>TBL_comb47_HYPODRAFT_10000033_pt1 | contig 153850 bp, 147 predicted proteins | sample TroBogypolimnion_40_FD_10682 | JGI IMG/M metagenome (IMG submission 10682)
CTGGGCCGAGGCAATCGCGTGCATCCATCAATATTTGTTCATCTCCGCTGGCAGGACGTGACATTACTTTCTCCATCAGAATTGATGAAGATATTATTGCACTAATGAATTAGAAATGGAATGAGGGATTCTGAGAACCGCTGATTGACGGTGTCAAAACTTTGCTGCAACTGTCGTACTTGACCGCCGAGTTCGTCCAAGCGCGCATAAATCTGATTCGTGACGTCTGCTGGCGACATGATGATTTCCTTTGAGAAAAACAACAACAGAGTAGCGCCTGTCCCGACACTCTCTGAAGACGCAGGGGCGGTAATCGCTGGAACCAGTGTACTCTGCACTCTGCGGCAAATCATTGCGTGGCGACCTTCGTGCTTGTTGGTTCCGAAATGGGAACCGGACCATTGCCACGAACGGCCTACCTCCAAGATCAGGACAGGCGGCGACGGGCATCAAAGCGCTACGCGGTTCTTGGCGCCACCATGGGATTCGGCGGTCACCGGCAGGAAGGATTGACGGTTGTCGGCCTGTTGCAAACTGTCGGTAAAGTCCGGGTCCTGATCGAGATCCTGGTACGCTCCAACAAGCTGATGCTGCTGGAGTTTCAGGTGATCCCGGAGTAGCGCCGGCGCTATGGGTAAACTGCCCGGCATGCAAACCACTTCATCCTGGGACACGCTTGCTGGCCAGTACCAGCTGCGTCCGGGTGGCGCGCCGGCGATCATCGGTCAGCGTCCGGTACTCGGAGCGGGGCGGCTCAGGCATCTCCTGCGGGGTCAGCGCGGCGCGCAGGTCAGTGCGAGCCTTGGCAGCCTCTTCACGCTGTGCGCGCACGCGCATCGGCGCACCGCCGAACTGGCGTTGGCTGCCGCGCAGACTGCGACGCCGATCACGCAGCCGGCATCCGTACTGCTGATGCTGGAAACAGCGCGTGACCATCTGCGCAGCATTGCGCTGGACTGGCCGCAGCGCCTGCCGGATGCCGCGCCGCTCGCGCCGTCGCTCGACTGGTTGCGCGGCTGTCCGCTGCCGCTGGTCAGTGCGCGGCCGGTCAGCGATGAGGGAGCGGCCTGGCAGACGCTGAAGGCCTTGTGTTCCTGGTTGGAGGCTCGCATCCTCGGTCAAGACCCGGTGCAGTGGCTGGCTGATCACCCTGCGCCCGATGCACTGGCGCACTGGTGCACGGCCCATGCGGAGCACCTGCTGCCCGCGCGTTGTCTGGCAAGCTGGCATCCGCTGGCCGACAGTTTGTGCCCGGACCTGCGCCGCCTCGACCTGCTCGACGCCGATCCTGCCGTGCAGCGTGCGCAACTCACGCAACTCGCGCAAGCGATGGTGCTCGAGAGCGATTTCGTGCAGCACCCGATCTGGCGCGGCCGGTGCGCCGAGACCGGCCCGTGGACGCGGCTGCGCCATCGGCACGCGAGCGCGCAAGGGCACAGTGCCTGGACACGTTTGAGCGCGCGATGGCTGGAGCTGATCGAGCTGGCGTCGGCCACGCCCGACATGGCGGCGCCGCTGTTGGCGAGCGGCGCCCTGCAGCTGGCGCCGGGGCAGGCGCTCGCCTGGTGCGAGATGGCGCGCGGCCTGCTGCTGCACTGGGTGCAGCTCGACCGCCTTGGCGCGGTGCAGGACTACCATGTGTTGGCGCCGACCGAGTGGAATTTCCATCCCGATGGCGCGCTGGGGCGTGCCCTTGCCGCGCTGGCCCCCGTGAACACGCAAGCGGCGCGCGCGCTGGCCACAGCTTACGACCCCTGCGTGGTCTGCACGGTATAGACTGCGACCCATGGAGACGCCGGGATTCATGAAAGTGGAGACGACATGACGCTCAATGTGCTGTGGCTGCAGTCGGGTGGTTGCGGAGGTTGCAGCATGTCTATGTTGTGCGCCGACACGGCCGACTTGCCGCAGCTGCTGCGCCGCAATGGTGTCGAGATGCTTTGGCACCCGGCGCTCTCGCTCGAAGGCGAACAGGACTTGCTCGACCTGCTGTCCGACTGTCTGGCGGGGCGCTTGCGGCTCGATGCGCTGTGCGTCGAAGGCGCGCTGCTGCGCGGGCCGCAGGGCAGTGGTCGCTTCCACGTTTTGTCTGGCACCGATATGCCGATGATCGATTGGGTGCGTCAACTCAGCGCCGTTGCCACCTACGTGCTGGCGGTTGGCAGTTGCGCGGCCTGGGGCGGCATCACGGCCAGCGGCAGCAACCCGACCGACGCCTGCGGCTTGCAGTATGAAGACGAGCGCCGCGGCGGCCTGCTCGGTGCCGGTTTCGTTGCGCGCGGCGGCCTGCCGGTGATCAACATCGCCGGTTGTCCGACCCACCCGGGCTGGATCACGGACACCCTGATGGCGCTCGCTGCGGGCCAGCTCGGCGCCGATGACCTCGATCCGCTCGGGCGGCCGCGCTTCTATGCCGATCAGCTGGTGCACCACGGCTGCACGCGCAACGAGTACTACGAATACAAGGCCAGTGCGGCGAAGCCCTCGGACCTGGGCTGCACCATGGAGAACATGGGTTGCAAGGGCACGCAGGCGCACGCCGATTGCAATACGCGGCTCTGGAACGGCCACGGCTCCTGCACGCGCGCCGGTTACGCCTGCATCAGTTGTACCGAGCCGGCGTTTCAAAGTCCGGGCCATCCGTTTCACCTCACGCCCAAGCTCGCGGGCATCCCGACCGGCCTGCCGATCGACATGCCCAAGGCCTGGTTCGTCGCGCTGGCCTCGCTCTCCAAGAGCGCCACGCCCAAGCGCGTGAAGAAGAATTCCCACAGCGATCATCTGGCCGTGCCGCCGGTGTCGCGCAAGACAGGCTTGCGGTAGATGACGAGATTGATCCTCGGCCCCTTCAACCGCATCGAGGGCGATCTCGAGGTCGAACTCGAAGTGCAGGACGAGCGCATCGTCGAAGCACGCGTGAAGGCGCCGCTGTTCCGCGGCTTCGAGCTGATGCTGGTCGGTCGCGACCCGATGGATGCGCTGACGATCGCGCCGCGCATCTGCGGCATCTGTTCGGTCTCGCAGTCGGTGGCGGCGGCGCGCGCGCTGAGCGATGCGTCTCGCGTCGTGATGCCGGCCAACGGCCAGTTGGCGACGAACCTGATGCTGGCTTGCGAGAACCTGGCTGATCACCTGACGCATTTCTACGTTTTCTTCATGCCCGACTTCACGCGCGAGGTCTATGCCGGTCGGTCCTGGTACGCGCAGGCGCGGCGCCGTTTTGCGGCCATGGTCGGTGCCAAGGCGGGTGGTGGTTTGCACAGCGGCGCGGCGCTGGCCCAGCGCGCACGCTGGTTCGAGCTGATCGGCACGCTCGGCGGCAAATGGCCGCACACCGGCGCCATTCTGCCCGGGGGCACCTCGCGCGCTATTGAGGCGACCCAGCGGGTGCGCCTGCTCGCCGGCTTGCGCGAGATGCGCGCCTTCCTCGAGCAAACCCTGTTCGGCGCCGCGCTCGAAGATGTGGGCTCCCTGGACAGCCTGGCGGCCCTGCATGGCTGCGCTGCCCGCGCAAGCGGCAGCGATCTTGCGCTGTTTCTCGAGATTGCCTCCGATGCCGGTCTGGCCGGCATGGGATCGGGGCCGGGGCGCTACCTTAGCTATGGCGCCTACCCGCGCGTCGAGGGCGGTCATGCGCTCGCGCAAGGCGTCTGGGACGCACACCTGCAGCAGCGCTTGCCGCTCGATGCGGCGCAGATTAGCGAGGACATGCGCCACGCCTGGCTCGATGAAGGCCAGGCCGGACTGCCGCTGCATCCGCTCGACGGCGTGACCCAGGTGCAGCCGGACAAGGCAGGCGCCTACACATGGAACAAGGCGCCGCGCCTGGCCGGGCAGGTGATGGAGACCGGTGCCATCGCGCGCCAGCTGGTCGCCGGCCAGCCCTTGATTCACGATCTCGTGCGGGCGCACGGCGGCACGGTCTACACGCGCGTGCTGGCACGTCTGCTGGAAATCTCACGCATCCTGCCGCTGATGGAAGCTTGGCTGGCGGCGCTGGAGCCACGCGCGCCTTACCACCAGGTGCAGGCGCTGCCGGCGCAGGCGCAGGGCAGCGGTTTGTCGGAAGCCGCGCGCGGCGCGCTCGGGCACTGGATGACCATCGAGAACGGCCGCATCGCGCGCTATCAGATCGTGGCGCCGACGAGCTGGAACTTTTCACCGCGCGACGCCGCCGGCACGCCGGGCGCGCTCGAGTCGGCACTGGTCGGCGCGCGCATCGACAGCGCTGCAGGGCGCGGCCAGAGCGTGGCCGTGCAGCACATCGTGCGCTCCTTTGATCCGTGCATGGTCTGCACGGTGCATTGACCATTTGTCCCTGAATCATGGCTGTTCCTCCACCCTCACCATTGCAACAAGTCCCCCTGAGCGAGATCGAGGGCATCGACGAGGCGACCTGGCTCGACGTCATCCAGAAGATGGATGAGGTCTACTCCAAGCTGGTCAGCGACGAAATCGAGCTCGAAGAAAAGAACGCGCAGCTCGAGCAGTCGCAGCAGTTCATCTTCAGTCTGCTCTCGGCCATGAGCGATGTGCTGATCGCCTGCAACCAGGACGGCGTGATCGAGGAGACCAACGCCGCGCTGTGCGAGCTGGTCGGGCGCAGCGAGGACGCGCTGCGCGGTAGCCCGGTTCTCGATCTGCTGGCCGACGAACAAAGCGTGCAGCGCTGGCAGCTGGCCATGTACCACACGCAGACGCGTGCCGGGGTGGTGGTGGAGATCAACCTGCGCGACGCGGTCGGCCAGGCGCTGCCGGTGGACCTCAACTGCACGCCGCGCCACAACAGCGCAGGGCGCAAGGTGGGCCATGTGCTCGTCGGGCGCCCCCTGGGCGAGCTCAAGCGCGCCTATCATCAGTTGCGCGAGGCGCACGAGGCCCTGAAGCTGGCGCAGCAGCAACTGGTGCATTCGGAAAAGATGGCATCGCTGGGCCGGCTCGTGGCCGGCGTCGCACATGAGCTGAACAACCCGATCAGCTTCGTGCTCGGCAACGTCCATGTGCTGCAGCGCTATGGCGATCGTCTGGCGCGCTACCTCGATGCCGTGCACCAGCTCGACCTGCCCGAGCCGCTGCAGGCACTGCGTTCCGAGCTGCGCATCGACCCGCTGCTCAAGGACATGCCCTCGCTGATGGAAGGCACGCTCGAAGGCGCGCAACGAACGACCGACATCGTTGCCGGCCTCAAGCGCTTCTCGACCGCGGTGCACGAGGAGGTGACGCAGGTCGAGATCAATGCCGTGGTCGAACGCGCCATCCTGTGGGTCAAGAAAGGCACGGCGCCACGCTTCGAGATCCACTGGCAGCGCGGGCCCGACTGCGTTATTACCGGCAACGCCGGCCAGTTGCTGCAGGTGATGATGAACCTGATTCAGAACGCCTACGACGCCGCGCCCACCGACGGCTACACCGTTCCGGAACTGCAGATCACCCTGGTGCGGGGCAGTGATAGCGTGCAACTGCGCTTTGCCGATAACGGCCCGGGCATCGCATCGGCGCACCTGTCGCGCATCTTCGATCCCTTTTTCACCACCAAGAGCGTGGGCAAGGGCACCGGGCTGGGCCTCTCGATCAGCTACGGCATCGTCGAGCAACACGGCGGCAAACTCATGGCTGAGAACCTGCCGCAGGGCGGCGCGCAGTTCACCTTGACCTTGCCCTTGTTGCCGGCTGAGCTGACCGGTCAATTCGGGCGCGTTGCGGGTTAAACTGGCCTTTGCACAGCCGGCCGGTCTAGCCCGGCAACAAGAATTCCTGAAGGAGACTGTCATGATCAATCGCCGCCTGCTGCTCGGCCTCGCCGCCAGCGCCGAGTTCAACGGCGAACGCCTGACAGGCAGAACCTGGCCGGCGTCAGAGGACCAGGTCGTCGTAATCGAACTGAGCCAATAGTCAGGCATAAATTGGAACAAGCCCTATGCAAATCGATCCCACTCTGCAGTCGAGTGCCGACAACTACAAGCTCCTGACCAATCTGGTCGTGCCGCGACCGATCGCCTGGGTCAGCACACTGGGTTCAAACGGAGTCGTCAATCTCGCGCCGTTCAGCTTCTTTAACGCGGTCGGCAGCGAGCCGCCGTACCTGATGGTCAGCGTCGGCCTCAACGAGAAGGGTGAAGCCAAGGACACGGCGAAGAACATCGAGGCCAGCGGCGAGTTCGTCGTGAACATGGTGACCGAAAATTTGTTCGAGGCCATGAACATTTCAGCAGCCGACTTTCCGCCCGATCAGAGCGAACTCGAAGCGGCGCACCTGCTGACCGCGCCATCCGTTCACATCCGCACGCCGCGCGTGGCGCGCGCGCAGGTGAGCTTCGAATGCAAACTGCGCAACGCGCAGCAACTCGGCAAGAACACGCTATTCATCGGTGAAGTCGTGATGTTTCATGTGGCCGATGCCCTGCTGGGTCCGCGTCTGCGTGTACACGACTTTGCGCCGATCGGACGCCTCGGATCGCCGTCGGTCTATTGCCGCACCACGGACCGCTTCGATGTGGCGCGCATCTCCTATGCGCAGTGGCTGGCGCGCAAGCCGGCGGAGGGCGCTTGAGCGATTCCGTGTCCTTGCAAGGCGCCTCGAATTTCCGGGATCTTGGCGGCTACGCGCTCGCCGACGGCAGGCGGGTGCGCCGGGGCCGCGTCTTTCGCTCCGACCATTTGGCGGACCTGACGGCGGCTGACTTGGCAAGCATCGAGGGCCTGGCCCTGCGCCACAGCATCGACTTCAGGGGCGCAGCGGAATGCGCGCAGCAGCCGTACCGGATCGCGGGCGTGACGCGCATCGCCATGAACATCGAGCCGACCGTGGTGCGGCGCCTGCGCGAGCGCATGACTGCCGGGCAGGTTCCGACGGTCGATGAGACGGTGGCCATGATGTGCGAGACCTACCACGACTTTGTTCATGAACATGGCGCGACCTTTGGCCGCTTCCTGCGCCATCTACTGATGCAGCCCACGCCTGTGGTTTTCCATTGCACGGCGGGCAAGGACCGCACCGGCTTTGCCGCGGCGCTGCTGTTGTCCGTGCTCGGGGTCGATCGCGACACCATCATGCAGGACTACCTGCTGACCAACCAACTCTACCGGCGCAGCTACGCACTCGAGGGTGCCGGCCCGGCGCATGTGATGGAAGTGATCTGGCAGGTCCAGCCGGCTTTCCTGCAGGCGGCCTTCGATGCGATCGAGCGCGACTTTGGCGGCCTATCGGCTTACCTCGCGGGGCCGGTCGGAATCTGGACGGAGGAAGTTGAACAATTGCGCGCACTGCTGCTCACGTCCTGACACGTCGGGCGTGGCGGCGCGGTGTGCCTTGGTGTGGCTGAGAGGGAGGAGGACCATGACCCGGATGGACATTGCCTTTTCGTCGCAACCTCCAGCGTTGCGCTACATGGCGCAGGCCTTTCGGCCGTCGCCTGGCTGGAGCGCGGCGCGGTATGCCCGATTATTGTCTAACCTGGCACGGCGCCTGTCGGTCCTGCTGCCGCATGTCAGCGGCTTTCGCCTGCTGATGGTGCTGCTGACGCACGCCGCCTGGCAGCTGCCGATCTGGGGCGCTTTGCAAGTGCACAACCGCCTGCTGTTGCATCGGCCGCTCGCCGTCGGCGAGGGCTATGAATTGCAGACCCGGCCGCTGGCCTGGCGCGACTGGTATCAGAACAGTCGCGCATGGGGGTGTTCATGGCGCAAGCGCAAAGGAGTGAATCGTGCACGTCAGCAGCGATCGATCGATTGCACGATTTCGTCTCTTCCTCAACTTCTCGGGGCTTTCCTACATCATTCTTGCTGCGCCCTTGATGGTGCCGGAGTTCTGCCGGAACTACCTGGCATGGCTGTGCCGGCTCAATGGATTTCTTTCACTCGGAGGTGAGGAGCCCGTCGTACCCTCCGGTGGTGTGCTGACTCTGCTCATCAACACTGCAGGGATTGACTTTGTGTTGATCGGCGTCTTTGTTATCTATACCGCGCGCAATCCGGTCGCACGCTGGTTCATTCCCGCCGTCAATGCGCTTGGGCGTTCCTTATTTACTGGCGTCATCGGCCATTACGTGATCGTGTACGACATCGCGCGCATTGTCTTGCTGGTGGGCATTCTGGATGTCAGCATCAGCGCCCTGTTTCTCTCTTGCCTGTTCTTGCTGCGAACATCCGTTCGCGCTCAAGACACGGCTCGATAGAACCCGAAGCTGGAAAAGGAGAGGCCGTGAAGCTGTTCGGCATGATGGCCGTGATCGCCGCGAGTCTGCTCGGTGCCTGCAGTTCGCCACCCATCGCACCCGATGCCACGAGCGCCAAGGCGCGCGTTTGCGCGAACCATGGCCGAGCGAAATCATGCGCAGTTCGCCAGCTTCATATCCGACGAGGCGGTGTTCTTCGGCGGTGCGCAAGCGCTGCGCGGAAAAGCTGTCGTGGTGCTGGCCTTGGCGCGCTATTTTGTGGCGCCAACCGCGCCGTTTTCGAGGGAGTGCGATGAAGTCGAGGTGCTGGCATCAGCAACACTGGCCCTGTCGTCGGGGCCGGTGCGCGATCCGGCGGGCAAGTTGATCGCGCGTTTCATGTCGATCTGGCGCTACGAGGCGCCTGAAACCTGGCGCATCGTCTTTGACCGGGGCGAGTCCGCCTGCGACGGCGCGTGTCCGTAGCGCGGCCCGGCAGCGTTGCACAGTTTCAGTCGGCTGCAAGCAGGCGAGGTTTTCCATTTGACAAAAGAAAGATAATTTGTCCCTGCATAAGGCGCCCAGCATCCATTACCAACATGAAACACTATTCCATCCTTTTTGTCTGCAACGATAATCTTTGCCGCAGCCCGACGGCCCAGGGCGTGCTGTGTCAGAAGCTGATTGACGAGCATCTGCAGGAGCGCGTGCGAGTCGACTCTGCCGGGACGCATGACTTCAATGTGGGGGAGCCGGCTGATATTCGCGCGCAAAAGCACGCCACGCGCCGGGGCTATGACCTCTCCGCGTTCAGGGCAAGGCTGCTGCTGGCCGAAGATTTTGAGCGATTTGATCTGATTCTCGTCATGGATGACAGCAACATGCAGACGCTGCAGATGCGTTGTCCGCCCAAGTGCCGGGACAAGCTGCATTACTTCACCGAGTTCCTCGATGCGCAGGAGAGTCTGGATATCGCCGATCCGTTCTACGGCGATGAGCGGGATTTCGAGCAGGTGCTCGATCAGATCGAGGATGCTTGTGACGGGGTCCTCAAGAAAGTGCGACAAGCCGTCGCATGATCAGAATCGCAGCGCTCTCAGTGCTGCGAATAGTTCGTTGTTCTGTGCATGCAAGGCTGGCAGCGGCTTCGCCATGGCACTTGGCTGCGATCGAGTCGATCAGCCGCAGCGCCTGCCCGTGCACGCCGTAGTGTTTCGCCACTACCACCGAAAAGACGCAATGTTGGCGGTATGTGGCACTGGCCGCTTCGCTGATCCAGTGGCCCAGCGCGCACAGGGCCGGGTCCATCGGCGGCGGGGAGTCGCTGTCTCCCGGTATGCAGTTTTCGACATCGCGAACCCAATGGCGGTGGCTGATCTCGACATGTACCAGTTCTCGGCTGCTGTCCGGATGCGAATATTGATTCCAGATCGACCAAGATGGATCGGGCCGCCAGTTCTGTGCCAACTCCGGCACTTCGTGCGCCGGTATGGCGCGGGAAATGCCATAGCCCTGGCCAAGTTCACAACCCATCGCCAGCAGCAGTTTGCCGTGCGGATTCGATTCCACCCCTTCCGCCAGCCCGGAACGCCCCAACGCCTTGGCTAAACCCATGGCCGCCTCCACGATCACAAAATCGTCGGAATCTGTGGTCATGCCGATGACAAAGCTCTGGTCGATCTTCATGAGATCCATCGGAAACGTCTTGAGGTATGTGAGCGACGAGGATTCGGTGCCAAAGTCATCGAGCGAAACCCCACGCCCAGTTCGCAGCAGGCGTGCATGACGGCGGTGACCCGCTTGATATCTTCGGGGCACTGGTCTCGAGCACTTCCAGAACGAGTTGGGCCGGTTGCACCTGTGGATGTTGCTCCAGCGCCTGCGTCGACGTGCCGACAAAGGACGGATGCAGCAGATGAAAGCAGGGTTGCCAGTAGTCTGTGCGCCGCATCGGCCTGCCGCTGTGCCTGCACGCGGGCTGAAATGTCATGGATGATGTGGTCCAAGAAATCGATCCCGCCGAGCTGGCACAGCAGTTGCAGGATCTCGACGAATACGTCATCGTTGGTCAGCGCGGAGTGCGGCGTGACTGGCAAGTCCGGATCCTGGTCGTCGTAAGGCTCGTCGCGGAGATGGGCGACCAGGCGCAGCGGCAGTTCGTAAGCCGGGAGGATGGCGTCCATGACGCCAGTCGCGATAGCGCTGCGCGGCATGCCGCCGAACCCGGACGATTCAAGTTCATGTGCCTTCATGAAGCCGCCCGGGCGACACGTGCATGATGGAGCCAGGGGGATGAGGTAGAGCAGATTGGCTTGCAGGACCATGTCCTCCTCGACCATGATCACCGGCATCTGCGCGTGACGCGACTGCAGCGTGTTCATCATGCTCTTGTGGTTCGGCGAGAGGTGCTGCATCACCTCGAAGGCAGCGCCGGTGTCCACCGTACAGGTCGCGAAAAGACGCTCCAGCGCGTCTAGTCCGCCGGCCGACGCGCTGATTCAGACCACATGCCCGTCGAACACAGGAGGCTGCGCTTCGGAAACCGCGGCGAGCACGTCGATAGCTGGCATGTCAGTCATTCTTCGTGGCCTGCGCACGTCCGATTCCGCCCCTGCGTGCGGCGCCCAACCCGGTGTCGGAGGACGCCTGCATCCGGATGCAGTTGTTCTTGTGTTTCACTGGTAGAACAGTGCAGATCCTGCACTTCCTTCTGACAATGTGTGTCAAACCATCATATGAAGCTCGCGCTGTGCCAATCGGCGGAACAAAAGGGTACAAGCCCCCCCTGTCTCTGTGACGTGCGTCAAGCCCGTTGCGTTACGGACCTGACGGCTCTAGGCCGCGCGCCATGCGCAATGGACGTGCTATTTATCCAGGCCCAGACGCAGCAGCTTCATGCGCAGGCCGACGCGGGTCAGGCCCAGTTCCTGCGCCACATGCGTCTTGTTGCCCTTGTAGCGCGCCATGGTTTCCCGGATCAGCTGCGCTTCGACGCGTTCGAGCTGATGGCGCAGCAGGCCGGATTCAGCGTCGTTGGCTCCTGGGGCAAGGCCGACCGCTGGTGCCGGATGACGCACCCGCGTCGACAGAAGGTCGGCACCGAGCAGTGGCCCCTCACCGAGCGCGAGCGCGCGGCGCACTTCGTTCTGCAACTCGCGCACGTTGCCGGGCCAGCTGTGCTGGCCTAGATGGTTCATGGCCTCGCGCGACATCTGCCGCCCCGGCAACGCCGACTGCGCAAGTATCTCGGCCACGATCGGCGCAATGTCCTGCGGCCGTTCACGCAGCGCCGGCAGATGGAGCGTGATGCCCGCTACGCGGTAGAACAGGTCTTCACGAAAACGCCCGCTGGCGACGTCGGCTTCGAGATTGCGGTTGGTGGCTGCGATGACGCGCACGTTCACGGCCACCGGGCGCGGACTGCCGACCGGGCGCACTTCGCCTTCCTGCAGCGCGCGCAGCAGCTTGACCTGAAACGCGGGCGAGGTCTCGCCGATCTCGTCAAGGAACAGGGTGCCGCCGTCGGCCTGCTGAAACAGCCCGATGCGCGATTCGGTGGCACCGGTGAAGGCGCCGCGCTTGTGGCCGAACAGCTCGCTCTCGAGCAGGGTGTCGGGCAGGGCGCCACAGTTCTCCACTACGAAGGGCTGCTCGGCGCGCTCACTGGCGTAGTGGATGGCGCGCGCCAGCAGTTCCTTGCCGGTGCCGGATTCGCCAGTGACCAGCACCGACAGGTCGTGCACGGCAATCTTCTGTGCCAGCGCGCAAACGGCATTCAGGGGGCTGTCGCTGGCGCGTGTCAGACGGTCGAAGCCGGCCTGGCTCTTGGCCTTTTGCCGCAGCTTGGCCACACGCAGCGCCAGTGTCTCGGGGCTGGCGCGCAGCTCCAGCGTCAGGCGTTGGTTCTCCTGCTGTAAGCGCCAGAGTGCCGCGGCATTTTGCAGGATCAGCAGCAACTGGTCCGGGTTCCAGGGCTTGAGCAGGTATTGCCAGATGCCGGCCTCATTGACGCCGGCGATGATGTCCTCGGCCTCCGTGTGGCCCGACAGGATCAGGCGCATGGTGTCGGGCCAGCGGTCGCGCACGCTGCGCAGGAATTCGACGCCCGAGGTGCCTGGCATGCGCTGGTCTGACAGCACGATTTGGATGTACTCGTTCTCCATCAGGCTCAGGCCCTCTTCGGCCGAGGACGCCGTAAAGATGGTGAAGTGATCGTCGAGCGTACGGCGCAGCGTTTCGAGAGCGCGCTGCTCGTCGTCAACGACCAGTAGCGACAGGTGCATGCGGCTTGTCACGGTCTTCTCTTCAGCTTGCGTGCTGCTGATCGGGCTTGACCGGATCGCCAAAACAGATGCCCAGATCGCGCCCGGTCTGCAGTGTGTCGCTGTCGAGCGGCACGCCTTTCATGCGCCCCGCGACTTCTTCCAGCGCCACGTAGTTCACATCGGGAAAGCCCAGCGCCACCATGATGCCGGATTGCCCTTCGTCGAGCGCGCGCACCGCTGCGGCGCCAAAACGCAGGGCGGTGAGGCGGTCGAAGGCGGTCGGGCTGCCACCGCGCAGAAGATGGCCCAGGACGACAATGCGAGTCTCCTTGCCGGTGCGCTCCTCCAGCGTGTGGGCCACGCGCTCGCCAATGCCGCCCAGGCGTTCGGCGTGGCCGACTTCAGCCGGCGCTAGCACCTCGCGCGTCCCGTGAGCGGCGCGCGCGCCTTCGGCCACCATGACGATGGAGTAGAGGTGCCCGCCGGCATCCCGCGCGCGAATCGCGTCGGCCACCTTGTCGATGTCGAAGTCGATTTCCGGAATCAGGATCGCATGGACATGGCCTGCAATGCCGGCGTGCAGGGCGATCCAGCCCGCGTAGCGCCCCATGACCTCGACCACCATCACGCGCTGGTGGCTCTCGGCCGTGCTGTGCAGGCGGTCGACGCATTCGGTCGCGAAGGCCACGGCGGTGTCAAAGCCGAAGGTGGTGAAAGTCTTGTCCAGATCGTTGTCGATGGTCTTGGGCACACCCACCACGCGCAGCCCCTTGAGATGAAGGGCGTGGGCGATGGTCAGCGAGCCGTCGCCGCCGATTGAGACCAGGGCGTCGATTTCATGGGTTGCAAAATAGGCCAGGATCTCGTCGGAGCGGTCGATCTCGCGCATGCTCCCGTCGGGCATGCGGACCGGGAAGTGCAGCGGGTTGCCCTTGTTGGTGGTGCCCAGGATGGTGCCGCCGAGGTGGCCGATGCCGCGCACGCGGTCGTGCGTCAGGCGCGTCACGCCGCCGTCAGCGTAGCGTTCCGGGAACAGGATGCCGTTGAAGCCGTCGCGGACGCCGTAGGTTTCCCAGCCGCGGTTGGCGGCCGCAATCACCACCGATTGAATGACAGCGTTGAGCCCCGGGGCATCACCGCCGCCGGTACAGACGGCGATGCGGCGGATCGCATTGGACATGAAAACTCCTGCAAGAAAGGTCAAAACTCGAGGATAAGCCCGAATCAGACTGGCATCGACTCGGGGCGCTGATATTTGTCAAGCGTCGGGCTTCCAGTTCAAATCCCGGTGTCGCGCCAAGTGGCGCGGCGTCCAGGAAGCGGGCGACTTGCGCACGAAGTGGTGGCGTGCCACGTGGTAGCTCTGATCAAAGCCGTAGAAGTTGCGCCGCATCGGTGCCAATTCCTCTTCGCGGTAGACGGCCAGGGGCTTGACGGCTTCGTCGCGCGAGCGGGTTTCGCGCTTGTTCGCCAACTGCAAGGCCAGATCGGGCGCCGCTGCAAGGGCCGCTGCGCGCTGCGCCACCTCGGCCTGAAAGGCTGGCACGCTGCCGCCCAGACAGGCATCCAGCAGACCGATCGCCAGGGCGCGCGCGGCCGTCAGGGGCTCGCGATTGTGCATGATGGCGCGTGCGGCGTCCAAGCCGACGCGCCGCGGCAGGGAATAGGTCCAATATTCCGAGCCATACAGATTGCCCATGTTCTTGTAGTGCGGATTGAGCAGCACCGCCTCGCGCGCCCAGACCTGGTCGCAGGCGCGCGCGAGAAAGCAGCCGCCCGCCCCGCTGTTGCCGCCCAGTGCAGCTACCGTGATTTGCTCTGGCGTGTTGATCAACTCCAGCGCCAGATCGTTCATGGCATTAATGTTGCGCCACGATTCATCGGCCGCCGAACCCTGGCCCAGGCTGGCCGCTTCAATGACGTTGAGGTGGATGCCGTTGGACCAGAAATCGACGCCACCGAGTAGCAGCAAAACGGTGATGGGACGCTGCCGGGCCCAGAGCAGCGCGGCGCGCAGACGCTCGCACTGCCGCGTGGACATGGCGCCGTTGTAGAACTCGAAATGCAGCGCGCCGACCGCGCCGTTCTCTTCATAGGCAATGTCCTGCCAGGTCGGGGTCTCGATGCGCCAGCAGTTCGCCAGCGGCACTTCTGCGATGGCCTGGGCTTCCAGTTCGAACGCCAGTGTGGTCGGCAGCTTGATGCTGTCTTTGCGCTTGATGTGGCCGATCCAGACCGCGCCGTCGACGGTGGCGCGCAGCAGCGCGGTTTCGCGCCGTGCAATGACATCGCCCGCCGTGCCGCGAAGCGTTGCTTCGGGCCAGGCGTCGAACAGGTGGCAGGGCTGGCCGAACAAGGTGTCGGCCACGCCGGGAAAACCGTCGGCCGCTCGGATCTTGCGCAGCACGGTGGCGCTGCTATCGTGCGCCCAGTCAATACGGCGCTCCGCCTGCTGCATCAGGGGTCGTGACCGGCCGCGTGTGTCCATCCCGGACTGCGCCTGCGGCATGAACGTGCCGGACTCGAAGCGCTGCACCGCCAGCAGCACCGCGGTGGCGGCGGCCTGCGTTACCTCATCGCGGTACAGGCTGGATTTCTTGGCATCGCGCATCGGAAATGTGACGCTGGCCCAGACCGGCCCGGCGTCCATCTCGGCCTGTGCCTGCAGCACGGTGACGCCCCATTCGGATTCCTGGTTTGCAATCGCCCAATCCAGCGCCGAAGGGCCGCGGTCACCGACGATGCCCGGGTGCACGATCAGGCAGACATGGCGCGACCAGACCGACTCGGGAATGGCGCGGCGCAGATAGGGTGCCACGATCAGCGCCGGTTGATACAGCGCGACCGCTTCCTCGGTGACGCTGTCCGCAATGTCGAACTCGACCGAGATCTCGTGGCCGTGCTCCTGCAGCTCGGCGCCCAGGCGCTGCGTCAGGCTGTTGAAGGCATGCGTGAGCAGCAGGATGCGCACGGCGCGGTCTCAGCAAATGCGCGGCAGCTGGTCGCTCGCCAGCCAGTCGACGATGCGCCGGCCGCCGAAGGCGGTGGTCAGTTGCACGAAGTGATGGGCATCGGTGACCACCTCGCCGATGACAGCCGCCGCAACGCCCAGAGGATGGTTGCGCATCGCAGCCAACAGGTGCGGCGCATCGGCTGCCGCGCAAATGGCGATCAGCTTGCCTTCGTTGGCAACGTTGAGTGGATCGATTCCGAGCAGTTCGCAGGCCGCAGCCACGACCGGCTTTACCGGAATCGCCTTCTCGTGCAGCATCATTCCCACGCCGGACTGCGCGGCAATTTCGTTGAGCGTGGCAGCGAGTCCCCCGCGCGTCGGGTCGCGCAGGCAACGGATGTCGGCGCCGGTCGCGAGCATCCCCGCGATCAGGCCGTTGAGCGCAGCGGTGTCGGAAACGATGGGCGCGTCGAACGACAGGTTCTCGCGCTGGCTCATGATGGCCACGCCGTGGTCGCCGATCGAGCCCGACACCAGCACCGCGTCTCCGCTGCGGGCGCGGCTGCCGCCGAGTTCCAGACCGTCGGGCAGGACGCCGACAGCGGTCGTCGTGATGAAGACGCCGTCGCCCTTGCCGCGCTCCACCACCTTGGTGTCGCCGGTCACCACCGGCACGCCGGCCGCGCGCGCCGCCTGCGCCATCGATTCGACGATGCGCGCCAGATCGGCCAGCGCAAAGCCTTCCTCCAGAATGAACCCCGCCGCCAGGTACAGCGGTGTAGCGCCCATCACGGCCACGTCGTTGACCGTGCCGTGCACAGACAGGCAGCCGATGTCGCCGCCGGGAAAGAAGAGCGGCGAGACCACATGGCTGTCGGTGGACATGACGATGCGTGCCGGCCTGCCGGCGAGCATCGGTGGCGGCAGAACGGCGCCGTCATTGCCCTGGCCCAGGTACTCGTTGCCCAGGTGCTTGGCGAACAGCTCGGAGATCAGTTGCACCATGGCGCGACCGCCGGAGCCATGCGTCAGGTCAACACGCCCGTGTTTCAGGTCGAGGGAACGCGCGTAGCCGCGTTTGATTTCAGACATCCTTGTATCGTCCGTAACTGTAGTGCGCGGCGCAGGCGCCTTCGCTGCTGACCATGCACGAGCCGATCGGGTTCTCCGGCGTGCAGACGGTGCCGAAGATCTTGCAGTCCTGCGGCCGCTTGACGCCGCGCAGGATCGCACCGCACTCGCAGGCCTTGTTGTCGGGCACCGAGGCATAGACCAGATCGAAGCGCCGCTCGGCGTCGAAGGCAGCGTACTTCTCGCGAATCTGCAGCGCTGAATAGGGCACGATGCCAAGGCCGCGCCACTCGAATTCGCGGCGCAGCTCGAACACCTCGGCAACGCGGTCCTGCGCTTTGAGATTGCCCTCGCGGGTGACCGCGCGCGCGAACTCGTTCTCGACTTCGGCGCGGCCTTCGTTGACCTGGCGCACCAGCATCAGGATCGCCTGCATCACGTCGAGCGGCTCAAAGCCCGCGATCACGACCGGCTTGCGGTATTCCTCGGCAAAAAACTCGTAGGGCTGGCTGCCGATCACGGTCGAGACATGGGCAGGGCCGATGAAGCCGTCGATCGGCACCGTGCCCCATTGCCGCACTTCGGGCGACTCCAGAATCTGGGTGATGGCCGCTGGCGTGAGCACGTGGCAGCACAGCACACTGAAGTTGGCGAGCTGTTCCTGTTGCGCTTGCTGGATTGCGAGTGCCGTGGGCGGTGTCGTGGTCTCGAAGCCTATGGCGAAAAAGACGACTTCGCGCTGCGGGTTGTCGCGGGCGACCTGCAGGGCGTCGAGCGTCGAATAGACCATGCGGATGTCGCCGCCGCGCGCCTTGGCCTTCATCAGCGACAGGCCGTTGGAGGCCGGCACGCGCAGCGTGTCGCCGTAGGTGCACAGGATCACGTCGCGCGAGAGCGCCAGATTGATCGCCAAGTCGACGCGTCCGATTGGCAGCACGCAGACCGGGCAGCCCGGGCCGTGCACCATGCGCACATTGGGCGGCAGCAGGTCTGACAGGCCGTAGCGCGAGATGGCGTGGGTGTGGCCGCCGCAGAATTCCATGAAGCTGTAACGCCGCTGCGGCTCGACCGTCGCGGCTATGTTGGCGGCGATGCTTTGCGCCACCGCGCCGTCGCGGAACTCGTCGATGTATTTCACGCGGCGAGCCTGCTCTGGTCGAGCTCGGAGAACAGCGCCAGCGTCTTCTGCGCTTCCTCCGGATCGAGCTTGGACAGTGCGTAGCCGACATGCAGAATGACGTAGTCGCCGACCTGCACGCCGTCGAGCAGGGCCAGCGAGATTTGCTTGCGCACGCCACCCAGGTCGACCACTGCTGAGTCGCCGGGCCCTACTTCGACTACCTTGACCGGAAGTGCAAGACACATTTCAAAGTTCCCCAGAGTTGATGGCGATCCAGGCCTGTCCGACCGCAATGCTGGCGTCACCCGGCGACAACAGCCGCATTGCCAGGACCGTCAAACCTTGTTCTTCGATATTCTGCCGCAGTCGCAACGATAACAGGCTGTTCAGAAAGCAGCCGCCGCTCCAGGCCAGCGTGGTCAACCCGGTGCGCTGCGCGGCCTGCAGCACCCAGTCGGTCAGCGCCTCAACCAGCGTCGCGTGAAACCGAGCCGCGGCCTGATCCACATCGGCCGCGCCGTCGAGCGTGGCCAGCAGCGCCAGCAGATCGAGTTGCCCCGAAGCATCGATGCGCCAGCCACCGGCCATGCCGGTTGGCCAGCCGTGTTGTTCGATGTGGCGCGTGGCGGCCTGTTCCAGAAAGATGGCGGCCTGCGCCTCGTAGGCCATCCGGTCGCACAGGCCGAGCAAACCGGCCGCGGCATCGAAGACGCGGCCCATGCTGCTCGAGAGCGGACAATTGATGGCCCTCCGCAGCATCTGCGCCACGATGCCGGCGCCGCTGTGAGCAAAGCGCGTGCCGATGTCGGCGTTGCGACCCAGCTCGTGCAACACGGCGGCGGCCATGCGCCAGGGCTCGCGCGCCGCCTTGTCGCCACCGGGCATCGCCAGCGGTCGCAGATGGCCCAGGCGCTCGAACTGCGCTGCGTCCACGCGCAGCAGCTCGCCGCCCCAGGCCGCGCCGTCGGCGCCCAGACCGACGCCATCGAGTGCGAGACCGAGTACCGGGCCGCTGTGCCGGTGTTCGGCGCAGACCGCGGCAATGTGGGCGTGGTGGTGCTGCACTGCCACCGAAGGCAGGCCCAGGCGCGCGGCAAACGCCAGCGCGGCGCGCGTGCTGTGGTAATCGGGGTGCAGGTCGTGCGCGACGATCTCCGGCCTGATGTCGATCAGCGTGAGCATGCGCTCAACCGTCTCGTCGAGGAAGTAGCAGGTCGCGGCGTTGTCCAGATCGCCGATGTGCGGCGAGGCAAATGCCTGGTCGCCGCGCGTCACGCAGACGCTGTTCTTCAGGTGCGCGCCAAAGGCCAGCACCGACGGACCGGCATGGGGCAGGCGGATGGCAGCCGGTGTGTAGCCACGGCTGCGCCGGATGAACTGCGCGCCGCTGCCGAGCGGGCGCAGCACGCTGTCGTCGCAGCGCGCGACGATGGCGCGGTCGTGGTCGAGGTAGACGTCGGCGATGCCGGCAAGCCGGTCGCGCGCCTCGGTTGAGTCGCGCACGATAGGCTCGCCGCCCGGGTTGGCGCTGGTCATTACCAGCAGCAGTTCCTGCGACGCCGTCAGCCAGTCCGTGCCGGTCGGTCGCGCCGCTGCTTCGTGGAACAGCAGGAAGTGGATCGGTGTCGTGGGCAGCATGACGCCGAGCTCTATCAGGCCGGGTGCAACGCCGGCCAGCAAGGCTTCGCAAGCAGCGCTGGCGCGCAGCAGGACGATCGGACGCGCGCGGCTCTCCAGCAGCTCGCGCTCCGACGCCGACACGCTGGCGTAAGGCGCCAGGCTCGCCACGTTGGCGCCCATCACGGCAAAGGGTTTCTTCTCTCGGTTCTTGCGCTTGCGCAGGCGTTGCACGGCGTGGGCGTTGCGCGCATCGCAGGCCAGATGGAAGCCGCCCAGACCCTTGATGGCGACGATGGCGCCGCTGCGCAGCAATTGCAGCGTCTGCGCAATCGGGTCGCCGCTCAGTGGGAGGCCACCGGCATCGCACACGACGAGTTGCGGGCCGCAGCGTGGGCAGCAGGTTGTTTCGGCGTGAAAGCGCCGGTCCGATGGGCTGGTGTACTCGCGCTCACAGGCCTCGCACAACGGGAACGGCGCCAGGCTGGTCTGCGGACGGTCGTAGGGCAGGGCGCGGGTGACAGTGTAGCGCGGGCCGCAGTGCGTGCAGGTGATGAAGGCGTGACGCCAGCGTCGGTTTGCCGGCTCGAACAACTCGGCCAGGCAGTCCGGGCACAGGCCCACGTCAGGACCGATGGCGGTGTTCGTGCCGGGTTGGCCCTGGACGCTGGGCAGGATGGTGAAACCTATGAGGCTCGTCGGCGTGACATCCTGCGCCTGCACGGCATCAACCAGGGCCAGCGCTGGCGCCTCGCTGTGAAGTCGCCCTTGCAAGTCATCGAGCGCGGCGGCGCTGCCCTGCGCCAGGATATCGACGCCTTGCGCGTCGTTGCGCACCCAGCCGCTCAGACCCAGTTCCTGCGCGAGACGCCAGACAAAGGGCCGAAAACCTACGCCCTGGACGATGCCGCTGACGCGGATGTGGCGCGCGATCAAATGGTTTCTCGTCATTGCGGGCTCGACCCGCAATCCAGGGTACGCTGAGCACTGGATCCCGGATCAAGTCCGGGATGATAAAAGGATCGCTGCTTCCTCACGGGCGTTGCAACTGCGCTTCCAGCGCCGCGATTCTTTGCTTGAGCTGGTCCACGGTTTCGTGGCGGGCGCGCTGCGCGGCGGCCAGGCCCTCACGCAGAAAAGCCAGCCACTCGTCCATGCCGGCGCCGCTGGTGGCCGAGACCTGGATCACGCCGATCTGCGGGTTGACCTGGCGTGCGAAGGCGATGGTCGCCGCGACATCGAAGCTCAGGTAGGGCAGAAGGTCGATCTTGTTGAGCAGCATCAGGCTCGCGGCGCGGAACATGTCTGGGTACTTGATCGGTTTGTCTTCACCTTCGGTGACCGACAGGATCACCACCTTGTGCGCCTCGCCGAGATCAAAGGCCGCGGGGCAGACCAGATTGCCGACGTTTTCGATCATCAGCAGGGAGTCATCCTGCAGGCGCAGCTGCACCATCGCATGGCCTACCATGTGGGCGTCCAGATGGCAGCCCTTGCCGGTGTTGATCTGGATCGCCTGGGCGCCAGTGGCGCGGATGCGCTGCGCGTCCTGGCTGGTCTGCTGGTCGCCTTCAATCACCGCCAGCGGCTGCGCGCCCAGCATCGTGATGGTCCTGCACAGCAGCGTGGTCTTGCCCGAGCCGGGGCTGGAGACTAGGTTCAGCGCGAAGATGCCGCGCCCGGCCAACTGCTCCCGGTTCTCGCGCGCATAAGCATTGTTCTTGGCCAGGATGTCCTGCTCGATCTGCACCATGCGCCTGGTGCTGACGCCCGGCGCGTGCGAATGCTGCGCCGATCCGTCATGCGCGTGTGCGTGGTCGTGTTGCGCGCCGTGTTCATGACTGTGATCGTGGCCGTGGTCATGGCTGTGGTCATGGCTGTGCGTGGTGCCGTCGGCGTGCACATGATCGTGCTCGTGATCATGGTGGGCCGCTTCGTCCTCGATTCTGACTTCGCCGGCGCCGCAGCCGCAGGTTGTGCACATTCAAATTCTCCCTTTGACTTACTCTACTTCCAGTTCCTTCAGGCGCATCTCGGTGCCGCCTGTCACCTGCATCTGGTGGCCGCCGCAATGCGGGCACTCGCCAAACACCTCTCGCATCGGCACCGTCGTCGCGCAGCCCATGCACCAGCCGGTTCCCGGCAGGGCGATGATTTCGAGCCGCGCACCCTGAGCCACGCTGTCGCGCGTGACGGCATCGAAGCAGAACTTCATGGCTTCGACCTCGACGCCCGAGAGCTCGCCGATCTCGAGCCAGACGGTGCTGACCTTGGAAAAGCTCTGCTGCCGTGCCGAATCCTCGATCAACTGCAGCACGCCTTCAGCGAGTGACATTTCATGCATGGCGTTCAGTCTACCGAAACATCGGTCGCCCGCCTAGCGCATGGCAAAGAAGCGCCGACGCGACAGGGAAGGTTGGTCGGCTGCCTTTTCTTCCTTGGCCTTGCCGGCGGCAGGCGGCGCCGACAGCAGCCCCATCAGCGAGGCGCGCGCGGTCTGCGTGGCGTCGCGCTGGTTCGTGAACTTGTCCATCGGAGAAAACAGCGCGCAGCTCTGGTACTCGCCGAGTTCGGCTTCGAGGCCGCCGAGAAAAGCGAAGTCGCCGGCAGGGAACTTGACGAAACGGCGCTTGTTCTGGCCGGCCGACACCCAGTTCTCGTTGCTGCCGGGCAGCAGCAGGATGCTCATGCACCAGGGCGTGATGACGACGCCGAGCCAGTGTCCCTGCCAGCGCTGAAAGTCGACGGCTTCGACGGCGAGCGCCGGGTTCAGGATCGGCACGTCGGCCATCTGCTCGCGTTCGATGCGAAAAAAGGCCTGCTCGACGGCGTCGGCCGGATTGTCGGTGTGAAATTTCATTCGAATGCCTCGCCCCAGCTGCGCGCACTGCCCTGTTGCGACATCAGTTCTTCCATCAGCGCCAGCGCTTCCTGCGCCTGCGCCGGATCGACCCGCTCAAACGCAAAGCCGCCGGCCTGGATCAGCAGATAGTCGCCAACGGCGACTTCTTCGTCGCCGAGCAGCAGCAGGCTGACCTGGCGACGCTGCCCGAAGCACTCGGTGATGGCCACGCCGTTGCCGACTTCGATCACGCGCGAGGGGGCCGCCAGGCACATGTCAGGCAACCTTGGCGTTCAGTGCGTCGACGCGGTAGCCGCGCGAACGCAGTTCGGCCGCAGCCATCTCAACCAGCTCCGGAACTTTTTCGGCAATGGTTTCGGTCATCTCCATGCCGAGCTCGAGCGAGATTGGTTCGACGCCAAGCACGACAATTTCCTTGGGCATGGTGTCGAGCAGCTCGAGGCTGGCCAGCACGTCGGGCAGCGCGATCTGGTGCGGCGACAACTTGCGGCGGAAGAAGACCGGAATTTCGTCGCCGGCAATCTTCACCACCGTGCCGGGCGCGGCGCCGGTCTTGACCACGTCGATGACGATCAGGAAGTCAAGGTTGGACAGGTCCTCGATCATCTCCATGCCCGAGGTGCCGCCGTCGATGACCAGTACGTTGTCGGGCATCCGGTAGCGCTGCTCCAGCAGCTCGACTGCGCGCACCCCCGCTGCCTCATCGGTCAGGATGGTGTTGCCGATTCCCAGAACAACTGCACGCATATGGAAAAGCCCCGCAAATGAAAAGGGTCGGCTGGGTGAGCCGACCCTTCGATGGTAACGCCGCTCAGACCGCCTTGATCGAGATCGCCGTGTCGCTGTCCTTGTCGGTCAGGTGGATGGCGCAGGCGATGCACGGGTCGAACGAGTGGATGGTGCGCAGGACTTCGAGCGGCTTTTCCACGTCGGCGATCGGCGTGCCCATCAGCGAGGCTTCGTACGGGCCGGGCTCGTCCTTCTCGTTGCGCGGGCAAGCGTTCCAGGTGGAGGGCACGACGCACTGGTAGTTTTTGATCTTGCCGTTGTCGATCACGACCCAGTGCGACAGCGCACCGCGCGGTGCTTCATGGAACCCGACACCCATGACTTCGTCTTTCGGGAACACGGGCTTGTTGAAGGTAGCCAGATCGCCTTTGCCCATGTTGGTGAGCAGGGCGGTCCACTGGTCGGCCAGCAGGTCGACGTTGACGCAGCAGGTGATGGCGCGCGCCGCGTGGCGGCCGATCGTCGAGTGCATAGCGCCCAGACCGATCTTGGTCTTGGCCAGCGCCGATACCGTGTCGAGGGCGGCCGTGGCGTAGGTGGTCGTGGCGGCGTGACCGGCGGCCAGGCCGTTAAGGACGCGCGCCAGCGGGCCGACCTGCGCCGTCTTGCCGTAGAAGGTCGGCGACTTCATCCACGAGTACTTGGCGTCGTCCTTGAAGTCGGTGTAGTTCGGCGTGGTCTCGCCCTTGTACGGGTGCAGGGCGCCGGCCTTCTCGTAGTTGTACCAGGAGTGCTTGACCGATTCCTCAACGCCCTTTTGCCAGTATTGGTCGCTGAATGAAGCGATCGGTTTGCGCGTCGCCAGATCGCCGCCTTCGATGAAGCCGCCGGGGAAGGCGAACTGCGTGCCCTTGGTATCGAGCGGAATGTCGGGCACCGACAGGTAGTTGGTGACGCCCTTGCCGATGGCAGTCCATTCCGGATAGAAAGCGCCGACCGCAGCGACGTCGATCAGGTAGACGTTCTTGACGAAGTCGGCGAGTTCGTCGATCCAGCCTTTGATGGCCATCAGGCGTTCCACCGTCAGCACGGCCTGCGAATCGGTGGCCAGCGGGTTGGCAACACCGCCGACCGCGACGTTCTGGATGTGCGGCGTCTTCGAGCCCAGGATGGAGACAATCTTGTTTGCCTTGCGCTGCACTTCCAGCGCCTGTAGATAGTGCGCAACCGCCAGCAGGTTGACCTCGGGCGAGAGCTTCATCGCCGGGTGGCCCCAGTAGCCATTGGTGAAGATGCCGAGCTGGCCGCCATTGACGAAATGCTTGAGCCGTTCGTGCACGCGGCGCATCTCGTGCTTGCTGTTGAGGTGCCAGCTTGAGAGGCTCTCACCGAGGATTGAGGTCTTGTCCGGATCGGCTTTCAGGGCCGATGTGACGTCGACCCAGTCCAGCGCCGACAGGTGGTAGAAGTGGACGATCGCGTCATGCACCGAGTGCGCAAGGATGATCAGGTTGCGGATGTATTGCGCGTTGAGCGGAATCTCCATCTTCAGGGCGTTCTCGACCGCGCGCACCGAGGTAATGGCGTGCACGGTCGTGCAGACGCCGCAGATGCGCTGCGTGATGGCCCAGGCGTCGCGCGGATCGCGGCCGAGCAAAATCAGCTCGACGCCGCGCCACATCTGACCCGAGGACCAGGCTTTTTGAACCTTACCGCCGTCGATGTCGACGTCGATCCGCAGGTGGCCTTCGATGCGGGTGATTGGATCAATCGTTATGCGTTTGGACATTTTTGTCTCCATCCTTGCTTATTAACTGGCCACTTGCGCGTGTTCCCGCGGCAGCACCGGGAAACGACGCGTGATGATGATGTAACCGAGCACCTCAATCGAGAACATCCCGGTGGTCACCATCACCTCCGTAAATGACGGGAAATAAGTCCAGCCTGAACCGGTGTGGTGACCGTAGCCGATCAGGAAGCCGTTCAGGCGCAGCAGAATGCCGCCCAGCATGATGGCGATCCCGGCCAGGAACAAGCGGGACGGGTCGCGCCGCGCTTCGGCATTGCCGATCAGGAAGAAGGGGGCGACGAAGCACAGGTTTTCCAGCCAGAAGGCGGCCGCCTGCAGCGTCGGCTTGAAGGCTTCACCCAGAGCGCCGCGCGCCAGCAGGTCGCCCAGGCGCACCAGCAGGTAGATCGCCAGGACACCGAGCATGATTCTGGACATCGGATTGAGGAGGTGAACTTCGATCTTGCGCCGGTATGCCGAGGCGGCCACGCAGGATTCGAACAGCACCACGCCGTACCCGATGATGATGGCCGTCAGCAGGTAGATCAGCGGAACCATCGGTGTCTGCCACAGCGGATTGACCTGACCACCCATGACCACCAGCATGGTGCCAAGCGACGCCTGGTGCATCATCGGCAGCACCATGCCCAGCGCGATGAAGAAGAACAGCACCTTGGTCAATTTCCTCTTGACGTCGTGCAGGCCGAATTTTTCCAGGAACACTGGTGCAAACTCGATCCACATCACCACGATATAGGCGGTGACGCAGGCTGCGACTTCAAACATGACCGAACTGGCGTTCACGTAGCTGGGCCAGAAGATGTGCCAGAAGTTCCACCAGCGACCGAGGTCGAAAAAGATGCCGCTACCGGCCAGTGTGTAGCCGAACAGGCTGGCCAGCAGGGCCGGCCGGATTAGCGGGTGGTACTCGCCCTTGTTGAAGATGTAGACCAGCAGCGCGACCGAAAAACCGCCGCAGGCCAGCGCCGAGCCGATCATGACATCGACTACGACCCAGATGCCCCACGAGTAGCCGTCGTTGACATTGGTAACGGCGCCGATGCCGAAGACGAAACGAACCAGCAGGATCGCCGCCAGGATTGCAATGAGGATGCCGCAGACCAGAGTGGCGGCATTGATCAGGCTGCCACCCACCGGTGCCGGACGCGCGTTGTGCGTATGTGCCATGCTCATTTCTCCCCGCTTCCGGTGTCCGTCGAATCGGCTTCGTCGTGCACGTTCTTCTTGGCGATGAAACTCAGCGCACCGAGCACGGCAATCGGCATGATCAACCCGCCATAGAGCGAATGCTGGATGGTCTCGGAGGTTGCAGCCGATGAATTTGGCGGCAGATTGGGCATGCCGACCTTGGCGAAGGTGACGGCCGAGAGTTTGAGCACCTGCGTGCCGCCGTATTCGGTTTCGCCGTAGACATGCTGCAGGTAGTTGCCGACCGGGCCTTCGTAACTCTGATCGGGGCCGCCGATCTTGCCCCGCGGGTAGCGCGTCTGACTGCCGGGCTTGAGCGCGAGGCGGCGCTTGGCCTCGGCCAGCAGGTCCGAGCTCTTGCCATACAGCGTGGCGCCGGTCGGGCAGACTTCGGCACAGGCCGAATAATGACCGTCCTTGTAGCGATGGCGGCACAGCTCGCACTTGCCGATCTTGCCGGTGGGCGAGTCGTACTGGAATTTGGGAATGCCAAACGGGCATGCCACGACGCAGTAGCGACAACCGACGCAGGCGCCGGGATCGTAGGCGACGATGCCGGTGACCGGATCCTTCGTCATCGCCGAGACCGGGCAGGCCGAGACGCAGGACGGATCGGCGCAATGCATGCACGATGTCTTCATAAAGGCGTAGCCGTTGACTTCGGCGTCCTTCGTCTCCATCGTGCCGTTGCGGTACATCTTGATCAGGTTGAATGTGTAGCCCGAGGTGTCGAGCGGCGTGTCCCACAGGTGATCGACGGTCGAAAACTCGGGCGGATTGTTGTTTGCTTCCTTGCAGGCGGCGACACAGGCCTTGCAGCCGATGCACAGGGTGGCGTCGTACAGCAGGCCGAGCGCCTCGGCCGGACGACCATGGGTCTCCCGGGCGCAAGCGGGTGGCGCAACAGCGGCCGCGGTCACTACGGCACTGCTTGCGAGAACCCCTTTGAGGAAATCGCGACGAGAGTCCATGATCAGCCCCGCGCCTTGTCTTGCGGCTGCGTGGCCTTCTTGGCGCGTTCGGCTTCTTCCGCAGCGTGCGACAGACCCAGGTTGCGCGTCAGCATTACAGCGGCACCGGCTGCCGCGCCGGCCAGCGCAGCGAGCGCTGCTGCCGACGCAAACGATGCGCCCTTGCCCTGCTCCTCGACAATCCGCGCATATTGCAGCGGCGGCGCGACGTTGGCCATCTTGGCCAGCTGATGAATCGGCTTCGTGAAGCCCACGCCTTTCTCGGTGCAGCCGATGCAGGGGTGGCCGCAACCGACCGGCCAGTTGTTCTCGCCGGCATCGCCAAAACCGAGGGTCGGGCAATTGGCGTAGGTTTCAGGGCCCTTGCAGCCGAGCTTGTAGAGGCAGTAGCCCTGACGGTGACCCGCATCGCCGAACTCCATGGCAAAGCGGCCGGCATCGAAGTGCGCGCGACGCTCGCAGTTCTCATGGATCAGCCGCGAGTAGGCGAACTTGGGGCGCCCCAGCTTGTCGACCTCGGGCAGCTTGCCGAAGGTCAGGAAGTGAACGACCGTGGCCAGGAAGTTGTAGGGGTTGGGCGGGCAGCCTGGTATCGTGACCACCGGTTTGCCCAGCACTTCGGACACGCTGCTCGCGCCGGAAGGATTGGGTCCGGTCGATGGCATGCCGCCCCAAGAGGCGCAGGACCCAATGGCGATCACAGCCGCTGCGTCGGCGGCGCATTCCTTGAGCAGGTCGATGGCGGTGTGGCCGCCGATCTTGCAGTAGTTGCCGTTTTCCTTGATCGGAATCGCGCCTTCGATCACCAGTACGTACTTGCCTTTGTTAGCCTTCATCGCATCCTTGCGCGCGGCCTCGGCCTGATGGCCGGCTGCCGCCATCAGGGTCTCGTGGTAATCGAGAGAAATTACGTCGAGTATCAGCTTCTCGAGCGTTGGGTGTTCAGCTCGCAACAGGGATTCGGTACAGCCCGTGCATTCCTGAAAGTGCAGCCAGATCACCGAGGGCCGTTTTGCCGATTCGATGGCCTTGGCAACGGCGGCGTCGGCCCCTTTGGGAAGACCCATGGTGACGGCCAGCGTGGCGCAGAACTGCAGGTAGTCACGTCGGGACATGCCCAGGCGCTGTTCGATGCCGTGCAGGGCCTCGCGACTGAGGCTGAAGATGTCGTTCATGTCGCCCATGTTGTCTCCTAGAGCTAGGCCTCGTTCGGGCCTGATAGGCTGGTAAGAGCAAGTTGCGCGCCATGCCTGGATGGGCCTTCCCGCCGACCCGCCCCATTGGTAGCGCGCTGACAGCGGGTTTAGATTTGGCTTTAAAACGATTAGCAGGTAACCATTCAACTAACCGATTCATCTCCCAAGTTGATCCCCCGGGCATCTTGGCAGCGTCGGCCATCTGCCACAGGTGCGTGACCGGCAGAAACGCGCAGATCTACTTCGCTGCGGCCATCGACTTTTGCAGGATCGCGAGCACCGTGTTGAGGTCCTCGATCGGAACCTGGCCCGGCGCCGAGCTGCTGGCGCCGACGGCAAAGGTCAGGGCCGAGCCGAAGGTCCAGCCGAACAGGCGCGTGAGCGACCCATAGGGTCCCATCGACATGCTGATCAGCGGGATGCGCAGTTTCTGGCTGGCCGACAGCGTGGCCGACAGCAAGGTCAGCACGTCTTCCAGACTGCGCGGCATGACGGCGACCTTGGCGATGTCGGCGCCGAGCTGGTCAGCCTGCAGGAAGCGCTGGCCGAGCGTCTCCAGCCCCGGCGTGAACGAGAAGTTGTGGAACGATAGGATCAGCTTGATGTCGTTGGCCCGGGCCGCCTCGCGCACCTGGGCGATGTGCGTGGGGTCGTTGCTCATCTCGAAATCGATGACGTCGATCTGACGGCTCTCGCAGACAGCCTTATACAGCGCAATCACCTGTTCCTCGGACAGCGCGATCTTCTCGCCGCCCTCGCGGATCGAGCGCCGCGTGAACAGCAGCGGCACGCCGCCGGCGAGCGCCCTGATCGCGCCGGCCACGCCGATCACATCGCTCGCGTTGGCGATGCCTTCGAAGAAGTCGACGCGCCACTCCAGGATGTCGGGCTTCTTCGCCAGCACGACGCTCGCTTCGTCCAGGAGCTGTGCGCGCGTGCGACCGACCAGCGGTGTGCAGATCAGCGGGAACTTGCCCCCTGCAACGGGCTTGCCGTGCAATTCGATGGCTTTGGCAGTTTGCATGTCAATTCTCTCCAGGGTTCAAGAAAATGTGCGTCGACTTTGCCGGCGCAGGCAATCACTTTACGACATCGTCCTGCCGATCAGCGGGCGCTTTGTTGATGGATGCGAATCCTCGCGGCCGCGTAGTTCAGGCGCCGCTGGCGCTGTCGGCGCCTTCGCCCAGGCGGCGCAGGGCGCTCAGGCGGCGCTCTTCGGCCAGGGCGCTGTCGTCCATGCTCTGGCGCACGAATTCAACGTGGCTGCGCGCGGCTTGCGCGGCCGCATCGGGCTTGCGTTCGCGAATGGCCTGCCAGATCGCCTGATGCTGTGCGCGCAACTGACTCCAGCGCTGCGGTCGCGCATGCAGGTGCTCCAGGTTGCCCGCCACGTGGCCATGTATCACGCGCATGAGGCTGGCCGTCAGGTGGCCTATCAGCACGTTGTGCGCGGCTTCGGCAATCGCCTGGTGAAAGGCGACGTCGGCGTCGATGCAGACGGCCAAATTATCTCCGCTGTAGCTGGCTTCGAGCGCAGCGTGCACAGCGTCGAGCCGGGCCAGATCGGCATCGGTGGCGCGGTCGGCGGCCAGTGCGGCGGCCTGGCTTTCGAGCATCTGGCGGAATTCGAGCAGATCGCGGTGCAGCAGGGGATGGTCCTTGAGCATGTCCTGCCAGGGATCGACAAAGTGCGCTTCCAGACGGTCCGTCACATGCGTACCGCCGCCATGACGGGTGGTCAACAAGCCTTTGGAAACCAGCTTCTGCATTGCCTCGCGCAGGCAGGGGCGCGAGACCCCCATATCCAGCGCCAGGGTCCGTTCGGCCGGCAACCGGTCGCCGGGCTTGAGCGAGCCTTCAAGCATGCGTTTTTCAAGTTCGGCGGCGATGGTGTCTGCCAATCGGGTGGCGGTGGGGCGGAGAGTCAACATGGTCTTTTGAATTGGTAATACCAGTTGGATGATAGTCCATTCTATTGTTTGTTTTGCACTCCAAGTTCGGGTAAACCCCAATTTACCGGGGTTGCCTCCCTGTTTAAACTGCCGGACAACTGGTAATACCAATTTACCAAATAGATGCAACCGACCCGAGGAGAGACAACGTGAGCTTTGCAATGTCCGGCGACCGGCGCTATCCATCCAAGCCGACCGACGTCTACCTGTTTTCGACCTGCCTGGTCGACCAGTTTGAGCCGCAGGCCGGTCTTGATACCGTGCGCCTGCTCGAACGCGAAGGTATCCGCGTGCACTACCTGGAGCAGCAGACCTGCTGCGGCCAGCCCGCGCACAGCAGTGGCTTCCCCGACGAAGCGCGCGCCGTCGCGCTGCAGCAGCTCAAGCTGTTCACGCAGCCCTGGCCGGTCGTCGTGCCATCGGGCTCCTGCGGCGGCATGATGCACCAGCATTACCCCAAGCTGTTTGCCGACGATCCGGCGCTGCACGCGCAGGCGGTCGACCTGGCAGAACGCGTCTACGAGCTGACCGAATTCCTGGTGCACGTGGTCATGTTCAGCCAGCCCGATCTCGGCGCACCCAGCACGATTGCGCTGCACACCTCGTGCCACGCGCGGCGCGAAATGGGCTCGCACGAGACCAGCGTGGCCCTGCTCGACAGCCTGGCGCAGGTCAAGGTGGTGGAACAGGCGCGCATCGAGGAATGCTGCGGCTTTGGCGGTACCTTCGCTATGCGATATCCCGACATCTCGGAGGCCATCGTGACGGACAAGGTGGCTGCCCTGCGCGCTACCAGTGCCGAGCGCGTCGTCAGCGCCGATTGCGGCTGCCTGCTCAACATCACGGGCCGCGCCGCGAAGCAGGATGAACTGGCGGGCCATGCCGCGCCGACCTTGCCCGGCGAGCACATCGCCAGCTTTCTGTGGCGCCGCACCACGGCAGACGCGTCATGAGCGCGCGCGACGTCATCTTGGCACGCCTGCGTGCCGCGCCACCCGCAACGTTGCCGGCGCTGCCCGGTGTGGCGGCCTGGTTCGATGCCCACCAACGCAACGAAGACAACGCGCAGCGCACCAGCCGTCTGCGCAGCGCACTCGAAGCGGTCAAGACTGAAGTCCACGACACGACGGCGGATGCCTGGCCGGACCTGTTGCTGCAGATCGCCGCCGCTAAGGGCCTGCGCAATCTGCTGCTCGGCAGCGACACGCCGCATGGCGCGTTGCTGCAAGCACGCCAGGCGCTAAACCTGCAACTGCTGTACTACGCAAAGTCGATCGATTCATGGCGCGATGTCCTGTTCGACGAAGTCGATGCCTCCCTTACGCTGGCGCGCAGCGCGATTGCCGAGACCGGCAGCCTTATCCTGTGGCCCGACGCGTCCGAGCCGCGCCTGATGTCGCTCGTGCCCGCGCTGCACTTCGTGCTGCTCGATGTCAGCACCATTCACGCCGACCTGCACTCGGCCATGCGCGACGAAGGCTGGAGCGCGGGTTTGCCGACCAATGCCCTGCTGGTCTGCGGCCCGTCCAAGACCGCCGACATCCAGCAGACGCTGGCCTACGGCGCGCACGGACCGCGCGAACTCGTGGTTCTCCTGTGCCATCCGCAGGGAGGTGCAGCATGAGCCCGGTCATCAAGATCCACCCGATGGAAGACTTCAAGGCGCGCAGCCGTGCGGTCCTGAACGACGCCGGTCAACAGAGGAATTTCCGCGGCGCTATGGACTTCCTGCAGGCCAAGCGTCGCGCCCAGTTTCCGGATCGCGAGGAGCTCGAAGGCCTGCGCGACCTCGGCGCCGCCATCCGCCGCTACAGCCTGGCGCATTTGCCGCGCTTGCTGGAGCAGCTCGAAGCGAATTTGACGGCCAAGGGCGTCCAAGTGCACTGGGCGCAGACGCCCGACGAGGCTAACGCGATTGCGCTGGCCATTGCGCAGCGCGTCAAGGCCAGGAGCGTCATCAAGGGCAAGTCGATGGTGAGCGAGGAGGTCGAGTTCAACCATGCGATGCAGGCCGCCGGCATCGAGGCCATCGAGTCCGACATGGGCGAGTACATCGTGCAGCTCGCCGGCGAAAAGCCGTCGCACATAATCATGCCGGCGATCCACAAGACCAAGCAGGACATCGCCAGGCTGTTCGCCAAGGAGCTGCCGGGCGTCGCCTACACGGAAGACGTCGATGCGCTGATCCAGATCGGCCGGCGCGTGCTGCGTCACAAGTTCGCCGAGGCCGACATCGGCCTGTCGGGCGTGAATTTCGCCGTCGCCGAGACAGGCACGCTGTGCCTGGTCGAAAACGAGGGCAACGGCCGCATGTGCACCACGGTTCCGCGCGTGCACATCGCCATCACCGGCATCGAGAAGGTGGTAGAGAAGCTCGAACACGTGCCGCCGCTCTTCAGCCTGCTGTCGCGCTCGGCAACTGGACAGGCAGTGACCACCTATTTCAACCTGATCAGCGGCCCGCGCAAACCCGGCGAGAAGGATGGCCCGGAGGAAGTGCACCTGATCCTTCTCGACAACGGACGCACGCAGGCCTATGCCGACGAAGAGTTGCGCGCCACGCTGCAGTGCATCCGCTGCGGCGCCTGCATGAACCACTGCCCGGTCTACGCGCGCATCGGCGGCCACGCCTACGGCACGACCTACCCGGGCCCGATTGGCGCCATCATTTCGCCGCACCTGCTCGGGCTCGAGAGCACCTACCCGCTGGCCTTTGCCTCCACGCTGTGTGGCGCCTGCGGCGAGGTCTGCCCCGTGCGGATCCCGATCCCGGAAATCCTGGTTCGCCTGCGCAATGAGGCGCAGGCGCGCCCCGATACCGAAGAAGCCAATCTGCGCGGCAGCGGCGCTGCGCGTAGCGTTTCTGGCACCGCCGTCTGGAGCGTCTGGGCTCAGGTCTATGGCCGGCTCGGCTTGTACCGCCTCGCGTCCTGGTTCATGAGCCGCGGCCGCGCGCTCTCACCCACCGAGCAGGGCGCCTGGACGCGCAGCCGCACGCCGCTGGTGCCCGCTGCCAAACGCCTGCGCGACCTGCTGAAAGACAGAAAACCATGAGCGCCCTGATCGACGCCTTATCAAGCATCCTTCCCGCACGCCAGCTTGTCACCGACCCGCTTCGCCGGCTTGCCTACGGCACGGACGCAAGCTTCTACCGGCTCACTCCGGAAGTGGTCGCCGTCGTTGAGTCGGAAGCAGAAGTTCAGGCGCTGCTCAAGGTTGCAGGCGCGCAGGGTCGCAGCGTCACCTTTCGCGCCGCCGGCACCAGCCTGTCGGGCCAAGCGGTGAGCGACAGCGTGCTGGCCTTGATCGGCGAAGGCTTTGCCACTTGCGAGATCGGTCCGGACGCTGCCACCGTGCGACTCGGCCCCGGCATCATCGGCGGCGAGGTCAACGAGCGGCTCGCGCCCTTCGGTCGCAAGATCGGGCCGGATCCGGCCTCCATCAACGCCTGCAAGATCGGCGGCATCGCGGCCAATAACGCATCGGGCATGTGCTGCGGCACGTCGCAGAACAGCTACCGCACGCTCGCCGGCATACGCGTCTTGCTGTCCGACGGCGCCGTGGTCGATACCGAAGACGCCGGCAGCGTCGCGCGCTTTCGCCAGACGCATGGTGGCTTGCTGGCTGAACTGGCGCAGCTCGGCGTCGCCACGCGCGCCGATGCCGCGCTGGCCGATCGCATCCGCCACAAGTACAAGATCAAGAATACGACGGGCTACAGCCTCAACGCGCTGATTGATTTCGAAGACCCGATCGACATCCTCGCCCACCTGATGATCGGCTCCGAAGGCACGCTCGGCTTCATCTCCAGCATCACCTACAACACGGTGATCGAAGACCCGTGCAAAGCCAGTGCGCTGGTGTTCTTCCCGACGATTGAGAGCGCGTGCCAGGCGGTGATCCGCCTCAAGCGCGAGCCGGTCTCGGCCGTCGAATTGCTGGACCGGCCGGCCCTGCGCTCGGTGCAGGACAAGCCCGCCATGCCGGCGCTGATGGCGACGCTTGGCGACGACGCGGCCGCGCTGCTAATCGAAGTGCGCGCGCAGACGCCCGCGGCGCTGCAACTGCGCATCGATGCGGCACTGGGCGCGATCGAGGGCATCGCCACGATCGAGGCGGCAGCGTTCTCCACCGACCCCGCAACCTGCGACCTGTACTGGAAAGTACGCAAAGGCACCTTCCCTTCGGTTGGCGCCATGCGCCGGGCCGGCACCACGGTCATCATCGAGGACGTGGCCTTCCCGGTCGAGTCGTTGGCCAGCGCCACGCTCGACTTGCAGGCGCTGCTGCGCCGGCACGGCTATACCGAGGGCATCATCTTCGGCCACGCGCTCGAAGGCAATCTGCACTTCGTCTTCACGCAGGATTTTTCCGATGACGCGGAAGTGGCGCGCTACGCCCGCTTCATGGATGACGTCTGCGCGCTGGTAGTCGACAAATACGACGGCTCGCTCAAGGCCGAGCACGGCACCGGGCGAAACATGGCACCGTTTGTCGAGATGGAGTGGGGCGCGCAAGCCACGGCCTTGATGCGGCGCATCAAGCACTTGCTCGATCCGGGCCATATGCTCAACCCCGGTGTCATTCTCAATGATGACAAAGAGGCACACCTCAAAAACCTCAAGCCGATGCCGGCCGCCGAAGAAATCGTCGACCGCTGCATCGAATGCGGCTTTTGCGAGCCGCTGTGCCCCTCGCACCGGCTCACGCTGTCGCCGCGCCAGCGCATTGTGAGCTGGCGTGAATTGTCACGGCGCACTGCTGCCGGCGAGAGCACGGCCGACGTGCAGGCCGACTTCGCCTATTTCGGCCTCGATACCTGCGCCGGTTGCGGTCTGTGCTCCACCGCCTGCCCGGTCGGCATCGACACTGGCGAGCTCACGCGCATGCTGCGCGGCCGTGGCAAGGGCCCCGTTGCACACAAGCTGGCACAGTGGAGTGGCGAGAATTTCGGCGCGGTGGCGGCGCTGTCGCGCACCGGTCTGCGCGTTGGCCATGTGGCCGCCAGCGTGGTTGGCGAAAGTTTGGTTGCGCGCCTGAGCGGCGGCGCCTGGAAACGCGGCATGCCACTGGCCGGCAAATCGCCTTCGCCTTACACCGGCCGCGGCGACCCGGTGGTCTACTTCCCGGCCTGTGGTGGCCGCATCTTCGGCGCCAACAGCGCAGATGAGGCGACCCTGCCTACGGTCGTCATGGAGTTGCTGGTGCGCGCCGGATACGCGCCGATACTGCCACAAGGCTTTGACAATCTGTGCTGCGGCCAGATGATGGCAAGCAAAGGCATGGCCGAAGAGGCTGATCAAATGGCCGAAGCCGTGATACGGGCGCTGCTGCAGGCGGCGGATGACGGTCAAGGCGGCCACTACCCTGTCATCATGGACGCCAGCACCTGTTCAGTGCGCATGCAAAAGATGCTGGCCGGCCGCTTGACGCTGCTGGATTTTCATGAGTTCGCCCACGATGCTTTGTTGCCGCGGTTGCGCATTCAGCGCCAACCTGGCCCCATCGCACTGCATATTAATTGCAGCGTGCGCCGCACGTCGTCCGACGCCAAATTACGAGCCGTTCTCGAGGCTTGTGTAACGGAAATCGTCGAGCCAGTTGGTGTCACCTGCTGCGGCTTTGGTGGCGACCGCGGCTTTGTCGTCCCTGAGCTCAATGTGCACGCGCTGCGCAGGGTGCACGACGCCTTGCCGAAGAATTGCTGTGAAGGCGTGTCTACCAATCGGACCTGCGAAATCGGTCTGACTGCTGAGACCGGACGCCCCTATCGCTCCATTGCCTACGTCCTAGAGGAATGCAGCAGGGAGGGCCCAGGCATGAATTGCTGATTGACATACCCCCTCGCGCCGCCGTCCGAACCGGCTCCGCACCCCATTTTTTTGATTTATCTATTAGGAGCTAATCATGGTTTGGCAACAGGTTTACGACCCATTTGGAAATATGGTGATTTCCACTCTTCTAGCAGCAATACCCGTCTTGGTAATGCTGATCGCCTTGGGCTTTCTCGATATCAAGGCCCACATTGCGGCCGGCCTTGGCCTGCTGGCCGCGGTGCTGGTGGCCGTATTCGCTTATGGCATGCCCGCCGGCATGGCAGGCACTGCGGCCTTGTATGGCGGCTTTACCGGCTTGCTGCCGATCGGCTGGATTGTGCTCAATATCATCTTTTTGCAGCAGTTGGCAGAACAGAATGGAAGTTTCAAGATCCTGCAGTCATCGCTATCGGGCATTACCGATGACCGACGCTTGCAGCTATTGCTTATTGCATTCTGCTTTGGCGCTTTTTTCGAGGGCGCAGCGGGGTTTGGAACGCCAGTGGCTGTCACCGCCGGGATTCTGATCGGTCTGGGTTTCTCGCCGCTCGCAGCCTCTGGTCTTTGTCTGATCGCCAATACAGCCCCCGTGGCGTTCGGAGCGCTGGGCACACCTGTGATTACGATGGCTAAGGTCCACGGCTATGACTTGGCGCCACTCACAGCCACCATTGGTATGACGTTGACACCATTTTGCATATTGGTGCCGTTTTGGATGATCTGGGCCTTCGCCGGTCGGAAAGGCATGATGGAAGTCTGGCCGGCCATTTTGGTCACTGGTCTGTCATTTGCCATCCCGCAGTATCTCGTGTCCAACTTCATCGGACCGGAGCTCGTTGACATCATCGCCGCCATCGTTTCCATGGCTTCGCTTATCCTATTTTTGCGTGTTTGGCGACCGAAGACGGTTTGGACTTCACCCAACCTCAAGGGTCACAAGGTCGACGACGCCGTAGCCAAGGCGTCCGAACCTGTGAAGACCTATTCGCGTGCTCAAGTCATCCAAGCCTGGATACCCTGGCTTATCCTGACGGTGTTCGTATTCGTGTGGGGATTGCCATCGGTAAAGACCTGGCTCAATAGCATTTACGCACCTGCGTTTCCCATGTCCGGTTTGAATAATCTGGTGGAGAAGATGCCGCCTGTTGTTCTGAAGCCCACTAAGGAGGGCGCTGTATATGTGCTGGGCCTTCTGTCGGCTACCGGGACCGGGATTCTTCTGTCCGCGATCGTCGGCGCCTTGGTTATGAAATACAAGCCGGTGGAAATCGCTAAGACCTTTGGCCGGACCTTCTGGTTGGTCAGGTACTCATTGATGACCATCGTCCTGATGTTAGGCTTGGGCACGCTCACGCGTTATTCGGGAACAGATACCACGCTAGGCTTGGCGTTTGCCAACAGCGGCATGCTGTACCCCTTCTTCGGCACGCTGATGGGCTGGATTGGGGTGGCTATGACGGGGTCGGATACTGCGTCCAACGTGCTGTTTGGCGGGATGCAACATGTCGCAGCCCAACAGCTTGGTCTGCCGGTCAACTTGATGGGCTCGGCGAACAGTGCTGGCGGCGTGATGGGGAAAATGATTGACGCCCAGTCCATTGTCGTAGCTTCAACTGCCACGCGCTGGTTCAATCATGAAGGCGATATTCTTCGCTACGTCTTCTTTCACTCGATAGCACTGGCCAGCTTGGTGGGTGGGCTTGTGACGTTGCAGGCTTACGTGCTACCGTTCACGCTGATGGTCGTCAAGTAAGCGCACGCTAGTCAGCCGCCGGCGCCATGCTGGTGCCGATGGTGCGCATCGGGGAAATGCGCATGGCTGTGGGCCATGGGTTCATGGGTGTGCCAGTGCCGGTGCGGCGCTTCGGCCGCAACGCAGGTGGCGTGCGCATGCTGATGGTGTTCGTCATGCATGTGCATGTGCTCGTGGTCAACCGGCTCGTGCGTGTGCGCGTGCTGGTGGCGTTCCGTCAGATGCAGCCAGACGCCCAGTCCCATTGCCGCGGCGGACAGCAACAACCGCGCCGTGATCGGCTCAGCCAGCAGCGGCACCGCCACCGCGGCCCCAAAGAAGGGCGCGATCGAGAAGTAGGCGCCGGCGCGCGCTGTGCCCAGATGACGCAAGCCCACCACATAGAGTGTCAGGCTTACGCCGTAGGCGACAAAGCCGACCGCACCCGCACCCAGAATTAAGGGCAGTGCCGGCCACGGCGCACCCAGGTACAGGGCAATGGCCAGATTGACGCTGCCGGCAATCAGGCCCTTGAACGAAGCAATCCAGCTTGCATCATTGAGCGAGACGCGCCGCGTCAGGTTGTTGTCCAGTCCCCAGGCCAGGCAGGCGCCGAGAACGGCCAGTGTTGGGCCAATGCTGGCGAAACTGGTCTCTTGCGGCCACGCCAGCAGCAGCGCGCCGCCGACGATGGCCAGCAAGCCCAGCGCGATGCGCCACGCCATGTTTTCGCGAAACACGGCCCAGGCGATAAGCACCGTAAAGACGGTCTCGGCATTGAGCAGCAAGGAGGCGCCCGAGGCCGGCATGTGGCGCAATCCGACCATCAGCAGAACCGGCGCGAGCACGCCGCCTGATGCGATGGCGCCAGCCAGCCAGGGCCAGTCGCCGCTGGCCAGTGCCGAAGCCGGCGTGCGCCGCAGCCGCCGCCAGAGCATAAGGCCCAGGCCTGAGCCGAGGTAGAACAGCGCCGCTAGCAGCCAGGGGTCGATGCCGGCGAGCAGCAGCTTGGCCAGCGGCGTTGCGCCTCCGAACAGGACCGCTGCCATCAGCGCGGCCAAGATGCCGGGGTTTTGCGGTGAAGCCAGGCTTGTCATGACCCGACTGTCATTTTTCGCCAGGCCTGCACGGCCTGCGTCGTGCTCTGAAATACCTTGACACCAGCCACGGGTGAGGCTTTCAGCGACAAAAAGCCCTGGCCGCCGACCCAGATCCTGCAGCGTCTGGGCAATGCGAGACGCAGCGCCATCACATAGGATCGCGCCAGTTCGGGCCGCACCACAACGCTGGCTGAAATCGCAAGCAGGGTGACGTTCCAATCCTTCACCGCCTGCACCACATCCGACGCAGGCGTCTGCGTACCCAGGTTGAAACAGTCGGCGCCCTGCAAGGTTAGCGCTGCATGCACCGCCAACAGCCCCAGACCATGGAGCTCGCCCGGTGGCGTTGTCAACAGGATGCGCTGCTGAAAATTCGTTGGCTGGCGCCCGAGCAGGTGGCTCTGCACAACCCACTGCACCGCATGGGTGTAATGGTGTTCCGCGTGGACGCCAAGGCGCCCGGCAGCCCAGGCATCGCCCACGGCCTGGTTGAAAGCCGGCAACCGGTGCTCTACGAATTGGGTCAGACCTTCCGAGTCAATCAGATCGGCCAGGTAGTCCCGCACGGCGCCTGGCACGGTGCCCGGCGCCAAGCAGGTCAGCAGCTTCTGAACTGTATCGTCAAAACCCAGCGGATCCGATTGATCGCCTTTGCTGGCCAGCAAGGCCTGCAACTTTTGCATCGGCATGGTAGCTAACTTGCCCGGCAGCAGGCCCTGATCGAGCAACTGCCTGAGCAACTGCAGCTTGGGGAGGTCTTTGGCATCGTAGAGCCGCTGTCCGCGTGCGCCGCGCGTGGGCTGGGGAAACTGATAGCGCAATTCCCACTTGCGCAGAACCTCTCGCGACAAACCGGTCGCCTGTTCAATCTCTCCCTGATTCATCGACTTGGACATTGAGATTAGTTTACACAGTCTTGCGCTTGGTCAAGAACTTGTCCCATTCCCGAATCTTGTCCTGGGCATGCGATGTACATTTTAGTCGTTCCAGGTCTTTCGGCGATGCTCCGATGACTTGCAGGGAATCAGGGATTGACAGCCAAGCAGCCCAACCGGCCGAGCCGGTGCTGCGCCAAGCGGGGTCCGTTGCATGACGGGAAAACAATTGCCGACAAATCAAACTGATTTGCATTGCTTTCATTGGCCCCCCGGCCACGTGGTTGTGAAGTCCTTCTGGCTGACACCCGCCGCATGCGCCTCGCCGGCCATGCAGCGGTCACGGTTCGCGAGGCAGCCGGCGCGGATATTCACTTCCCGCAGTGCTGCTCATTCTTGTTTCATTTCCGAGGTTCATGATGACCAATCAACATCAGATCGCGCCTGACAGCCGCCCCAAGCGCTGGCAGCCAAAGTTGCGGGGCGAACTGCTCTGCGCGCTTGCGCTGAAGCTGGTTTTGCTTCTTGTCATCAAGGCCGCATTCTTCCCGCAGTGTCTGCCGGAGCAGGTGATCGCACAAGGTGTGGCGGATCGCATTGCCTCGCAAGATTTCCCCTCAAATGAAACCGTTAAAAAGGATAAGCCATGATTTCTGAATCCGTGGTGGATTTGTCGCGACTGCAGTTTGCGGCAACCGCCCTTTATCACTTTCTCTTTGTGCCCCTGACGCTGGGGCTCTCCTTTCTGCTGGCCATCATGGAGACCGTCTATGTCCTGACCGGTAAGACCATCTACCGCGACATGACCAAGTTCTGGGGCAAGCTGTTCGGCATCAATTTTGCGCTCGGCGTGACCACCGGCCTGACGATGGAGTTTCAGTTCGGCACCAACTGGGCCTATTACTCGCACTACGTCGGCGATATTTTCGGCGCGCCGCTGGCCATTGAAGGGCTGCTGGCATTCTTTCTCGAATCCACCTTTGTCGGCCTGTTCTTCTTCGGCTGGGATCGCCTGAGCAAGGTCGGCCACCTGTCGGTGACCTACCTGGTGGCGATCGGCTCCAACCTGTCGGCCGTGCTGATCCTGATTGCCAACGGCTGGATGCAAAACCCCGTCGGTTCGGATTTCAACCCCGTGACGATGCGCATGGAGCTCACCAACTTCTATGACGTCGTGTTCAACCCGGTGGCGCAGGCCAAGTTCGTTCACACCGTGGGCGCGGGCTATATCACGGCATCGATCTTCATGCTCGGCATCAGTAGCTGGTATCTGCTCAAGTCGCGCGACCGCGGCTTTGCACTGCGCTCGTTTCGCATTGCAGCGGCCTTCGGCCTGGCTTCGGCCCTGTCGGTGATCGTGCTGGGCGACGAGTCGGGCTACACCGCGGCCGAGACCCAGCAGGCAAAGATGGCGGCGATGGAGGCGATGTGGAAGACCGAGCCGGCACCGGCCGGGCTGACGCTGTTCGGCTTTCCGGATGAAGCGACCAGCACCACCCACGCTGCAATCCACATTCCCTATGTGGCGGGCCTGATCGGCACGCGCAGCACGGACAAGACCATGCCGGGCATCGAAGAGCTCAAGAAAACCACGGCCGAGCGCATCGAGCGCGGCATTCTGGCCGTCAAGGCCCTGGAAGCGCTGCGCGCTGACCCCAAGAACGCCGAAAAACTCGCGCGCTTCAACGCGGTAAAGCCCGAGCTTGGCCACGGCCTACTGTTGAAGAAATATGTCGCCGATGTCGCGCACGCCACGCCCGAGATGAAGGCGCTGGCGGTCAACGACACGATTCCACGTGTGGCACCCATGTTTTGGACTTTCCGCATCATGGTCGGAATCTCCTTTGCCATGCTGGCACTGATGGTGGTAGCGCTGTGGTCGTCCGTGCGCAACCGCATCGAAGGGCGTCCCTGGTTGCTGAAATGGGCCATGTGCAGCATTCCGCTGCCGTGGATCGCCTGCGAAATGGGCTGGTTTGTCGCCGAGTACGGCCGCCAGCCCTGGACCGTGCAAGGCATGCTGCCAACTCATCTGTCGACGTCGGTGCTGACCAGCGGTGATGTGGTGTTTTCACTGGCCGGCTTCCTGCTGTTCTACACCTTGCTGCTGGTGGCCGAGCTCTACCTGATGTTCAAGTACGCGAGGCTCGGGCCGTCAAGCCTGGGCACCGGCAAATACGCGCTCGAGCAGTCTAAGGGTTCCGGTGGATCGGCCGCGCCGGTTTACGCCGCCGCTCAATCATCCAAGGAGATCTGACATGCTGGACTACACAATCCTCAAACTGGTCTGGTGGGTGCTGGTGTGCGTTCTGCTCATCGGCTTTGCCATCATGGACGGCCACGATATGGGTGTCGGTGCCCTGTTGCCGTTCCTCGGGCGAACCGACGACGAGCGCCGTGTCATCCTCAACACGGTGGGCCCGCACTGGGAAGGCAACCAGGTCTGGTTCATTACCGCAGGCGGTGCCATCTTCGCCGCCTGGCCGCTGGTCTACGCGACGGCCTTTTCGGGCTTCTACTTTGCCCTGATGGCCGTGCTGTGGGCGCTGTTCTTCCGGCCTGTCGGTTTTGAGTACCGCAGCAAGGTCGCTGATGCGCGCTGGCGCTCGGTCTGGGACTGGGGCCTGTTCGTCGGCGGCGCCGTGCCGGCGCTGGTATTTGGTGTTGCCGTCGGCAATGTCATCACCGGCGTGCCGTTCCACTTTGAAGACAGCATGATGCCGGTCTACACCGGCAGCTTCTGGGCCCTGTTCACGCCGTTTGCGCTGCTGTGCGGCGTGGCAAGCCTGTCGCTGCTGCTGTTCCACGGGGCGAACTACCTGCAACTGCGCACCGAGGCTGAAATTGCCGGGCGCGCCAGAGCGGCGGCCCTCATTTTCGGCCTGATCTTGCTGCTCATGTTTTCGCTCGGCGGTGTGATGGTGGCCAGCATGCAGGGCTACCTGATCACCTCGGCCGTGGTGACGGGTGAAGGGGTCTCGCCGGTGGGCAAGACCGTGGTCATGCAAGCCGGTGCGTGGATGAACAACTACCACCAGTTTCCGCTGATCTGGGCGTTCACAGCACTGGCCTACGCCGGCATCGTGCTGGGCCTGCTGGCGGCCTTCATGCGCAAGCCGGGCATCGCCTTCATCGGCAGCGGCCTGGCCTGCGCCGGCGTCATCTTGACCGCGGGTGCTTCCATCTTCCCGTTTGTCCTACCCTCGAGTTCCAACCCGGGCCACAGCCTGACGGTATGGGACTGCGTGTCGAGCCAGCGCACGCTCAACATCATGTTCTACGTCGCGCTGGTCATGACGCCGATCGTGCTGAGCTACACCACTTGGGCCTATCGCGTGATGCGCGGCAAGGTGACCCTGGCGCAAGTGCAATCGAACGGCAAAGCGCTTTACTGAAAATCATTTTCAAGGAATTCAATATGTGGTACTTCACATGGACTTTGGGCATCGCGATGGCGGTGCTACTGGCGGTGGTCAACGCGCTCTGGTTTGAAGCCCAGGGGACCGACCCCGAAGATGACAGGTGACGTGTTATTGACGGGCAACCGTCAGCGACGTGCGGCCGGGCAATTCATATTGCCCGGCTGCATTTTTTTCAGACCTCCATCAGTCGGGTCGTCATTGCGACGCGTTGCTAAATTAGAGCGAACGCCTATGCGGGCGACGCGAATTTCGGCAGAGCATCCATAGCATCCTCAGCGCACGCGGACGGTCGACTTACCCAGGTGATGTACCTAACAGCATACAGATTCGACTCATTCTGATGGGGCAGGAGCGGCCGCGCAACGTCACTGAAAATGGGGCAAACTCCGCATAGCCTAACGGCGAGATGCAAATGGATCACACAGAAGATTTCACATTTTCCACATTGGTGAGGTTGCCTGACAGGCCCGCTGCGCGGTATTCGCTTTATGTGTGCTTTCGTGTCAGCATCATCGGTTGATTTGGCGTTGTCGGCTTTCCATTTGGTCAGAGGCCACCCACTCTGATAAAGTCATCCGCAGCGGCTCTGATAATCTTTGTCATCCTTGGCGTGTTGGGTCTCGCTCTCCGATGCGGGTCAGTGATGACCGTAATTAGCGCTGCGAGGGCTCGTAGGCGGTTTACGACACGATTGGGACAATCGCTTTTCAGACTGCTGCGGCTAACCGCTGCCGTTATTGCGTTCGTCCTTACAGTCTATTCGACCATCATAGGAACAGTTCTCTCTGGTCTGTTCTCGCCGCTTTGGTTTTAGCGGGCTAAGGTACCGCTATGTTTCTCAAGTGACCGTTCATCCCGGCACGACGGAAGCGCACTCCGGGCCCCGGATGCAGCCGCCGCGCTACCAATCCTCCTTCACGGCCAGCACCGCATCCTTGCCGGCGGCCGCGCGGCCGGCCAGCCAAGCGGTGACGGTGCCCGCGGCGACCACGGCCAGGCACAGCGCGGTCAGGCGGCTCCAGGGCAGCAGCAGGTCCATGGTCCAGTGAAAACTCTGCGGGTTGACCACATCGACCAGCACCAGCGCCACCAGCAGGCCCAGGCCGAGTCCGGCGATGGCGCCAAGCGTGGTCCACGCCGCGCCTTCGAGCGCGACTACCGTCAGGATCTGTCGGCGCGTGAGGCCCAGGTGCACCAGCAGGCCGAACTCCTTGCGCCGCGCCAGCACCTGCGCACTGAAGCTCGCGGCCACGCCGAACAGGCCGATGCCGATGGCGATCGCCTGAAGCCAGTAGGTCACGGCAAAGCTGCGGTCGAAGATACGCATCGAGGTCGCGCGGATCTGGCGCGAGGTGCCGAACTCGAGCAAGGCGCCGCTGCCCGAGCTGAAGCCGTCGGCCATTGTGCGTAGCGCCTGTTGCACGCGGGCGGTGTCGGCCTGGGCGTTGAGCCACAGGGCCAGGTCGTTGGCGCGACGGTCACCGCTGAGGGTCTCGAAGGCATGCTTGTCGATGGCGATGGCGCCGCCCTGGTGTGCGTAATCGCGCCAGACGCCGGCAACAAAGAAGACGGGTGAACCCGTCGACGAAGTGGCCAGTGCCTTGAAGGCGGTCGCAAGTGGCGTGAACACCTGGCCGGTCCGCGCACCGTGCAGGTCGAGCACGGCTTCGCTGACAAAAATTCCGATTTGCCCAGGTGGAAACGTCAGTGGTTCACCCACCAATGGCAGCTTGCGGGCGGGGTCGCTCAGGTCGCGCGCGATCAGCGCCACGGCCGGGCGTGCCGGGTCCAGCAGCAGCGAGAGTTGGCGCAGCGGCTCCACGCGCTGCACGCCCTCGACATGGGCTGCGGCCTGCACAAATTCCGGGCTGAAGTAGACGGTGTCGCTGGCGCCGAGGTTGCGCGCGCTGCGCACGTAGACGTCGGCCGGCAGCACCTGATCGAGCCACTGCAGCATGGAGTCGCGAAAGCTCGCCACCATCACGGTCAGCGCCACTGCCAGACTGAGCGAGGCCACAACGCCGCTGACGGCCACGGCCGCGCTCTCGCGCACGCGCCGCGCGCGTTCCACCGCCAGCAGCGGCAGGGCCTGGTGCGAGAGCAGCGGCGCGAGCCGGTCCAGCAGCAGGCTGATCAGCCAGGGCAGGGCGGTGATGCCGCCCACCAGCAGCATGCCGATGGACAGGTAGGCGGCCAGCGGGATCTCGTAGACGGCCGGCGCTAGCGCGAGCAGGGCGCTGGACGCGAGCAGGAGCAGGCTGAGCCAGTGGCTGCGCCGCGTCACCAAATCGGCGCCGAGCCCCTTCAAAGCCAAGGCGGGCGTGAGACGCTGCGCCTGGCGCGCCGGCCACCAGCCGCCGGCCAACGCCGCTGCGATGCCCAGCAGGCCGTATCCTATTGCAGCCCAGGCATCCCATTGCAGGCTGGGCGCCACGCCGGCAAAGTAGCCGCCACCCAGATCGCCGCCGAGCAGTTGCAGGGCCAATGCCGCCAGCGCCGTGCCCAGGCCTATGCCCGCTGCGCTGCCGACGAGGCCCAGCGCCAGCGATTCCCACAGCACGAGCCGCAGGCGGTCGCGCGCGCTCAGGCCCAGCACGCCGAGCAGCGCAAACTGCTGGGTGCGCTTGGCCACGCTCAGCGAGAGCACCGAGAACACCAGAAACGCGCCTGTGAACAGCGCGACCAGTGCCAGCACGCTGAGGTTGACACGGTAGGCGCGCGACATGTTGTTGACCTGCGCCAGCGCGTCGCCGGGCTCGGTCAGCGTCACGCCGGCCGGCCAGTCGGCTGCGCTTTGCAGGGTGCGTATGAAGGCCGCGCGATCAACACCGGCTTGCAGGCGCAGGTCGATGCGCGAAAGCTGCCCTTGTCGGCCCAGCAGGTCCTGCGCAGCGCCGATGTCCATCACCGCCAGCGCGGAACCGGCGGCGCCGACGCTGCCGGCCACGCTGACGGTCTTGAGCTGCTGGGCGCTTTGCAGTTGCACGCGCGCGCTGCCCAAACGCTGGCGCGCTGCCGTGTTGAGAAAGACTGTGTCGGGCGCGAACAGAGCCATGCGGTCGGCACCGAGCACGGGTTGCGGCATCAGCGCCGGTGCCACGCTGGCCACCAGCAGGGCATCGACACCGATCAGACGCAGACTCACGCGCTCGCCCTGATCGGTCAACGCGTTGGTCGTGACTTCAAGCACCGGTGATGCCAGCGCCACCTGCGCGTTGCCGGCAATGCGCTCGTACAGCGCCTCGCCAAACGTGCCCTGCACAGCGCGCAGTTCCAGGTCCGGCTGGCCGCCGACCGAGCGCACGGCCTTGGAGAATTCATCGAGAGCCGAGGCATTGATCAGGTGAACCGAGAACGCCAGCGCGACGCCCAGCATCACGGCCGACGCCGCCGCCGCGTTGCGCCAGGGATGGTGCCGCAGTTCTTGCCAGGAGAACGTCTTGAGCAGGTCGATCATGGGTGTGGTGTTGCCGCAGCAGTGTATTCGCCCTTGCGAAATCGCAAGGCGCGCCGGGTCGTACTGCGCACAATCGGATCCAAAGTCACACAAAGAGGAATGAAGATGAAGTTGCCGGTTCAGGTTCTGTTTCATGGGATGGCGCAGTCGGAAGCGTTGGCTGAGCGCGCGAGGGTCCATGCGCACAAGCTCGAATCGTTCGCGACCGACCTCATGGCCTGCCGTGTCAGTTTCGACCTCGCGCAAAAGCACCAGCAGCAGGGGCGTCTGGTGGGCGTGCGCGTCGACCTGACGCTGCCCGGACATGAGCTGGTCGTGAACAGGGTCGAGAACGAGGACGCTCATGTCGCCCTGCGCGATGCCTTCGACAACATGAAGCGACAGCTCGAGGAGGTCGTGCGTAAGCGCCGCGGCCAAGTCAAGCAGCATGCGGCCACGTCCGAAGTGCCGCCGGCCAACGAGACCACGCCGGCCTGAGCCGTGCGCGCCATGTCCCCTGGCAACAGTGGAGAAGTGCCATGAATGAACGAATGAACATCGGCGAGATTTGCACGCGCAGCGTCACCATAGCCTTCCGGACGACAGCGCTCAACGGCGCAGCGCGGCTGATGCGCGAGAACCATGTCGGCTGCTTGGTCGTGGTCGACGAAGTCGACGGCCAGCGCATCGTAGTCGGCGTGCTCACCGACCGCGACATCGTCACCGCCGTGCTGGCGTCGGACCTCGACCCGGCGATGCTGCAGGTTGGCGAGGTGATGAGCACCGACCTGGTCACGGCGCGCGAAGACGACTCGCTAATCGACCTGCTGCGCACCATGCGCCGCAAGGGCGTGCGCCGCATCCCGGTGGTCGGCAGCCAGGGCGAGCTGCAGGGCATTGCGACGCTCGACGACGTGCTCGACATCCTGTCTGAGGAGCTCGGCCTGCTCGTGAGCGCCATCGCAAGCGAAGGCCGGCGCGAACAGCAACAGCGAACCCTTTAGGCCTGGAGCGATCCGGCATCCAATCGCATTGGCGGCATGGATTGCGGGTCACGCCCGCAATGACGTCCCGGACTTGTCATCTCGGACCTGATCCGGGATCCAGGCCGAACGTGTCTTGGATTGCGGGTCACGCCTGCAATGGCGATTAAGATGTGCGCACCTGTGCTGCTGGAGTTTCCCTGTGCCGATTGCCCGCACCCGCCGCGATGAATGATGGCTTCGCTAGGTACCTGCTGCGTAGGCCGGAGGGCTTGACGTGAGCTGGGCCGAAGGAGGGCTTGGCGCGTCCGGCCAGCCGCGTGTTTCCAGCGCCGCCGTGCTGACGACCGGCGCTTTGCACCTGGCCCTGCTCTGGCTGGCGCTGCAGTCGACGCCCGTCCTTCAGACGGCGCGTTCCGTCGTGCAGTATCTGACGCCGATCACCCTGTTGCGCGAGAAGCCGGCAACGCCGATCACGCCGCCGCCCTTGCCGGCGCCTCTTGCCAAATTCTTGACAGCCTTACCACCCTTGCCGCCGGTGACAATGCCCAAAGCGATCGAGGCCTCACCCGAGAAGCCGGTCGAAATCAAGCTGGCGCCCGTCGTTCCCGCCCCGCCGGTCCCCGTGCCGCGCGAGCCTGTGCGCAGCGAGCCGGCGACGCCGGTTGCGCCGCCCGTGATCCCAAAGCCCGAGCCGGTGGCGCCGATGCCCGTCGTGCCGATGCCCGTCGTGCCGGAGCCGGTACCGACGCCCGCACCACTGCCGGTTTCCGTTGCCGAACCTGCACCGATGCCGACCCCCACGCCGACACCTGCGCCGATTCCGGTGTCGGCGCCACCCATGCCCGCGGCAATCCCCGCACCAGTCCCGGCGCCTGCAGCGATGCCGGCCCCGGCACCAGCGTCGGCGTCGATGCGACCGGCGGCGATCACGCCGGTCGAGGCTGCGCCCGGTTCCGCATCATCCGCGCAGGGCGCCCCAGAGCGGGCGGCGCCGGCAGGCGCGGCGCCAGGCACTGCGCCGCTGAACCTCTATCCCTACATGATGAAGAACGCGCCGCGTCAGCGCAGCCTGCCCGAAATGGCCAACGAGCAGCTCAATGGCGGCAGGGCACGCGACAAGCTGGCCGAGGGTGTTGCCGAGGCCGACGTGCCTGATTGCATCAGACCCAATGCAGGTGGCAGTCTGTTCTCGATCATCACTATTCCGATTGCAGCGGCCCGCGGCAAATGCAAATGAACACCCGTAACGCACCAAACCGAATTCCTCAGGAAACCATCATGACCCAAACTCTCCAACTCGCGCGCCGTGTTTCGCGCACCCTGGCCGTCGCAGCGCTGTTGCCCGGTCTGCTCGTTGCCGGCCTGTTGCAGGCGCAGACCAGCGCCGCAGCCATCGTCACGCCGGTCGCCGAGGCCGCGCTCAATCCTTACGGCCTGCGCTCGGTCTGGCTGCAGGGCGACTGGGTGGCACGCGGCACGCTCGTGATCCTGGCGCTGATGTCGCTGCTGAGCTGGTATTTCATCATTGCAAAATGGATCGCGCAGCGCCAGCTGAACGCACAGGTGCATGCGGCGCAGAAGACTTTTGCCCGACCCGAGTCACTGCGCCAGCGCGGTGAAGCACTGGCGCGTCAAAGCCCGCTGCGTTTGATGGTCGAATCGGCCCTGCAGGCGGCACGCCGGCACACCGGCCTGGCGCGGCAGGTCGATCTCGGTGCCTGGCTCAGCCAGGACATCGTGCAGTCGGTCTCGACGCTGCAGATGCGCAGCCAGGAAGGGCTGTCGGTGCTGGCCACCGTGGGTTCGACCGCACCCTTCGTCGGCCTGTTCGGAACGGTCTGGGGCATTTACAACGCGCTGGTGACGATCGGTATTTCGGGCCAGGCTTCGATCGACAAGGTCGCCGGACCGGTGGGCGAGGCGCTGATCATGACGGCGCTTGGTCTGGCCGTCGCCGTCCCAGCGGTGCTCGGCTACAACTGGCTGGTGCGGCGCAACCGGGTGCTGCTGCATGCGGTGAAGGGCTTCGGTTCGGAACTGCACACGCAGTTGCTCGAAGAAATGGACAAGGTGCAGTCGGCAAGCGCACGGAGCGCCTGAACATGGCCATCAATTACCAGGAGGCGCCGGACGACGACGCCGATCTGTCGGAGATCAACACCACGCCGCTGGTCGACGTGATGCTGGTGCTGCTAATCATCTTTCTGATCACGATACCAGTGATTAACACCTCGGTCGTCGTGCGCCTGCCGCGCCAGGCCAGTACGCTGCAGCAGATCCAGCCCGAGACGGTCGTGCTGTCGGTCGACGCCGCCGGCGACATCTACTGGTTCGATGCGCGCCTGTCCAGCGCGCAAAGCCTTGGCGAAAAGCTAAAGCGAATCGCGGCCCAGACACCGCAGCCCGAGGTCCATATCCGCGGCGATGCGCGCGCCGATTTCGAGGCCGTGGCGGGCGTGCTCGCGGCGGCGCAGCAGGCCGGTATTGCGCGCATCGGATTTGTTACTGAGACGCCAGATCATGGCCATTGATTTCGACCAGGCCCTTGATGCGCCCGAGCCCGAGCTCAGCGCCGGCATGAACATCACGCCGCTGATCGACGTGCTCCTTGTGCTGCTGGTGATGCTGATCATCACGATTCCGATCCGCCTGCAATCCGTCAACATGGAGCTTCCCGGCGCAGTGCCGCCGGTGATCGCCGTCGAGCCGCCGGTGGTGCGCATCGAGGTCACGGCGCTCAATCAGCTGGTCTGGGACGGCGAGCCGCTGGCGGACCGTGCCGTGCTGGAGCAGCGCCTGCTGGCCGCCGCGCAGCTTGCCGCGCAGCCCGAGATCCACATCCGCTCGCATCCGCAGGCCAAGTACGACACGGTGGCCGCCGTGCTGAGCGCTTCGCAGCGCGCAGGCCTGCAGAAAATCGGCGTTGTCGGCCTGGAAGCCTATCTGCCATGAACCGCGTTTGATTTTTCTCAAACATTTGTTTGCCGGCTCTTGAGACTCGGGTCGGGTCGACCCATATTTGGTTGATGGTCCTGCGCTCATGGGGATCGCGGGAATCAGGCAATAGATAAAGGAGCAAGCAGATGAACGCACTGATCAGCCGAGGCAATCTTTTCGATGATTTCTTTCGAGATGTCGGTCCCGCCTTTTACGTCAGACCGCTGCACGGCGATCCCTTGCCGAGTCCGGCCCAGATCAAGGTGGATGTCAAGGAGACCGAGGCCGCTTACAGTGTGCAGGCCGAAGTGCCAGGCGTTAGCAAGGAGGAGATCGAGGTTTCGCTCGATGGCAACGTCGTCACGCTGCGCGCCGAGATCAAGCAGGAGGACAGCTCGGCCAAGGACGAAAAGGTGTTGCGCAGCGAACGCTATTTCGGCGCCGTATCGCGCAGCTTCCAGCTGCCGATGGACATCGACGCGGCGCAGGCCAAAGCCAGGTACGACAACGGCGTGCTGACCCTGACGCTGCCGAAGAAGCGCACAGCCGGTGGCGTGCAGCGGCTTGTGATTGACTAGCCGGTTCTAACCGGCGACGCAGCCCGAGCTGCTCAGGTGTAGCACGCGGTCGGCGCGGCTGGCGGCGGCTTGCGAATGCGTCACCAGCACGAGGGAGGCGCCGTGCTCGCGGGTTTGTCCGATCAGCGCGTCCATCACCCGGGTGGCGGTGCTCGGGTCGAGGTTGCCAGTCGGTTCGTCGGCCAGCAGCAGCGAAGGGCGGTGCACCAGCGCGCGCGCGATCGCCACGCGCTGCAGTTGGCCGCCGCTGAGTTGCTGCGGCAGGCGCTCGCCCAAGCCGGCGAGGCCAACCGCTTCGAGCATGGACTGCACCCGCGCATCGTCGTGCTGGCCCAGCAGTAGCAGTGGCAGTGCCACGTTCTGCGCCACATCGAGGTGCGGCAGCACGTGGAAGGCCTGGAACACGAAGCCGGTCTTCTCGCGGCGCAGCCGCACCTTCTGTTCGTCGTTCAACTGGCCGAGGTTCTGCCCGTCGAGGATCACGCTGCCGCTGTCCCAACTGTCGAGGCCGGCCATGCAGTTGAGGAGCGTCGATTTGCCAACGCCCGATTCGCCGACGATGGCGACGAACTCGCCGTCAGCGACGGTCAGTGACACGTTGGCAAACACCGGCACCTCGCCGTAGCGCTTGGCAAGATCGGTGATGACCAGACTCATGCCGGACCCCTGACAAAAGCCCGCACACGTGCCAATACCTGTTGCAGCGCGTCCGGCGCGTCGCAGGCCACGGTCTGGCGCTCCCGCATCGAGCGCAGCCAGGTCAGCTGGCGTTTGGCGAGCTGGCGCGTGGCGAAGATGCCCTTGTCGCGCAGCTCGGCCATCGGCCACTGGCCGTCCAGGGCCTCCCAGGTCTGGCGGTAGCCGACGCAGCGCATCGATGGCAGGTCGGCATGCAGGTCGCCGCGTGCGCGCAGCGCTATGACTTCGTCGACCAGGCCAGCTTCGAGCATGGCATCAAAGCGTGCCGCAATGCGCTGGTGCAGCCAGGCTCGCTCCATCGGTTCGAGTGAAATCAGCAGCGGTCCGGCGCTGCTGTCGGCATGCGCATCGGCCGCGTGCGTGTGGAACGAGGACAGCGGTTGCCCGCTGGCGCGGTACACTTCGAGCGCGCGCTGGATGCGCTGCGAGTCGGCCGGGTGCAGGCGCTGCGCCGTCACCGGATCGACCCGTGCCAGTTCGGCGTGCAGCGCTGCCCAGCCCTCGACGCGCGCTTGTGCCTCGATGGCGGCGCGCAGGGCCGGGTCGGCCTTGGGCATGGCGTCGATGCCGACCATCAGCGCCTTGAAGTACAGCATGGTGCCGCCCACCAGCAGCGCCAGTTTGCCGCGTGCGTGGATATCGGCGATCAGCCTTTGCGCGTCGGTCACGAACTCGGCCGCGCTATAGGCCTGCAGCGGATCGCGGATGTCGATTAGGTGGTGCGGCACGGCAGCCAGCTCTGCTGCGCTGGGCTTCGCCGTGCCGATGTCCATGCCGCGGTAGACCAGCGCCGAATCGACGCTGATTATCTCGACGTCGTGTTCGCGCGCAATGGCTAGCGCAGCCGCTGTCTTTCCTGAAGCGGTCGGGCCTGCCAACGCTATGTAGGTCTTAGTGACCACCGCTGTCCCCATATTTCTGCACCAGTGTCCAGGCGGTCAGGCTGATCAGCGCGCTCCAGAACCAGATGCCGTAGACCAGCGGGAGCACGCTGCCGTCCATGTGACCGCCGAGCCAGCCGCCCATGATGAAGGCGGCCATCATCATCAGAAAGCCGTTGAGGGCCGAGGCGGCGCCGGCGGCTTGCGGGAAGGGCGAGACGGCTCCGCTCTGACCGCAGGGCTGGTGGATGCCATGGCCCAGCATGAAGACGATTTGCGGCAGCATGATGGCCCAGGGCGAGCGCACGCCGCTGAGCGCAAGCAGACCCATGACGCTGCCACCGGTCAGGGTCAGGGTGCCGGCGATCGCCACCGCGCGCCGCACGCCGAAGCGCGCGATCAGCCAGCGGCAAGCGAACGTGCCCATGATGTAGGCGAACGAGTTGGAGAACATCAGCATGCCGTACGTGGTCTTGCTCAGGCCCAGCACCTGGATGAAGACGAAGGAACTCGATGCCAAAAACGTGAACAGGCCGGCATAGGAAGCGCTCGACAGTGCGGAGAAGGCCCAGAAGGTCGGATGGCGCAGGATCGTCAGCCAGGTCCTGACAAGTGTGGCCGGCTGCAGTGCGCGCGGATTCTTCTGTTGCACGGTTTCCTCGAAGCGCAGCGCGATCAGGCCCAGGCAGACGGCGCCGAAGATTGCCAGCGTCAGCAGGGCGATGCGCCAGTCAAACAGGTCCGACAGCGCGCCGCCCAGCGGCGGGCTCAGGCAGGCGATCACACCCAGGCCGCTCAAACCCTTGGACATGGCGCGCGCGCCTTGCGCCGGTGTGTACAGGTCGCGCACGATGGCGCGTGCGCACATCACGCCCGCGCCCATGGCCGCGCCCTGCACGATGCGCCACACGATCAGCAGGCTCATGCTCGATGCCAGCGTGCTGCCGATCGACGCCAGCACGTACGCCGTCATGCCCAGCAGCAGGATCGGGCGCCGGCCGAAGCGGTCTGACAGCGGACCCCAGATCAGTTGCGAAAGGCCGAAGGCCAGCAGCAGGGCACTGAGCGTCAGTTGCGCCTGCGCCATCGGCGCGACAAAGCCGGTGGTCAGCGCCGGCAGGGCCGGCAGGTACAGATCGGTCGTGATTGGCTGCAGTCCCAGCAGCAGCGATAGGACCAAAACGGTCAGTCCGGGCGGCATGGCGGTGCTGGCTTGATTCGGCATCCCTGCGAGGTTATCAGATCAAATCCCCCCGTCCGCCCTGGGGCAGGCCGACGCGGGAGCTTGACAAGCCGCAAGGCAGTGCAAGTTTGGTGGTGTCCGGGCCTGATTGCGGGTTCCGATCTATTTACGCTGCTGGCTGCGTCCAGTAACATTGTCACCAGAATGAAAACAATTCTCAGCAAGCGTCCGTGATGAAGAAACACCGCCGTGCCAGCTGCCACTAAAAATCCGCGCCCGGACGCATTGTCGCAAGACCTGTTCGAGGGCATCGACGCCAGCTATCGGCAGGTGTTCGCGCACAACCCGCTGCCGATGTGGCTTTATGACGTGCAGTCGTTGCGGCTGCTGGCGGTCAATGCGGCGGCGCTCGCGATGTATGGCTACAGCAAGCGGGCGTTTCTTGCGCTGAGCGTGCCCGACTTGCACGCCCCGGAAGATGTGCCGCGCCTGCATGAAAACCTCAGGCTGCCGATGCTGGCGCGGGTGGCGCAACGGACCTGGCGACATCGCCATTGCGATGGTCGTGTGATGGACGTCGAAATCGTGACGCAGGACCTTGCATTTGGTGAGACCGCGGCGCGCATGGTGATGGTGAAGGATGTGTCCGACCAATTGCGCGCGCAGCAACACGAGCGCGAACTGACGCAGCGGCTGACCAACACGCTCGAGAACATCACCGATGCTGTTTTCGCCATCGACCGGGACGAGCGCTTTGTCTATGTGAACCGACAGGCAGAGCAGATCATCCAGCGCAGGCGCGAGGAACTGCTTGGGCGCAAGGTGTGGGAAGCCTATCCGAACGCCCAGGACACGACCATCTTTAAGGAACAGCAGCTGGCCTTGGCCGATGGCCGTGCGCGCACGTATGAGACCGCCGACCTCGAGGGTCTGAACAAGTGGCTCGCAGTGAGCCTGTTCCCTTCTGAGCACGGCGTCACGGTCTACTTTCGCGACATCACGCAAAAGCACGCGGTCGAACTGCAACTGGAAGAAGAACGCCAGACCCTGGCCGCCGTGATCAATGTCACCAGCAACGCCCTGATCAGCGTCGACATCGACGGGCGGATCAAGATGTTCAACCCCGCAGCCGAGCGGATCTTCCGGCGCACGCGCGAAAGCATGCTGGGCCAGTCGCTGGACCTGCTGCTGCCGCAGGGCGTGCGGGCGACACACCCGCAACACCTGCGTGAATTCGCCGCGTCGAACTTCGCCACGCGCGCCCTGGGCCTGACCCGCCGCGTCAAGGGGCTGCGCTCGGATGGACAACTTCTGGAGCTGGAAGTCATCATCACCAAGATCGAAGTCGATGGGCAGCAGTTGCTGATCGCCTGCCTGCGCGATGTCACCGAGCGCGTGCGACTGGATGCCGAAGCCCAGCGGTCGCAGACGCGGCTGACCGACCTGACCAAGCGTCTCATGACCCAGGAGCGCTCGCTGGTCAAGGGTCTGGCGCAAACCCTGCACGACCAATTGGGCCAGACCATGGCCGCCATTCGCATGGCGCACGAAACCATTCTGACACTGCAGTCCGACCAGGATCCTGCCGTGTCGCCCGGCGTTGCCCGCCTGCAGGGGCAGATGGGCGCGCTGGTGAGCCAGGCCATCGCCCAGATCAGGCAGGTGCTGGTCGACCTGCGCCCGCCTCTGCTGGAGGAGCAGGGCTTTGTCGCAGCGCTCGACAACGAGCTTCGCAACCGCGCGCTGACACAGCCGCAGATCGACATTTCCCTGCACGTCCTGCCCGAGATGGCTCATCTGCGCTGGCCGGCCGAAGTTGAATACGCCGCCTTCATGGTGGCCCGGGAGGCGGTCGAAAACGCGCTGCGCCACTCCGGTTCGCCGACGATTGTGGTGCGCCTGTCGGGCAAGGCCGGCGCCCTGCAGGTGGAGGTTGTGGATGACGGAGAAGGGATGGCGCCGGTGGCGAACATCAAGGAGCGTCATCTCGGCATTCTGGGCATGCACGAGCGCGCACAGATGATCGGCGCGATCGTGACCGTCGACTCCGCGCCCGGACACGGGACGCGGGTGAATTTCAGCTGGGAGTCGCTGTCATGACGCGTCTCTACCTGGTCGATGACCATCAGATCATGCGCGAGGGTTTGCGCGCTCTGCTCGAGGCCAAGGGCCACGAGGTGGTGGGCGAATCGGCCGACCTGACCGCGGCCCTGGCCGATTTGGTGCGCTTGCGCCCGGAAGTCCTGCTGCTCGACCTCAATCTCGGCGGGCGTTCTGGTTTCGAGCTGTTGGTCGAACTGCAGCGCCGCCATCTGCCGACGCGCTGCGTCGTGCTGAGCATGTCGGCGCAGCCGCGCGACGTGGCCGAGGCGCTGCGCCTGGGCGCCAACGCCTATGTGCTCAAGGGCTCGCCGGGCAGCGATCTGCTGCAAGCGATCGAGGCGGCGGTGCAGGGCAAACGCCACCTGGGCCCGGAGGTCACGGGGCTGGCGCTCGAAGTCTTTACGCAGGTCGATGGGGACGATCCGCTGGCCACGCTGTCGCCGCGCGAGCGCCAGATCATCACCATGGTGGTCAATGGGCAATCGAGCGCGCGCATCGGCCTGGAACTGCATCTGTCGCCCAAGACGGTCGCCACCTACCGCAGCCGCCTCATGTCCAAGCTTGGCGTGAGCGATCTGGCCGGCCTGGTGCGGCTGGCGGTGCGTTGCGGGCTGATCGACGCGGATGGACCGACCGGCGCCACCCCGCATACAGGTCAAGCGCCACTGCGCTTGTCCCGTTTGTCCGACACCTGATGTCGATAACTCCCTACAGACGACGACTCGGGTAAACCCTAAAGTTATCTCCAGGGAGTGAGTATGACGTCCGCAGGGCGCGAATTTGCCAGGGGATAGACACCATGTTGAACGTACAGGCTGAAACCGGCGCCGTTGCCGGTCGCTGGCTCCCTTCGATGCGCCAAACTGCGCTCAAGCTGGAAAAGGATGAGCGCTGGTCCGACTTCTCCGAAGTCCTCAATCTGTTGCACTTTGAAGGCCACCTGCAGCACATCCACGACAACACGCTGTTCCGCCGGCGCCGCCTCAAGGCCGGTCAGTCCGCGCTGTGCATGGGCCAGCCGTTTGACGGCCTGTACGTGGTCCGCCTCGGCGCCCTCAAGACCTGGATGACCCACGTCGACGGCGGTGAGCACGTGGTGGCGTTCCCGATGAAGGGTGATCTGCTCGGTTCCGACGGCGTCTGCCAGGGCAAGTACCTCAGTGAAGTGGTGGCGCTGACCGACTGCGACCTGATCCGGATACCTGCGGAAAGCCTGTTCATACCCGACTGCGGCTGCAATGACCTGGAGCGCGTGGCCTATTGGGCCGTCAGCCGCGAGATCGTGCAGGAGCAGAGCGCCTATGCGCTGACCTATTCACCCAAGTCTGAAGTGCGCGTGGCGCATTTCCTGTGCATCCAGTCCGAGCGCTTTGCGGCAATGGGCTATTCGCCCAACCAGTTCATCCTGCCCATGACGCGGCGTGATATCGGCAACTACCTCAACGTGACGCTGGAGACGGTGAGCCGGGCCTTTTCCGCGCTGCGCCGGCTTGGCATCATCGAGGTGGAGCGCCGTGAAGTCAGGATCTTTTCGCACGAGGCCTTGCGCAACTACGGCAGCTGATCATCATGGTTGCGGGCAACGTGGTGCGCCTAGCACGCAACGACCCAAAGTTTGACACCATGCTGGTGCCGACCGATGGCTCGGCCCTGTCAATAGCGGCGGCGCTCAAGGCGGTGCTGTTTGCCAAACGCCTGCAGGCACGGCTGGTGGCCTTTCATTCGATACCGGTATATCGCTACCCGGTCTATGTCGGGGGAATTCCATTTGAATACCCGTCCGAAATTGACTACGAGACGCAATGCCGCGCCATCGCCGATCGCTATCTTGACCTGGTGGCGGCCGCTTCGGCGGCGATGGGCGTGGCACTGAGCAAGCGCATCGAATTCAATACGGCCACGGCCCCTGCCATTGTGGAGGCGGCCCGGCGCGAGAACTGCAGCATGATCTTCATGGGCTCGCACGGCCGCGGCGGGCTGTCCCGTGCCTTCCTCGGCAGTGTGGCGCTCAAGACGCTGACCCTGGCCCAGATACCCGTCATGGTGGACCGGCCGACGCCCGATGAGATCGCGGACGCGGAAGCCTTGATGCGCGAAAACGCGATCGAGCCCTGAGACGCCAGTCACCCGAAAGGGGGGAAGTCGGGCGGCAATATTACTGACCGATTTGACAAGAAACCGGCTATAGTTCGAAGATAGACTGTAGTCAGGCAATAGTGGGGCGAATCGGAAGGCGGCAGGGTGCAGGACGCGCGCGTGTATTTTCCAATTGTCGGCATCGGAGCATCCGCCGGAGGCTTGGTGGCGCTGGAGGCGTTCTTGTCGCATGTGCCGCCCTACGCCGGCATCGCACTGGTCATCGTGCAGCACCTCGATCCGCACCGCAATGGCATGCTGGTCGATCTCCTGCAGCGCCGTACGGCCATGCCGGTGGCACAGGTTCACGACCAGATGCCGATCGAGCCCGACCATGTTTATGTCATTCCGCCCGGGCGCGATCTTTCGGTCTTCAACGGCGTGCTGCACCTGCTCGACCCCGTCGTATCTGACAGCCCGCGTCTGCCGATCGATTTCTTCTTCAAGTCGCTGGCGCAGGATTGCAAGCAGAACAGCGTCGGCGTCATCCTGTCGGGCATGGGCTCGGATGGCACACTGGGTTTGCGCGCCATCAAGCAGGCCGGCGGCGCCTGCTTTGTGCAGACGCCGGCGTCGGCGCAGTTCGACGGCATGCCGCGCAGCGCCATCCATGCCGGCGTCGCCGACGTGCTGGCGTCGGCGGAGGAGCTTCCGCTACGCATCCTGGCCTACGTCAGGCGCGCGCCCTTGGGCGCCAAGCCCGACGCGCTTGATCAGGTCAATCCGATCGAGGCCGGGTTTCTGGAGAAGGCCGTCATCCTGCTGCAGGCGCAGTCCGGCCACGACTTTTCGCAGTACAAGAAAAGCACGCTGCTGCGGCGCATCGAGCGGCGCATGGGCCTGCATCAACTGACGCGCGGCGCCGACTACCTGCGCTATCTGCGCGAGAGCCCGCAGGAAGCCGAATTGCTGTTCAACGAACTGTTGATTGGAGTGACCAGTTTTTTTCGTGATCCGCCAGTCTGGGCGCAGCTAAAGGCCGAGGTGATTCCGGCCTTGCTGGAAAGCAACTCGCCAGGCGCGGTGCTGCGCGCCTGGATGCCGGCCTGTTCGACCGGCGAGGAGGCCTACACGCTGGCGATGACCTTCAAGGAGGCGCTGGAAGAATCCAGGCTGGAATCCCGCTGCTCGCTGCAGATCTTTGCTTCCGATCTGGACCGGGCGGCCATCGCCACGGCGCGCGCGGGCACCTATGCGCTCAGCATCGCTGCCGAGGTGTCGCAGCAGCGGCTCAAGCGCTTTTTCCATGAAGACCCGGACGGCTTTCGGGTCAACGCAGAGCTGCGCGACATGCTGGTCTTCGCGGAGCATAACGTCATCAACGATCCGCCGTTCATCCGGGTCGATTTGCTGAGCTGCCGCAACCTGCTGATCTACCTGGAGCCGGCGCTGCAGGCGCAACTGCTGGCCTTGTTTCATTACAGTCTCAATCGGGGCGGCTTTCTGGTGCTCGGGGTTGCCGAGTCCGTGGGCGCGGCCGGCGACCTGTTTGCGCAGCTGGAGGGCAAGACGCGCATCTACCGGCGTCTGGATGCGCCGCTGCGGGTGATGCCGACAGGATTTCCGAAATCGCTGTCGCGAGCCCAGCCCAAGTCTCTTAGCGCAAGCGATGCCGACAAGGGTTTTTCGACGGCGACGCTGCGAACGCTTGTCGACGCCATGGTGCTGCAACGCTATGCACCCGCCGCCGTGCTGGTTGCAGCGCATGGCGACATGCTCTATTTCAGCGGCAGGACCGGAAGGTACCTGGAACCGGCAGCCGGCAGTCCGACCCTGAACCTGTTTGCCATGGCGCGCGACGGATTGAGCCAGGCCTTGAGCGAAGCGTTTCCGCGCGCCCTGCGCGAGAAGACGCTGGTCACGGTCAAGAAGGTCAGGATCAACGGCGATGGCGCACCGTACTACGTTGACGTGCTGGTGCAGCCACTGTCCGAGCCGCTCGCGCTCTGTGGAATGGTGCTGCTGGTGTTCTACGACGTGGCGGCCCCGCTGCGCCGGCGCGCCGGCGCGTTGATTGAGGACAGCGCGGAGCAGGAAAGGCTCGAGGCGCTGGAGCACGAACTGCAGCGCTCGCGCGAGGAAGCCAGAGCCATGCGCGAGGGGATGCAGACCTCGCAAGAGGAATTGAAGACGAGCAACGAGGAACTGCATTGCGCCAACCAGGAATTGATGATTTCCAAGGAAGAGCTGCAATCGATGAACGAGGAACTGCAGAGCATCAATTGCGAACTGCAGGCCAAGGTGGTCGACCTCGCGCGCGCCAGCAACGATATGCGCAACCTGCTTGACAGCACCGATACTGCGGCCCTGTTTCTGGATCAGGCCTTGAAGATCCAGCGTTTCACGGCTTCGACCGGGCGTATCTTCAAACTGATTGCGACCGATATCGGGCGCCCGATCACGGATGTCGCTTCGGACCTGAGCTACCCCGAACTGGCGGCCGATGCGCAGGAAGTCTTGCGCACGTTGGTGAGCCGGGAACGTGATGTGCCTGCCATCGAAGGGCGCTGGTTTAAGGTGCGCGTCATGCCCTATCGTACCCATGAGAATCGCATTGACGGCCTCGTGATGACTTTTTCGGACGCCACACAAAACAAGCAACTGGAGAGCGAGTTGCGCAGCGTCCAGGCTAGGGTGGTGGCGCTGCCGGCGACCAGCGGCGAACAGGATGGTGTGCATGGCTTATCGTAGAAATCCGCTCAGCGTGGACGAGTTGCGCGGGCAGGCGAAAGCGCGCCTTAAGGGTCGCGGCGTGCGGGACGCAAAGACCATGAGTCCGCCCGAGGTTGATCATTTGATCGAGGAGCTGGAGACCCATCAGATCGAACTGGAGCTGCAGAATGAGCATTTGAACGAGGCCCGCGCGCAACTGGAGTCGGCGCTGAGTCAAAGCAGCGAGCTCTACGATTTTTCCCCGGTTGGCAGTCTGTCGCTCGACAGCAGCGGCACCATCACCAAGCTGAACCTGTCGGCGGCCCGCCTGCTCGGGGGCGAGCGCGCCCGACTGATGGGTGGCAAGCTGGGCCTGTATGTTTCAGAGGCCGACCGTCCGCTGTTCAACGCCTTGTTGCAGCGCGCCGGCAGCTCGGGTGACGTGCAGGGCGCCGAGCTGACGCTGACGAGCAGGGACCTGATGGTGCAGTACGTGAACATGCGGGTGGCGCCCTTGCCAGCGGACCGCGGCTGGCATGTGGTGCTGGTGGACATCAATGAGCGCCGCATTCATGAGGCGCAGCTGCGTTCGAACGAAGAGCGCTGGAAGCTGGCGCTGGAGGCGTCCGGCGACGGCGTCTGGTACTGGAATGTGCCAAGCGGTGACGTGGTCTATTCAAAACGCTTTGAGCAACTCTACGGCTTTGCCGAGCACGAATACGGCAACAGGATCGAGGATTGGCGCGCGCGTGTTCACCCGGATGATCAGGTGAGTGTGGCCGCCGAGATGCAGGCCTACCTGAGCGGAACGGCACCTGCGTACGCCAGCGAATACCGGGGCGGCTGCAAGGACGGCAGTTGGAAGTGGGTGCTGGCGCGCGGTGCCATCGTCGCTCGCACGCCGGAAGGACATCCCTTGCGCGTCGTCGGCACGCACGCTGACATCACCCAGCGCAAGCGGGCCGAGCAGGCACTGCGCGATGCCAACGCGTTCCAGCAGGCTGTGTTTGATTCCCTGGACGCGCGCATCGCGGTGATCGATCAGCATGGAACCATCGTGCAAATCAACAGCGCCTGGCACCAGACCGCGCTGGCTGGCAGCCATGCCGGCAGCACCGCGTATCTGGGCCGCGATTATCTGCAGGTCCTGGCCAGCATCGCGGATGACGACGAGCCGACCCTGACGGCCGCGAAGGCCGGCATCGACTCGGTGCGCTCCGGGGCGGCAACGGGCTTCAAGCTCGATCGTCCGTTCTACGCGCCAGGTTGCGAATCGTGGTTCGACATGAAGGTCACGGCCGTACCGGGCGAGCAGGAGCGGATGGTTGTCAGCCATGAAAATGTCAGTGACCTCAAGGCCGCCGAACTGGCAAGCCTGCTGCTGGCCAACACCGATACCCTGACCGGCGCCCTGAGCCGGCGCAATTTCCTGAGTCTGGCTGATCAGGAACTGGCACGCTCGCTGCGTTACGAACTGCCGCTGATGGTGCTGATGCTGGACCTCGACCATTTCAAGGATATCAACGACCAGTTAGGCCATGCGGCAGGCGACGCCGTGCTGCAGAGCTTCGTGCGCACTGTGCGATCGGTGCTGCGTGAGTCCGACCTGATCGGACGCCTGGGGGGCGAAGAGTTTGCCGTGCTGTTGCCCAATACGAACCTGGAGGGCGGTCGCGCCCTGGGGCAGCGCATCATCGACTGCGTGCGCGCCAGCCCGGTGGCAGCCGGCTCGCAGCGCGTCTCGTACACCGTGAGTGCCGGCGCCGCTAGCTTCAGCGGCCAGCGCACTTTTTCAGTGCTCCTTAATCTGGCCGACATCGCGCTGTATCGTGCCAAGCACCGCGGACGGGATTGCCTGGAGATGGCGGTCGCCGTGTCGGGTCACGAGGCCGCTGACCAGGGCCACCCTGGAGGCTCGCCAGCCCCTACTTGACCAGCAGTACAGGTAGCGGCGACTGCTGGACCACGCGCTGGGCAACTGAACCCAGCAGCATGTTGCCAACCGCGCCCATGCCGCGCGTTCCCATGGCAATCTGGTCCACCTTCAGGTCGCTGGCGACGCGCACGATTTCATTGGCGACCACACCATAGGCGCGTGCCGGTTCGGCCAAAATAAGTCCCTTCGCCCGAGCCAGTTCCGTCGCCTTGGCCAGCACCCTGGTTTGCTGTACCTTCTGGTCGGCGTCGATCCGCTGGATGGTGCTGGCTGTGTAGTCGCCGTAGAACACCGGCTCCGGACTCACGCACAGCAGGGTGGCCTCCAGCGCCAATGCCGACCTGGCCATCCTGGCAACGGCCTCGATGGCCCGGTTCGCCGGTTCGGAGCCGTCGATGGCAATCAGGATCTTCACGATGGTGTCCTTTTCATTGCGGGTCTGCTGGCGTTTCAATCGGGCAGGCGCAGCGCATGGTCCACGCGCTCCTTCAACTCGGCACCCTGGTAGCGCGTCAGATCGCTGTCGACACAGTTGCGCAGGGCCAGCCGGGTCGCCGGACTCAGGACTGGTCGGAGCTGCCCCAGCATCGCGCTCGGAGCGATCAGCACGACCGCGCCGCATTGCCGGGTGCTCACCGCCCGGTTGATGTAGTCGCCCAGCTGGCGCGCGAAGCTGGCGCGCTGTTTCGCATGGGCTTCGGTGCGGGGTTCGAACTGGGTGCCAGCGTGTCTGGTGCGACCGTGCCCCTTGCCGGCGTCGCCGCTGCGATCGCCTTCGCCGTCGGGCTTCAAGGCATCGGTTTGCGGGAATACGAAGTCACTGAGTTCGCTCAGCGCGTGGCCGGGCGTCAGGCGCTCGAAGCAGCGCGCCCTATGGGCGTTGGCGATCAGGATCCAGGTCTTGTCCACATTCGTCCTTTCTTCGTGATGGGTCCGCAGTCCGGTCTCGGCGATCGGAACCAGGTCCGTCGTGTTGCGGCGGCTTGAACGCGAACAGTCCTTCTGCGCTGTCAGGAACTTGATCCGGTACATGGAATTCACTAAAGTATCGTGCTAGCGTAGGTTCGACGGCGCGGGCATTGATTGACAAATCGCAACAGACCCGATGGTCGTTGGCTTGACCATCGCGCTGTCATCGCCGGGATGTCGATGGGGTGGCGTTTCAAAGGGAGCAACTCAATGTTCTTCGAAAAGCGTTTCTTAAATACCATCGAGCAGATCCGGTCGCAAGCCGCCGTGCCGCTGCGCATCGAGTTGTGGAATGGCCGGCGTTTTGACTTTTGCGGCGAGCCCGATGTAACCGTGACCATCCCGCGTCCGTCGGCGTTGCGCTACTTCCTGCCGCCCAGTCTCAACAGCCTGGGCGAGGCCTTTGTCGAAGGCCACATCCAGGTGCAGGGATCACCGCGGAACGTGTTCCGCGTGGCCGAGGGCTTGGCGCGCAGTGTGAGCGCCAGATTGCCTGCGGCCATGCAGTGGCTCGCGGATCACAGCCCGGCCCGCGATCGCGCGGCCATCGAATATCACTACGACGTCTCGAACGACTTCTACGCGCTGTTCCTCGACCCCGCCATGGTTTATTCCTGCGCTTATTACCGCGATGAGGCCGATACGCTGGAAGCCGCCCAGACGCAAAAGCTCGACCACATTCTGAACAAGCTGCGTCTTGCGCCCGACGAAAGGTTTCTCGACATAGGCTGCGGCTGGGGCGCGCTGATCCTGCGCGCGGCGCAGCGCTACGGCGCCGTCGCCACCGGCATCACGCTGTCGAAGAACCAGTTCGAGCATGCGCGCGCGCAGATCGAGCGCGCCGGCCTGGCCGACCGTTGCCAGGTGCTGTTGTGCGACTACCGGGACCTGGACCAAAGCGAGGCCTATGACAAGATCGCCAGTGTCGGCATGTTTGAGCACGTCGGATTGAAGAACCTGAGGACTTACTTTCAGGTGATCCACGGCTTGCTCAAGCCCGATGGCCTGGTGCTTAACCACGGCATCACCAGCAGCGATGTGGAGAGCCGCTGGATCGGGATGGGCGCGGGCGAGTTCATCGACCGCTACGTCTTTCCGGACGGCGAGTTGCCGCACCTGTCGCTGGCGCTGCGTGAAATGGCCGGCGCTGATCTGGAAGCGCTCGACATCGAATCGCTGCGCCGGCACTACGCCCGCACCTGCGAGGCCTGGTCGGACCGGCTCGAGGCGCGCAGCGAGGAAGCGGTGCGCATGATCGGCGAGCGGCGCTACCGCATCTGGCAGATCTACTTGGCCGGCTGCGCCTACGGCTTTGCCAACGGCTGGATGAACCTGTACCAGATCCTGTGCAGCAAGTCGCAAAACACGGCGCTTTCACGCCAGCCGCTGACGCGCAACTACATATACACCGGCGTGAAAAGTCCTTAAGGGCGCCGCAGCTTGATCAGGTCGGCTGATAGCGCAGTGCCGCAGATGATGATGGCGCCGCACAACAGCATCCAGAGCGAGATCGCCTCCTGCAGGAAGATCAGCCCGTAGACCACGGCGAACACCGGCAGCACGAAGGTCACCGTCAGCGCGCGCGCTGGGCCGATGTTTTCGATCAGCCAGAAATACAGTATGTAGGCGACACCGGTGCACAGCACGCCCAGCGCCAGCACGGCTAGCCAGGCGGTGGTGTCCGGTGTCTGCTGAGGCCAGAACCAGATCATCGGCAGCGCCAGGGCCAGGGCTGCGCCGAGCTGGCTGCCGGTGGCCGTGACCAGCGCCGGCAGTCCGCCGAGGTAGCGCTTGGTATAGCTGGCTGAAAGCCCATAGCACAGGCAGGCCAGTAGGCAGGCCAGCACGGCCCAGCCGCTCGACAGACCCGACGCGTCGGGCTTGAAGCTCGCCTTGTCCCAGGCCAGCAAGGCGACCCCGGCAAAGCCGATCAGCAGGCCCAGCACCCGCAGGCGTTGCGGGCGGTCATTGAGCCAGAGCCAGGCCACCAGCGCGCCGAACAGTGGAACGCTCGCGTTGAGGATGGCCGACAGGCCGGTGCTGATCGACAGCAGTGCGTAGGTGAAGCAGACAAACGGAAGAGCGGAGTTGAAGACGCCGATGAACAGCACCTTTCTCCAGTGCTGCAACAGTTGCGGACCCAGGCCGCGCCAGAGCAGGATCGGCAGCAGGAACAGCGTCGCGATGACGACACGCAGGCCGGCGGTGGGCAGTGCGCCGAATGCATGGCCGCCGATGCGCATGAACAAAAAGGATGCACCCCACAGCGCAGCCAGCAGGATGAAGCGCCCCAGCCAGGGTTTGCCTGCACTTGCCGGCTTCAAGCCCGGCTTTCGAGTTGCAGCAAATTGACCTTGCGCTCCAGGCCGCCGGCGTAGCCGGTCAGGGCGCCGAGCGCGCCGAGCACGCGGTGACAGGGCACGACAATCGAAAGCGGATTGCGCCCCACTGCGCCGCCGACCGCTCGCACTGCGCGCGGCTTGCCGATGGCAGCGGCAAGCGCCGCGTAGCTGCTGTGTTCACCACAGGGAATGGCCAGCAGGGCGCGCCAGACGGCTTGCTGGAAGGCGGTGCCGCGCTCAAGATCCAGCGGCAGGTCGAAGACATGGCGCTGGCCGGCAAAGTATTGCGACAGTTCGGTCATGGTTTGTTGCAGCACCGGGTTCGCTGCGTCCTGCGGCCAGCTGGAATTTTCCGGCTGATGGCGCTGGCCCTCGAACCACACGCCGGCCAGGCGCGCGCCATGCGCGGCCAGAATCATTGGGCCGAGCGGACTCGCATAGCTGCATTGAACGGTGTCGGGTTTGAACTTCATAGGTCGGTCATTCTAGGTTGGGTGTCATGGGGCAGCGACGCCCAGGCCCGGATCACGGCGTAGCTGCGCCACGGGTGCCAGGCCTGCGACTGCGCCAGCGCTGTGTTGGCCGGATGCGGCTCGCCTTGCACGTCCAGTGCTTTCTGCAGCGCGACATCGCCGGCGACAAAGGCGTCGGGCCAGCGCAGCGCGCGCATCGCGATGTACTGCGCGGTCCAATCGCCGACACCGGGCAGCGCGCGCAAGGCCTTGAGCGTGGCCTTGAGGTCAGCCCCGGCGTGCAATTGCAGGCTGCCTGAAAGCTCGGCGCGCGCCAGAGCCTGGATGGCCGCCTGCTGCTGTTTGACGATGCCCAGTTGCCCGAGCGCGTCGCCGCCGGCGCCGGCCAGCACGGCTGGTGTCGGAAACAGGCGGTTCAGTCCCGCCAGCGGCGTCTCGATGCCGGCGCCGAAGCGCTGCACCAGCCGCGTGCTCACGGTGCGCGCCGCGGCCACGCTGATTCGCTGACCGAGCACGGCGCGCACCGCGAGCTCGAAGCCGTCTAGGCTGCCGGGAACGCGCAGGCCGTCGCCATCGGGAAAGCGCGCGTGCAGCACGCTGTTGATCGCCTGCGGGTCGGCGTCGAGATCGAGCAGGCAGCGCACGCGCTCCATCATGACCGGCAGCACATCGCGCAGCGAATCGCTCAGCAGCAGATCAATCCGGTGCTGCGCCGGTTCTGTGTGCTCGAAGCGAATCAGCAGCCAGCCGGTGAACAGATGGCCGTCGACGGCGACGCTTACCGTCTTGCCGAACTGCTGCTGGCCGCGCGCACGGTTCACGGCTTCGATGCCGTCGATCTGGCGCGTGGCGAAGAACTGCAGCATCGCGTCGACGTCGTAGGGCGGGCGATAGGCGAGCTTGACCCGGATGCCATGGTCCGGCGCGGCCGTCACGCCCTTGCCGCGAGCACGGCGCAACTGCGTCGGATTGAGGGCGTAGTGCTGGGCAAACGCCGCATTGAAGCGGCGCAGGCTGGCGAAGCCGCTCAGGCGCGCGACCTCGGTGACGGGCAGCGAGGTATCGGTCAGCAACTGCTTCGCGCACAGCAGGCGGCGTGTCTGCAGGTACTGCAGCGGCGAGACGCCCCACTGCGCCTCGAACAGCCGGCGCAGGTGGCGGTCGCTCACGCCCATGCGCTGCGCCAAGCGCGTCACGCCGGGTGTGGCTTCGCCCCAGCCCTCGGGACTGTCGAGCAACCGGGCCGCCTGCAGCGCCAGCATGCGGCTGGCGTCCTGCATCGACCAGACGCCTGGTGCTCCCTCCGGCGCGCGCGGCGCGATCTCCGGGCGGCAGCGCAGGCACGGACGAAAGCCTGCTTGCTCGGCCTGCGCCGCCTGGGCAAAGAAGCGGCAGTTCTCGCGCTTGGGCGTGCGCACGCGGCAGACCGGGCGGCAATAAATGCCGGTGGAGGTGATGCCGGTGAAGAAGCAGCCGTCAAAGCGCGCGTCGCGGGCTTTCAGGGCGAGGTAACGGGCGTCGTCAGCGGTCTGCGCGGCATCGGGTGTCATGGTCTTCATGATAAGCGGCATGCAGCGATTGCCAAGGCCTGAGCCAGCCGTTTTCGGACCTGTCCCTATCGCGGCCGCCGCCTACAATGCAAGGCACAGCGCAAGCAAAAGACCACTTTTTTTAGGGATTCCGGTATGCAATTCTCCGCCTCCATATTCAAGGCCTATGACATCCGCGGCATCGTGCCGAGCACCATCCATGAAGCGATGGCCGAGGCGCTGGGACGGGCCTTCGGCACCGTGGCGCGCGGCGAGGGCGAGAACACGGTGGCGGTGGGGCGCGATGGCCGCCTGACCGGCTCAGTGCTGAGTGCAGCGCTGATGCGCGGCCTGGTGGCGTCGGGCGTCGAGGTGATCGACATCGGGATGGCGACGACGCCGATGCTGTACTTCGCGGCCAGCACCCTTTGCCGCAGCGGCATCCAGGTGACAGGCAGCCACAACCCGAAGGACCACAACGGCTTCAAGATGGTGCTGGCCGGGCGCGCCATCTACGGCGAAGAAATCCAGGCCCTGCGTCGCGTGATGGAGGCTGAGTCCTGGTCCTTGCAAGCCGGTGGGCATCGGCGTGAAGTCGATGTGCTGCCGGCCTATGTCGAGCGCATCGTCGGCGACATCAGACTGGCGCGTCCAATGAAGATCATCGTCGACTGCGGCAACGGCATCGCCGGCGCCTCGGCGCCGGCCATCCTGCGCGCAATCGGCTGTGAGGTGACCGAGATGTACAGCGAGGTCGATGGCAATTTTCCAAACCACCATCCGGACCCGAGCAAGCCTGAGAACCTGCGCGACCTGATCGCAGCGCTGCAGGCCGGTGACGCCGAACTCGGCCTAGCCTTCGATGGCGACGGCGACCGTCTGGGCATCGTCACCAGCAGCGGCAACAACATCTACCCTGATCGGCAGATCATGCTGTTCGCGCAGGATGTGCTTACCCGCGTGCCGGGCGGCACCATCGTCTATGACGTAAAGTGCACGCAGCGCCTCGCGCCGGCGATCGAAGCGGCTGGCGGCAAGGCCTTGATGTACCGTACCGGCCATTCGCTGATCAAGGCGAAGATGAAGGAGATCAATTCGCCGCTGGGCGGCGAGATGAGCGGCCATATCTTCTTCAAGGAGCGCTGGTACGGGTTCGATGACGGTACCTATGCCGGCTGCCGCCTGCTCGAAATCCTGAGCCGCTCACCCGATGGGAGTGCCGTGCTGGACGCTCTGCCGACCAGTTTCTCGACGCCCGAGCTTAACGTCAAATGCGCGGAGGGCGAGGCCCATGCGCTGGTGGAACAACTGCTGGCAGCAGCCAAGTTTGCCGCGCCTGCTGTGGTCAACCCGATTGATGGTTTGCGCATCGATTGGCCGGACGGCTTCGGCCTGATTCGTGCATCCAACACGACGCCGGTGCTGGTCATGCGTTTCGAAGGCCAGACCGAAGCGGCGCTCCACCGCATCGAAGCCGAGATGCTGGCCCTGCTGCGCACCGTCAAACCCGGTGCTGTGGTTGACGCGGCAGCACATTAGACACAGGCGCAAAGGCTTGTTCTTGAAAGTGCTGATTGTCAAGCTCTCGTCGCTTGGCGATGTCGTGCATGCTATGCCGGCCGTGCAGGATATTCGCAGTGCACTGCCACAGGCGCAGATCGACTGGGTGGTGGAGCGCGGCTTCGCGCCCTTGGTGCGTCGCTGCGAGGGTGTGCAGCGAGTCATTGCCTGCGAGCTGCGGCGCTGGCGCAAGTCGCCTTTTTCTGCGGCTACGCGCCGCGACTGGCGCGCCTTTAAGGCGGAGTTGCAGCAGGACGAATACGACGCCGTGATCGACCTGCAGGGCCTGACCAAGTCGGCGCTCGTCGCGCGCCTGGCGCGCCTGGCGCCGCAGGGTTTGCGCTTCGGTCTGGCCAAGGCGAGCGAAGGGTCAAGCTTCGAAGCGCCGGCGCGCTGGCTGGCTGACGTGTCGATCACGCTGCCGACGCACATCGATGCCGAGACCCGTTCGCGCCAACTGTGCGCCAAGGCGCTGGGCTACGCGCTGCCCGTTGCCAAGAGCTATGGCTTGTACAGCAACGCGGCGGCGACACCGGTGGTGGCGCTGGTGCACGGCAGTTCGCGCGCCGACAAGCTCTGGCCGCTGGCCTCCTGGCACGCCTTGGGCCGGCGTCTGAACGAACAGGGTTATGCCGTGGCCCTGCCGCACGGCAGCGACGCAGAAGAGGCGATGGCGCAGCGCATTGCCGGTGGCATCGCGCGCGCGCTGGTCTGGCCGCGGCTGGGCCTGGATGCGCTCACCGACGCGCTCGGTGGCTGCGCCGGCGTCGTCGGTGTGGACAGCGGACTGAGTCATATCGCGGTGGCGCTGGACCGGCCGCACGTGCAGATCTACAACTTTGACACGGCCTGGCGCACGGGTCCGCAACAGTCGGAGCGCCAGCGCTGCGTCTTTGCGCAACCGACGCCGTCAGTGGACGCCGTCTGGCAGGCCTGGCTCGCGGTGTCCGGGGCCGGCAACGCATGATGCGCCAGCTCTACAGCCTGTTGATGTGGCTGTTGCAGCCGGCGCTGCGGCGCAAGCTGGCGCGGCGCGCGCTGCAGGAGCCGGGCTATCTGGATGCGGTGGAAGAGCGCTTCGGTTGCTACAGCGAGGCTACCGCCACGACAGAAGGAAAAACGGTTTGGCTGCATGCGGTCTCGCTGGGCGAAACGCGGGCTGCGGCGTCGCTGGTGGCTGAATTGCGCAAGCGACTGCCGGGCATGCGCCTGCTGCTCACGCATGGCACGGCAACCGGCCGCGCCGAAGGCGCCAAGTTGCTGCGCCCGGGTGATTGCCAGACCTGGCAACCGTGGGACACACCTGCTGCGGTGGCGCGTTTTCTCGCTCATTTCAGGCCGTGTCTGGGCATCTTGATGGAGACCGAGATCTGGCCCAATCTGGCGGTCGGCTGCGCCCGGGCCGGCGTGCCGCTGGTGTTGGCCAATGCGCGACTGAGCGAAAAGTCCTGGCGCCAGGCGCGCCGCCTGGCCTGGTTGGCACGGCCCGCTTACGCGAGCCTCACGGCGGTCTGGGCCCAGACGCAGGACGACGCCCGCCGTCTGGCGTCGATGGGCGCAAGGGTTCAGGGCGTCTTCGGCAATCTCAAGTTCGACGCCACGCCCGATGCCGCGCAACTGGCCGAGGGCCGCGCTTGGCACGCGCGGCTGGCGCGTCCGGTTGTCATGTTTGCCAGTTCGCGCGAAGGCGAGGAGGAGGCGCTGCTGAGGCTGCTGGCCGCAGAGCCGGCGGCGCTGACGGCGCACTGGCTGATCGTGCCGCGCCATCCGCAGCGCTTCGATGCCGTGGTAGCGCTGGTGCAGGCGCAGGGCTTGGCGCTTTCACGGCGCAGCCTGTGGCAGGACGGGCCACCGGCTGGCGACGCCAGTGGCTGCATCTGGCTCGGCGATTCGCTGGGCGAGATGGCGCTGTATTACGGACTGGCCGATGTGGCACTGCTTGGTGGCAGCTTCGGGCCGCTCGGCGGGCAAAACCTGATCGAGGCCGCGGCCTGCGCCTGTCCGGTGCTGATGGGGCCGCACACCTTCAACTTCACCGAAGCGGCCGAACTGGCCCAGACGGCCGGCGCCGCCTTGCGCGTAACGGACCTGGCGCAAGGGCTGGAAAGCGCTTTGGCGCTGGTGCAGGACCGGCCGCGCCTGCAGGCCGCCCGCCACGCCGCCGATGTGTTTGCCGGTGCACACCGCGGCGCGACCGGTCGAACGGTTGAGGCGATTGCGCAGTTGCTCGGCAGTGGCGTGTCTTGAAAGGGCAAGGCAGCCTCGAGATGCAGGACGCCCCATGCAACGGGCCCCCGTTGTTGTGGCCAATCCGACGCTGGGCCGCCCCAAACCGGATTAGCCCCTTCGGGGAGCGAACTACGCGAAGCGAGGAGCTTGGGGGGCCTATTTCACTAGGAGTTCGTTGACCCGCTGCAGGTCGTCGGCCTTGAGCGTGCCATTGGCCTGGCGCAGTTTGAGGCCGCCGAGCAGCACATCGTAGCGGGCCTTGGCCAAGCGGGCCTTGGTGTCGAACAACTGGCTTTGCGAGTTGAGCACGTCGATGTTGATGCGCACGCCGACCTGGTAGCCGAGCTTGTTGGCGTCCAATGCGCTCTGGCTCGACACTTCAGCGGCTTCCAGCGCCTTGACCTGGCCGAGGCCCGAGAGCACGCCAAAGAAGGCGGTGCGGGTCGCTTGCGCCACAGTGCGACGGGCGCCTTCGAGATCGTTGCGCGCCTTTTCTTCCAGTGACAGGGTTTCGCGGATGCGGTTCTGCGTTGCGAAGCCGTCAAACAGGGGCAGGTTGAAACTCAGGCCCAGGGTCGCGGAGTTGACGTGCGAGCCTTTGCTGCCGGGCGTGCTGCTGCCGTCCATGTTGTTGATGGCACTGTAGCTGGCGCCGAGGTCGAGCGTTGGCTTGTGCCCGGCCTTGGCCTTTTCTGTCTCGAGCTGGGCCACATCGAGCGAAATTTGCGCCTGCTGGATCACGGGGTGGCCGCTCTCCGATTGACTGACCCAGACCTTGACGTCTTCAGGTTGCAATGCCGGCAAGTTCAACTGGGCCAGCTCCAGCGGTTGCGTGTTCTCTGCGCCAACCAACTGGTCGAGCGCGATCTTCTTGACGCGCAAGTCGTTGTCGGCGGCGATTTCCTGGGCCACTACCAGATCGTACTTGGCCTGCGCATCGCGCGTGTCGGTGATAGTCGCGGTGCCGACTTCAAAGTTGCGTTTGGCCGATGCCAGTTGTTCGGCCACCGCCGCTTTCTGTGCCTGGATAAAGGTCAGGCTATCCTTGGCCGCCAGCACGTCGAAGTAGGCCTGGCTGACGCGCACGATCAAGTCCTGATCGGCGCTGGCCAGCTGGGCCTGCGCCAGGTCGATCTGCTTGATGCCTTGCTGATAGCTGGCCCAGTTGGCGGGACGGTAGAGCGGCTGCGATGCGCTCAGCGTGCCGCTCTGCGTGCCATAGTTGCTGTCGATCGTCGTGGCCGCATCCTGCGTGTAGCCCTGCCGCGAGCGGGAATAGCCGGCCGCCAGATTGGCCACCGGCATGATTGCGGACTTGGCCTGATCCGCCTTGGCCAGCGTGGCATCGTATTGCGACTTGGCCGACTGGTATGACGCATCAAAGCCTCGCGCCGCCTCGTACAGTTTCACCAGACTTTGCGCCTGTGCGGGCAGCGCCAGCGCAGCGCCGACAGCAACGAACAGGGGAAGCAGGCGAAACATCTTCATAGGGGCCTCAAAATCGGGTTAGCGTTGCTTGCGTGGAAACGCAGCGGATCAAAAATGAAAATGCGATGGTACCGGGAAATTCTGCAAGGCCGGCGCAACCGTGTCCCAGAGCTTCTCGGTCTTGAACTCGGCCTCGCCCTTGCGCGTGACCCGGGTGACGCGCATCACCGGCTCCTCGCCTACGATCCCCAGCAGGCGGCCACCGACCTTGAGCTGCGCCAGCAGGGATTGCGGCACTTCAGCCACAGAGCCGCTGAGCACGATCAGGTCGAACGGCGCTTCCGCCGCAGCACCGACCGAGCCGTCGAACTGGCGCACTTCGGCGTTGTGGACGCCGGCCTTTTGCAGGTTGGCGCGCGCCATTTTGACTAGGTCGGGATCGATCTCCAGCGAAATCACGCGCTGCGCCTGATGCGCCAGCAGCGCGGCCATGTAGCCCGAACCGGCACCGATCTCCAGCACTTTTTCATGCTTGCGCACTTCGGCGTCCTGCAGCAGGCGCGCCTCTAGGCGCGGCGCCAGCATGCATTGACCGTAACCTAGGGGAATTTCCATGTCGACAAAGGCCAGCGCCTTGTGGGCCAGCGGGACAAAGTCTTCGCGCTTGACCACCGACAGCAGGTGGAGCACCTCGTCGTCCAAAACGTTCCATGGACGAATCTGCTGTTCGATCATGTTGAAGCGGGCTTGCTCGATATTCATGGGGTCACTCCAGGGGGTAATTAACAGTTCAACCAAAATTTTACCCGGCTGCGCCGTCACCGGCGCCCCAGCGCCGGCGCAGCCATTGCGCCAGATCATCCATGTAGCAGTAGACCACCGGCACCACCACCAGGGTCAGCAGGGATGATGTTATGACGCCGCCGATGACGGCCTGGCCCATCGGCGCGCGCTGCTCAGAGCCTTCCGAGATCGCAAAAGCCAGCGGCAGCATGCCGAAGATCATGGCCAGCGTGGTCATCAGGATCGGGCGCAATCGCACCTTAGCCGCCATCAGCAGCGCTGCGCTGCGCTCCATGCCGTCCTCGCGCGCACGGATCGCAAAATCCACCAGCAGGATGGCGTTCTTGGTCACCAGCCCCATCAGCATGACGATGCCGATGATGGAAAACATCGACAGCGTGGAGCCGAACATCAGCAGCGCCAGCACGACACCGATCAGGGTCAGCGGCAGCGCCGTCATCAGCGCCAACGGCTGGAAGAAGCTCTTGAACTGGCTGGCCAGGATCATGTAGATGAAGACGATGGCCAGTGCCAGCGCTGAGATCGCATAGTCGAAAGACTCGGCCATGTTCTTGGTCGAGCCGCCCATCTGGTAGCGATAGCCGGGCGGAAAACTGATGCCCGCCAGCACTGCCTTGATGTCGTTCGAGACTTCGCCAACCGAGCGTTGGTAGACATTGCTGTTGATGGCTACCTCGCGCGTCATGTCGCGCCGGTTGATCTGGTTCGGCCCCGTCGATTCGGTCACGCTGGCAATCTGGTTCAGGTGAACGATGCGCGAACTGCCGTCGGCATTTAGACCGAGCGTGAACGGCAGATGCTGCAGGTCGTCCGGGTTGTCGCGGGCCTGCGGCGCCAGGCGCACATTGACGTCATAAGTCTGGTCGTCCGGCGCACGCCAGTTGCCGATGGTCTGTCCTGCCACGAGTGTGCGCAGGGCGCTGGCAATCTGGCCGATCCCCAGGCCGAGGTCGGACGCCGCGTCGCTGCGCACGGTCACGTCAATCGTCGGCTTGCGCGGCTTGACGCTGGAGTCGAGGTCGACCAGACCGGGGATCGCGTGAATCTTCTGGGTGACCAGCTGGGTCAGGCGTTCGAGCTCGGCCAGGTCCTGGCCCTGCAGCGAGAATTCGATCTGCTTTTGCCCGCCCACCGGGTCCATCAGGCCGACGTGGGTCACAACGATGCCGGGCACCTGTTTCAGGCGCTCGCGCAGCACCGAGGACAACTCGTCGACATTGCGCACGCGCAGCTTGCGGTCCGACAGCCGGATGTAGAAACTGGCGTAGCTCTTGCCCGCGCCGCTGGTATTGATGGTGGCCAGCGAGTAGTTGACCTCCGGGTAACTGTGCACGATGGCGTCCACCTGCTTGACTTTGGCTTCCGTGACCTCAATCGACGCGCCCATCGGCGTATAGAAGTTGAGCCAGGTTTCCGAAAAATCGGCCGATGGCACAAAGTCCGTGCCCAGCAGCGGCACCATGAAGATGCTGGCCACAAAGATGGCGAGGGCTAGGCCCAGCGTCTTGAGTTTGTGCACCAGCGCCCACCGCAGGATGGCCTGGTAGGCGTCAATCAGCAGTTCCGTCGCATGGTCGACCCAGCCGGTGACGCGGCCGATCGTCTTGTCGTAGAAGTTGACGGGCTGGCGCGGGGTTCCGTCGTCGTTGAGGCCATGGTTGCGATGCGCCTCGATGCTGGGGTCGTGCCAGACGCTCGAGAGCATAGGGTCAAGCGTGAAGCTGACGAACATCGAGATCAGCACGGCGGCCACGATGGTGATGCCGAACTCGTGGAAGAACTTGCCGATGATGCCGCCCATGAAGCCGATCGGCATGAACACCGCCACGATCGACAGCGTGGTGGCCAGCACCGCCAGGCCGATCTCCTGCGTGCCGTCGAGCGAGGCCTGGTAGGGCTTTTTGCCCATCTGCACGTGGCGCACGATGTTCTCGCGCACGACGATGGCATCGTCGATCAGCAGGCCCACGCACAGGCTCAGCGCCATCAGCGTGATCATGTTGATGGTGAAGCCGAACAGGTTCATGAACAGAAAGGTGCCGATCAGGGCGATCGGCAGAGTCAAGCCGGTGATGACCGTCGAGCGCCAGGAATTGAGGAACAGGAAGACGATTAGGATAGTGAGCAGCGCGCCTTCGAACAGCGTCTCGCGCACGTTTTCCACTGCCACGCGGATCTGGCGCGCGCCGTCGTAGATCGGCTCAAGCCGCACGCCGGGTGGTAACTCGGCCTTCATCGCCGCCACCGTTTTCTGCAGGCCGTCGATCACGCCGATGGTGTTTTCATCCTGCGCTTTCTGCACGCTGATCAGCAGCGTGCGCTGGCCGTTGTACAGCGCCAGGCTGTCGGTTTCCTGGGCGCCGTCTACCACGCTGGCGATCTGGTCCACCCGCACCGGCGCGCCGCTCTTGCGCGTCACGATGATCTTGCCGAAATCCTCCGGGCGTTTCATGCGGGCTTCGATCTTCACCACGCGTTCCTGCTCGAGCGAGCGGATCGCGCCCATCGGCAGGTCCTGGTTCTCGTAGCTGATCGCCGCCACCACCTGCTCGGGCGTGACGCCGAAGGCTTCGAGCGCCAGTGGCTTGAGGTAGATGTTGATTTCGCGCTTAGCGCCGCCCACCAGCGTCACGGAACCAACGCCGCGCACGTTCTCCAGGCGCTTGCGCAGGACCTGGTCCGACCAGTTCGTCAGTTCAACGTCTGACATGGCTTTGGTGGTGGTCTTCGTGTCATGCTTGGCTGCATCGGGTAACACCGCAAGCGACCAGACGGCCTTGCTGGCCGGGTCGAAGCGCAGCACGCGCGGCTCCTTGACTTCGGTGCGCAGGGTGGGGCGCACGATGGCGACTTTTTCGCGCACGTCGTCGGCCGCCTTGCGCCCGTTGATGTGCAACTGGAACTCGATGATGACGACCGACATGCCCTCGTAGCTACGCGAGGTCAGGGCGTTGATGCCGGCGATCGAGTTGACGCCTTCCTCCATCTTCTTCGTCACTTCGCTCTCGATGATCTCGGGTGACGCGCCGGGGTACTCTGTGGTGATGACGACGACGGGAAAGTCGACGTTGGGGAACTGGTCGACCTGCAGACGCTGGTACGAGAACAGGCCGAGCACGACGATGGCCAGCATGACCATCGTCGCGAACACCGGGTTCTTCAGACTGACACGGGTGAACCACATGGCTTATTTGACGCCGGGTGTCAGGTTGGGCGGCGTGGTGAACCGGACGGCGGTGCCGGCGCGCACGCTGCCGACCGAGCCGGCAATCAGCAGCGCGTTCTCGGGCACGCCCTTGACCGCCACCATGGTCTGGCCGTCCAGCTCGCCGCGTACGCCCATCTCCACCGTCTGGTGCGCAACCTGTTGCTGGTTAAGCAACTGCACATAGGGCTGCGGTTCATCGGTGCGCACAGCCGTCAGCGGCACCAGCAGGGCCTGCAGCTGGCCGGTGACCAGGGTGCCCTGGGCGAACAGGCCCTGGCGCAGGCCGGGCGTCGGATCGATGGCCAGATAGACCAGCACGGCGCGGCTGCCGTTGACGGCGCTCGGGTTGATGCGCACCACGCGCGCCTTGACCGTCGTGACCGCGCCTTCGATCTGCAGCACGGCGCTCTGGCCCAGGCGCACATCGAGCGATTCGGCGGCGCTCAGGCTGGCTTCGAGTTCGAGCCGGCTCAAGTCCACGATCTCGACGATGCGCGCCTCAACGGCGACGCGCTCGCCCGGTTGCGCCAGGCGCTGCGAGATCAGACCGCTGATCGGCGCCTTCAAGACGGTGTCTTCCAGCGCCTTGAAGGCGATCTCGGTGCCAGCCTGTGCCGCCCGGTAGTTGGCTTCAGCCGAGGCCAGGCTGGAGAGCGAGGTTTCGAGCGCGTTCTTGGAGATGAAGCCCTGGTCGACCAGCGAACGGTTGTTCTCGAAGGCGCGCCGGGCGATATCAAGCTGGCCCTTGGCTGATTCGGCCTGCTGCTGCGCTTGGCGCACGCGTGAGTGGTACTCCGACGAATCGATGCGGGCGATGACTTGCCCGGCTTGCACGGCATCGCCTTCGCGCAGCGTCAGTCCTTGCAATTCGCCTGGCACGCGAGCCTTAACGACCGCACTGTTGACCGCCTTGAGCGTGCCGGAGATTGCCAATCCCGGCTTCATCTCACGGGTTCTGGCCTGCACCACGTCGGCCGCGCCGAGTTCGATCACGGTCTGCTCGCGCTGAGTCGCGGCAGCGGTCACGGCCTTCTGTTGAGTCTTGCGCGCCGACAGGGCACGCAGGACGCCAACGCCAAGCAAAACAAGTACCAGGGCGACCAGCACCCATTTCAACCAGCGTTTCATAGGGAGCGCGATCCTTTGTCGGAAGCAGATAAAGACGGACGCACGCGCAGGCCGTAAAGCGTGGTTTGCACGTGCGCCGCGAGGAATTCTTCGGGCACAACGGGGTCGGCTGCATCGAAGCAGCATGGATTGGCGTGCTGCATCAGTTGCAGGAAGATCATCGGCGCCAGCACGGCATAGACGCTGTATTTCTTGTCGATCGGGGCGAACTCGCCGCGGTCCACGCCGCGCTGCAGGATGCGCCGGATCAAGTCATGCCCTGGCTGGACGACCTCCTGCTGGAAAAAGGCGGCCAACTCGGGGAAGTTGCCGGCCTCGCTGAGCATCAGCTTGGCGATGCCGGACGACTTGGAACTGCCCTGCTGCTGCCACCACAGCGTCATGGCGTAGCGCAGCATGTCGGGCGTGCTGCCCTGATAGGCTTCGAACTCGGCGTTCCACTGCGGGAAGTGGCCCGAAATGTTCTCGCGCACGACCGCCTTGAACAGCTCTTCCTTACTGGCAAAGTAGAGGAATAGCGTGCCCTTGGAGACGCCGGCGCGCATGGCTACTTCCTCGACCCGGGTCGCGGCAAAGCCCCTTTCAACGAACAGGTCGAGCGCGGCGGCCAGCAGTTCGCCCGGACGCGCATCCTTGCGGCGTTCGTGGCGGACGTGCGATTCGGGGCGGGTTTTGGTGACGGCTTGGGAGGAGGGCATGAAGTTAATGACTAGAGGGTTAGTAATGTAGCTTGGAGCCCCAACGCTGTCAATTGCCCGGCCAGACCCTTCGCGCAGCGCAGGACCGGCACTGGCGCGACAATCCGCACGTCACGTCGGACTCGATCCGGCATCCACTGTTCAAGGAGCTCCTTTATGTCGGATTCCCTGCAAACCATCACCCTTGGTGGCGGCTGCTTCTGGTGCACGGAAGCGGTCTTCTCCAATGTCAAAGGCATCGAGGATGTGGAGAGCGGCTACTGCAACGGACAGACCGTGCAGCCGAGCTACGAGCAGGTCTGCAGCGGCCGGACCGGCCACAACGAGGTGGTCAAGCTGCGCTTCGACCCGCAGCAAATAAGCGTGCGCGAGATCCTGGAAATCTTCTTCCTGATCCATGACCCGACGACGCTCAACCGCCAGGGCCACGACAGCGGCACGCAGTACCGCAGCGGCATCTACGTCTCGTCGCCAGATCAGGCCGAAGTGGCCAAGGCTTTGCTGCAGGAGATGGCAGACAGCGGCGTTTATGACCGGCCGCTGGTCACTGAAGTGCTGCCGCTGGACAACTACTGGCCGGCCGAGGACTACCACCAGGACTTCTTCGCCAAGAATCCGCAGCAGGGCTATTGCATGGCCGTCGCGGCGCCCAAGGTGAGCAAGTTTCGCAAGACCTTTGCGCGCCTTGTCAGGTAAGCCTCGCGTTCGGCGGAACTGAGACAATGGGGTCCCGGCGCCAACTCTGACCTTATGCAACGCATCGACCATCTCTTGCTCAGCAGCAGCCTGGGCAGCCACAAGACGCTGACCAGCTTTCACTTCGGCCGCGCAGGATTCGGCCCCAAGGTCTACCTGCAGGCCAGCCTGCATGCGGAGGAGTTGCCCGGCATGCTGGTCGCGCATCATCTGCGCGCTCTGCTTGAAGCGGCCGATGCCGCCGGCGCGGTGCGCGGCGAAATCGTCCTAGTGCCACTGGCGAATCCGATCGGACTGGCGCAGCGCCTCAATCACAAGGCAATGGGCCGCTTCGAACTTGACAGTGCCGAGAACTTCAACCGGCATTACCCCGACTTGGCCAAGGCCATCGAGCCGGCCTTGCGCGACGCCCTGTGCCAAGACGCGCAGGTCAACGTCGCGCTGGTGCGTGAGGCGATCGGCGGCTACCTGCGCAATTGGGCGCCGGCGAGCGAACTCCAAAGCCTGCGTCGCACGCTGCTGCTGCTGGCGCACGATGCCGACTTCGTGCTCGACCTGCACTGCGACAGCGAGGCCGTCATGCATTTCTACACCGAAGATGCCTGTTGGCCGCAACTGGCGCCGCTGGCATGCTTTCTTGGCAGCGAGGCCATTTTGCTGGCGCGCGATTCGCAGGCCTGGTCCTTCGATGAATGTTTGTCCGGCGCCTGGTGGCAACTGGCTGGCGCGCTGAAAGCCGCCGGCCGCAGCGCGCCCTTGCCGCAGGCCTGTTGCAGCACCACGATTGAGTTGCGCGGCGAAGCCGATGTCAGCCATGCGCTGGCACAGGCCGACGCGCAGGCGCTCTTTGGCTGGCTGCAGCACGTGCAGGCCATTGCGTGCGCGCAGGCGCCGCATGTACCGCCATCGAATTGCCAGCCGACGCCGCTGGCCGGCTCCGAAACCCTCAAGGCGCCGGGGCCCGGCGTCGTTGTGTTCGCGGCCGAAGTCGGTACCGATTTGCAGGCCGGCGATCTGGTTGCCGAGATCATCGACCCGATCGCCGGGCAGACGCAGCGCGTTCTGGCCGGCGTGGCCGGAATTCTGTACGCGCGCGCGCGTGAGCGCTACGTTCACGCTGGCGGCGAGATTGGCAAGATCGCCGGCGCCAAGGCTTTTCGCAGCGGTCCCTTGCTGGGCGCCTGAGCATGAACAGTCCCGTGATATCGGCTTTGCTGCCGGTGGTGCTGCTGATCGCCATCGGGTTCATATCCGGTCGCGCCGGATGGATCCGGCCCGAGGCCAGCAAGGATTTGTCGAACCTGGTGTTCATGGTGCTTACGCCGGCCCTGCTGTTTCGCACCATGAGCACGGTGCACGTCGAACAGCTCGATTTCAAACCGGTAGCGATGTACTTTGTGGCCGCCACCCTGCTGTTCGCGGCGGTGCTGGTCTGGCAGGGCTTTACGCGGCGCGCCGCCGTGCTGGCGCTGGCCGCGACGTTCAGCAATACCGTGATGATCGGCGTGCCGCTGGTCGGACTGGCCTATGGCCAGTCCGGTCTGGTTGTGCTGTTCACCCTGATCTCGGTGCACGCTCTGGTGTTGCTGACGCTCGCCACCATCATGCTGGAACTGGCCGTCGCACGCGAGGCTGCAGCCAGTGGCCAGCGGGACGGGCAGCACATGGCCCTGACGGTTTTGGCGGCGGTGCGCAATGGCATTTTTCACCCGGTGCCGCTGCCGATCATGGTGGGTTTGCTGTTTGCGCAGACTGGCTGGGTGCTGCCCGAGATCGTCGACAAGCCGCTCGCGCTGCTGGGCAATGCCTTCGGTCCGATCGCGCTGCTGCTGGTCGGCGTCACGCTGACCCAGGTGCGCGTCGGTGCGGACCTCAAGGGCGCGCTCGGTCTGGCGCTAATCAAGAACGTCGCGTTTCCGGCGCTGGTGGCGGGTCTTTCCTGGTCGCTTGGCTTAAGCGGCCTGGCGCTGTCGGTGATGATCGTGGCGGCATCGATGCCTATCGGCGCCAACGTGTTTCTGTTCTCGCAGCGCTACCAGGTGGCGCAGGAACTGGTCACCACCAGCGTGGCGGTTTCAACGCTACTGGCGATGCTGACAGTGTCGCTCGTGATGTCGCTGCTCGGTGCTGCTTAGGGCCGGGTGTCTGGATGGCGGGTCGGTGCCGGCAATGACCCGGTCGGCTTACGGCGCCAGCCGCTCGCGCAGCCACCGCGCCGTGCCGTCTGAACCCGCGCCGTCCTTTGTGTAGCGAAGTCGGTCATGCAGGCGGCTCTTGCGGCCTTGCCAGAATTGCCATTGCTCGGGCTTGAGGCGGTAACCCCCCCAGTGCAGCGGCCGTGGGGGTTGCAGCAGGAATTTTGCGCCGTACTTTGCGGCATTGGCGACCAGAACGCCGCGCCCGCTGATGACCTCGCTTTGCGGCGAGGCCCAGGCACCGATGCGTGAATCGAGCGGGCGGCTGTGAAAGTAGGCATCACTTTCCTCGGCGCTGACTTTTTCCACCAGGCCCTCAATGCGCACCACGCGTTCGAGCTCGACCCAATGGAACTGCAGCGCGGCATAGGGGTTGCCCGCGAGCTCCTGCCCCTTGCGGCTGTCGTAGTTGGTGAACCAGCTGATGCCTCGCTCGTCATAGCCTTTGATCAGCACCACGCGCGTCGACGGACGAAGATTGCTGGCCACGGTGGCCAGTGTCATGGCGTTGGGTTCGGGTATTTCAGCCGTGATGGCTTCCTGCAACCATTGTTCGAACTGGAGCAGCGGGTCGCCGTGCGACGCGTCCTCACTGAGTTCGGCGCGTTCGTAGCTTTTGCGGAGATCGGCAAGAGAGTTCATGGCAGCAGTATAGGCAGCGGCAGGGAGGATGATCGCAAGCGTATGCACCGCTCATGCGTGCACCGTTTTCGCATGCGCCAATTTGAGCTGAATTCCCTATCTTTCTTGAAGCTTTGGTTTACGTGAATTTCCTTACGATCAATCGTCATAAAAAGCGGGTCTGTTTGCCACGAGGGAACCCTTGAATTCATCAGCCTCAGTCCTTCTTCGGTCACGGACCGGGGCGCACTGATTCGCCGAGCGCATGTGCGCATGGCGAAGTTGACTTTATCTAGCGGGATCGTAGCGACAACAGGTTGCCTGCGCCAGTCGGAAGCACAATTTGGTAACCACTTGGTAACGCGATGCGCTCCGTTGCCTTCAGTTCCGCAGTACCATCGGACTTGTAATTTTGTTACCAACATTTCCTGAAATCATGAAACTCAACCCCACGGTCGACGCCGTCACGGCGCGCATTCGCCAACGCAGTCAGGCAACGCGCATCGTGTACCTGGAGCGTCTAGCGTTGGCGGCGCAACGCAAGCCGGGCGTCGAACGCCTGGGCTGTGCCAATGTGGCGCATGCTTTTGCCGCGTTGCCCGCCAATGACAAGCTGCGCGTGGTGGCCGAGCGCGCGCCCAACATCGGCATCGTCACGGCCTACAACGACATGCTCTCGGCGCATGCGCCGTTTCAGACTTATCCGGCGCTGATCAAGTTGGAAGCGCGCCGGCTTGGCGCCACGGCGCAGGTCGCTGGTGGAGTGCCGGCCATGTGCGACGGGGTGACGCAGGGCACGGCCGGCATGGAGGTGAGCCTGTTCTCGCGCGACGTGATCGCGATGGCCACCGCCGTGTCGCTGAGTCACGATGTGTTCGATGCGGCGCTGATGCTCGGCGTCTGCGACAAGATCGTGCCGGGCCTGCTGATCGGTGCCCTGCATTTCGGTCATCTGCCGACGGTGTTCGTGCCGGCCGGCCCGATGATTTCGGGGCTGTCCAACAACGAAAAGGGCAAGGTGCGCGAGCAGGCGGCACAGGGTCTGGTTGGGCGACCTGAACTTCTGGCGGCCGAGTCGGCGGCCTACCACGGTGCCGGCACCTGCACTTTCTACGGCACGGCCAACAGCAACCAGATGCTGCTCGAAGCGATGGGTCTGCATGTACCGGGCACGGCCTTCATCAACCCGGGTGCTGAACTGCGCGACGAACTGACACGGGAGGCCGTGCGAACGGTGCTGGGAAATACAAAGGCCAAACGCTTCACTCCGATTGGCGAGATCGTTGACGAGCGATGCATCGTCAACGCGATGGTGGCGCTGCTCGCCACCGGCGGCTCGACCAACCACCTGATCCACTGGGTTGCGGTAGCACGCGCCGCGGGCATCGTGATCGACTGGAATGACTTCTCGGCACTCTCCGATGTCGTGCCACTGCTGACCCGGGTCTATCCGAACGGCAGCGCTGACGTGAACCAGTTTCAGGCGGCGGGTGGTCCCGGCTTTGTGATCCGCGAGTTGCTCGACGCCGGCTTCATGCATGCCGATGTGCTGACCAACCGCGCAGGTGGCCTGCGCGAGTACGCTGGCACTCCTTCATCGAATCCCGAGGGCGGTTTGCAGTGGACTGCCGTCGGGGCTAGTCAGGACGACAGCGTGGTGCGCCCCGCCGACGCACCGTTCAGTGTGAGCGGTGGTCTCAAACTGTTGCAGGGCAATCTGGGGCGCAGCGTGATCAAGGTTTCGGCCGTCCCCGACGACCGCCATGTGATCGAGGCGCCGTGCCGTGTTTTCGATTCGCAAGAAGCGCTGCACCAGGCTTTCCACGCCGGTGAACTTGATCGCGATGTTGTGTGCGTCGTGCGCTGGCAGGGGCCGCAGGCCAACGGCATGCCCGAGTTGCACAAGCTCACGCCGCCGTTGGCGGTGCTGCAGGGCAAGGGATACCAAGTGGCGCTGGTGACCGATGGCCGCATGAGCGGCGCTTCGGGCAAGGTGCCCGCTGCCATCCACGTCTCGCCCGAGGCGGCGGCTGGTGGCGCGCTGGCGCGTGTGCGCGACGGCGACTGGATCCGCCTTGACGCCACGGCCGGTACATTGCAGGTACTGCTCAGTGACGACGAGTGGGCGGCACGCGAGCCGGCAATAATGCCCGATGCCCTGCGCCAGGCCAATGTCGTGGGTATGGGGCGCGAACTGTTTGCGAGCATGCGGCGCAACGCGCTGACCGCGGAATCGGGCGCCTGTACCTGGCTGTGAGGTGGGCCCCACGTTCGGCACTGCGTGTCCTCTCTACCCCCCGGGGGGCGCGACCCGCCTTGGGGCGGCCCGGTGGCGGGTCAATGTGGCATAAGCAAATCTTGAGGGAGAACCAATGAACGCAAATGAAAAACTGACCGCCCTGCAGGTGATGCAGGACGCCCCGGTCATTCCGGTCATCGTGCTCAACGATGTGGCCCATGCCGTGCCGCTGGCGCGCGCGCTGGTGGCAGGCGGCATTCGCATGCTTGAGGTGACACTGCGCACGGAGCGGGCGCTGGCCTGCATCGAGGCGATTGCGCGGGCCGTTCCGGAGGCGGTCGTCGGTGCCGGCACGGTGCGCAGCAAGGCCGACGCACAGGCGGCTGCGATGGCCGGCGCGCGCTTTGTCGTCAGCCCAGGCTATACCTGTGCTCTCGGGCAGGCCTGCCGCGATGTCGGCCTGCCTCTGCTGCCCGGCGTGGCAACCGGCAGCGAGATCATGCTGGCGCAGGAGGATGGCTTGAGCGAACTGAAGTTCTTCCCGGCCATGCAGGCCGGCGGGCCGGCCTTGCTCAAGGCCTGGAACGGACCGTTCTTTGACGTCAGGTTTTGTCCGACCGGTGGTGTCACCCTGCAGAACGCGCGTGATTTTCTGGCCTTGCCCAATGTGGTCTGTGTCGGCGGCTCCTGGCTGGTGCCGCCCGATGCGCTGGCGCAGGGCGATTGGGCGCGCATCACCGAGTTGGCCCGTGCCACGCAGGCTCTGAAAAAGTAGTCTTTTACAGCTTGCGTTCGATCAGTTCGATCTTGTAGCCATCGGGGTCGGTCACGAAGGCGATCACGGTGCTGCCGCCCTTGACCGGGCCGGCTTCGCGCGTCACCTTGCCGCCGGCCGCCTTGATCTTGTCGCAAGCAGCGTAGACGTCGGGCACGCCGAGCGCCAAGTGGCCGAAGGCCGTGCCCTGTTCGTAGCAATCGACGCCCCAGTTGTAGGTGAGTTCGATCTCGGCGTGCTCCGGGTTCTTGCCGTAGCCGACGAAGGCCAGCGTGTACTTGTAGTCCGGATTCTCGGTCTTGCGCAGCAGTTGCATGCCCAGGACCTGGGTGTAGAAGTCGATCGAGCGTTGCAGATCGCCGACGCGCAGCATGGTGTGGAGGAATCTCATGCTGCCGATTGTGACGTAAGCGGGAACACCAGGCAGGTTGTGGTGGCGTGGGCGTAGAGCGTGCCGTCGGGACCGATCAGCCGGCCTTCCGCTGTGGCGACTTGGCGCCCGCAGTGAATCACCCTGCCTTGCGCCAGCACGCGGGTGACCTTGGGCGTCAGGGCGCGCACCATGTTGACGCTGAGTTCAGCCGTGGTGTAGCCCTGGCCGCTCGCCATGCGCGTTTGGACAGCGCAGCCCAGCGCCGAGTCAAGCAGCGTGGCGAACCAGCCGCCGTGCACCGTGCCCATCGGATTGAGGTGCGCCAGGCCCGGTGTACCCAGAAACGCCGCGCGGCCATGACCGACCTCGAACAGGGTGAAGTCGAGCGTGTGGGCGATGTGCGCGTAGGGTAGCTCGCCGCGCAGCAGGGCTTGCATGAATTCGAGGCCGGTCTTGCCGGCGGTCTGCTGCGCGGTGGCGACGCCGGGCCCGGGGCCGGCATCCATCGCCGCGCGGATGGTCTTTTCCTGGGCCAGCCAGGCGTCGAGGTGATTGGTCTTGCTCATGTCGCGTCCGGTTTCCGATTAAGGTTGCATATACAATTATTGTAGCTACAATGCGGCGCATGTCTGAAACCCAACTTTCAACACCGAAACCGGCAACTGCGAAGCTGCAGGGCTGTACCAACCTTAAGCTGCGCCAGTTGACGCGCCGCGTCACGCAGTATTACGACGCCGAGCTAGCGCAGGTCGGTCTGCGCACGACCCAGTATTCGCTGCTGTCGCACGTCCTCAAGCTCGGACCGATCCGTCCTGGCGCTCTGGCACAGGCGATGAAGATGGACGCCTCCACGCTGACGCGCAACCTGCGGCCGCTGCAGGTGGCAGGCTGGGTTGAGCACGCGGGTGGGGTTGACGGACGCAGCCGCCTGATCAGCATCAGCGATAGCGGCCGCGACAAGCGCCAAGAGGCGCAGCGGCACTGGAAGGCGGCGCAGGGAAGCCTGAACCGCCTGCTCGGCGTGCCGCGCCTGCTGACACTGCACACTCTGATCGATGAGGCGCTGGAATTGCTCGCGCCGGTGTCTGCGGCGGGAGATGATGCGTAAGTGCTCGGCATGCCACAGCGTGGCAGCCGCGGCCTTGTTGCAACGGTCGATCCCGGAGGCGAGGGTGGTGGCCCGAAGCAGATAAAAAAAGGGCTGGTCTTGCGACCAGCCCTATTAAGGGATCCCTGAACCTAGAGGTTACGAAAGGACCCGAGGAGACAACCTTTAGAAACTTGCGTTTCTGAAAATCTGACTTAGGTGAAGTATCTCAGGGTTTTCCCTATTTTTGTAGAGTCACGCCACAAATTTTGTGATTTTTCTCAATGTGACTTCACGCCAGATTGATCTATTAGCGCTTCTTGGAAGCGGGCTTGGCAGCATCCACGGCCGAAGCGGCCACAGCGTTGAAGTTGGATTGGGCAACGTCGGTTGCCTGCTTGACAGCCTTTTGCACTGATTCGAGGGCGTTGCTGGCGGCAGCAACGGCGTTCTTCATCACGGCAACAGCGGCTTCCGAACCGGCCGGCGCGTTCTTGGCGGCGTTGTCCACCAGGCCCATAAACTTCTTCTGAGCGTCAGCAGCCTGGCTTTCAACGGTCTTGCTGAATTCGCTGGTGGAGCCCGAAGCGATGTCATAGAGGTGACGGCTGTAAGCAGCGGTCTTTTCAGCCAGGGGCTGGAACATGGCGGTTTGCAGGGCCATCAGCTCTTGAGCGTCTTTCACGCTCAGCAGCGCCTTGGCATGCTCGGACGATTCGGCAAGGGCTGCCTTGGAAGCGGTCAGGTTCAGTTCGACGATCTTCTCAACGCCTTCGAAGGCTTTGGAAGTCAGACCCAGCAGGGTCTCGATGTTTGCTTTTTGCGAAGCCAGAACTTGTTCGACGGTCAACATAGGAATATCTCCAAAAAGGTAAGGGAAAAGGGTATCTGCGCCGAAACCTGGCTTTGCCGGGTTATGTTGCAGTGCAGCATGGAGCGAATTATAGGGAGGTCTCAGCTGCTGGCAAGAGTTTTTTGCTGCAATGCAACATTTTAGACCGCGAATTCTAGAAACCGCAGTTTTCACGGCCCTGTCACACGATGGCAGGGCTGCTTTTGTGCCTGAGCCCGGGTTGCGTCAAAGGGCGCCCGTGGCGCACTGGCAAAATCGGGGGCCATGAGCGACAACAAATCCGACAAACCTCAGGCCGAGCCACGCAGCAGCTACCGGGTATTTCGCAGCATCGGCACGCGCTGGATGGACAACGATGCCTACGGGCACGTCAACAACGTCGTCTATTACAGCTGGTTCGATACCGCGGTCAATGCCTACCTGATCGAGCAGGGTGCCCTCGACATCGAGCGCAGCGAAGTCATTGGCCTGGTTATCGAGACACAGTGCAACTACTTTGCGCCGTTGGCCTTTCCCCAGATGGTCGACGCCGGCATCCGCGTGGCGCGCCTAGGCAGCAGCAGCGTGCGCTATGAGGTCGGCCTGTTTGCCCAGAGCGAGCCGCTGACGGCTGCCAAGGGGCACTTCATTCACGTTTATGTCGACCGGCACAGCCGTCGCCCCGTGTCTTTGCCACACTCACTCAAATCTGTTCTGGAGACCCTGTTATGAACCCAATGACGGTCGACGAGGCCATCACCTCGCGCATGGCGGTACGCGCCTTCACCCAGCAGGCCGTGCCGCGCCAGACCATCGAGGATCTGCTGCAGGTCGCCAGTCGCGCGCCCTCCGGAACCAACACCCAGCCCTGGAAGGTCTATGTCCTGCAGGGTACAAGTCGCGACACGCTGGTGGACAAGGTCTGCGCCATCCACGAGGCCATGCGCACCAACCCCGCGTTGCTTGAGGAGTACCAGGAACCGTATGACTATTACCCAGCCAAGTGGTTCAGCCCCTACATCGAACGTCGACGCGAGAACGGCTGGGGACTTTATGGCCTGCTCGGTATCGGCAAGGCCGACCGAGACAGGATGCACCTGCAGATGCAGCGCAATTTCAGGTTTTTCGATGCGCCGGTCGGACTGATCTTCACTGTGGACCGCGGCATGGGACGCGGCGCCTTGCTCGATTACGGCACCTTCCTGCAGAACATCATGCTCGCGGCGCGCGGGCGTGGCCTGCACACCTGCCCGCAGCAGGCCTGGAACCTGTTCGCCAAAGTCATCGGGCCGCACATCGGTGCCGGCGACAACGAGATGCAGGTGTGTGGCATGGCTCTGGGCTATGCCGACGAGACCGCGCTCGTGAACAGCTTTCACACGCCGCGCGTGCCGGTGGCCGAGTTCACGCACTGGCTCGAGTGAACAGCCGCCTGCGCCTTGCACGCACTCGCGTGAAGGCCCAATGGGTCGGGCAAATACCTTCGTCGCGCGCCAACTTACGATTTAAAGTCACCCCATGATCATCACCAGTCTTCTCGACACCGACTTGTACAAGTTCACCATGATGCAGGTGGTGCTGCATCAATTCCCTGGCGCGCAGGCCGAGTACAAGTTCAAGTGCCGCAACCCCGGCATCGATCCCGCAACCGGCCTGGCCAAGCACAATCTGGCCGCGTACGTGAACGAAATCCGCGACGAAATCCGCTCGCTGTGCAGCCTGCATTTCCAGGACGCCGAACTGATGTACCTGCGCTCGCTGCGCTTCATCAAAAGTGATTTTGTCGACTTCCTTGGCCTGTTCAAGCTCAACGAGAAATACATCAGCGTGACAGCGCTGCCCTCGGGCGAGATCGACATCACGATCCGCGGTCCGTGGCTGCACACCATCCTGTTCGAGATTCCGGTGCTGGCGATCGTCAACGAGGTCTACTTCCGCAACACGCAGCAGCTGCCCGACCTGATGGAAGGGCGCAAGCGCCTCGAGCTGAAGATCGGCCAATTGCGTGAGAGCGGCCTGCATGATCTGAAGATCGCCGACTACGGCACGCGCCGGCGCTTCTCCAATGCGTGGCACGAAGAGGTTCTGCGCGTCCTGTCGAACCGCCTGGGCACGGCGCAGAGTCCGGGCAATATCCCCGGCATGGCCGGCCAACTGGCCGGAACCAGCAATGTGCTGTACGCGATGAAGCTCGGCCTGACGCCGCTGGGCACGATGGCGCACGAATACCTGCAAGCCTGCCAGGCGCTCGGTCCGCGGCTGCGCGACAGCCAGATCTATGCCTTCGAGTCCTGGGCCAAGGAATACCGGGGCGACCTCGGCATCGCGCTAAGCGACGTCTACGGCATGAGCGCCTTCCTGCGCGACTTCGATCTGTATTTCTGCAAGCTGTTCGACGGCGCGCGCCACGACAGCGGCGACCCGTTCCAGTGGGGCGAGCGCATGCTGGCCCACTACCACCACAACCGCGTCGATCCGCATACCAAGACCCTGATCTTCAGCGATGCCCTGACGGTTCCGCGCACGATCGAGCTCTACCAGCAGTTCAAGGGGCGCTGCCAGCTCTCATTTGGCATCGGCACGAACCTGACCAACGACCTTGGCTACGAGCCGTTGCAGAACGTCATCAAAATGGTGCGCTGCAACGGCCAGCCGGTGGCCAAGCTGTCGGATTCGCCGGCCAAGGACATGTGCGACGATGAAAAATACCTAGCGTATCTGCGCCAGGTCTTTGACATCACCCAGCCCGGATAATCAGGCCCACGCCCGCGCCCATAACAACAAACACGAACCAAGGTAGCCCTCATGTTGACAGCCATCTCCATCATCTTTGTCCTGTCCTACCTGGCCATTGCGCTCGAGCATCCGCTCAAGATCAGCAAATCGGCCTCGGCCCTGATGGGCGCGGGCTGGCTGTGGACGATTTATGCGCTGGTCAGCGGCGACATCAATCAGGTCGATGCCGACCTGAACCGCTCGCTGATGGGCACGGCGCAGATTGTCTTTTTCCTGATGGGGGCCATGACCATCGTCGAGGTCGTCGATGCACACGAGGGATTTATGGCGATCACCTCGCGCATCAAGACCACGCGCCTGTCAAGCCTGATGTGGCTGGTCGGTTTTGTGACCTTCTTCCTGAGTTCGATCCTGGACAACTTGACGACGACCATCGTCATGATCTCCCTGATGAAGAAACTGCTTGACAAGCGAGACGACCGGATCTTCTTTGCCGGCATCATCGTCATCGCCGCCAATGCCGGCGGCGCCTGGACGCCGATCGGGGACGTCACCACGACCATGCTATGGATCGGCAACCAGATCACCACGCTGTCGATCATGAAGAGCGTGTTCCTGGCCTCGATGGTCAATCTGCTGGTGCCGCTGGCCGTGACCAGTTTCATGCTCGGTGACCGTCCGGTGATTGCGCCCAAGAGCAAGGTCGACGATGGCATGTTGCGCTCCACCGCCTTCGAGCGCAACCTCATGCTGATTCTGGGGCTTGGCATTCTGGTCGGTGTGCCGCTGTTCAAGACTGTGACGCATCTGCCGCCCTTCATGGGCATCCTGTTCGGCTTGGGCGCGTTGTGGATGGTTGGCGACCTGCTGCACCTGAAGAAGGAAGATCACAACAAGCGGCATTTCACGCTGGTGCACGCACTGACGCGCATTGACATGAGTTCTATCATCTTCTTCATCGGCATCCTGATGGCCGTCGCCGTGCTCGAACACACCCACGTGCTGAGCTCGCTCGCGCAGTGGCTCGACAAGACCGTGGGCCGCCAGGACATCATTGTGCTGATCATCGGTCTGGCCAGCGCCGTCGTGGACAACGTGCCGCTGGTGGCTGCCTCCATGGGAATGTACAACCTGGCGCAATTCCCGACCGACAGTTTCCTCTGGGAGTTCGTCGCTTACTGCGCCGGCACCGGCGGCTCGATCCTGATCATCGGCTCCGCGTCTGGCGTTGCGGCAATGGGCTTAGAGAAGATTGATTTCTTCTGGTATGCGCGCAAGATCGGCGGCCTGGCGCTGCTCGGTTACCTGGCCGGTGCCGCGACCTATGTCGTGCAGTACCGCCTGTTTCATTGACGCGCCCGCAGGTCATCGGTCATGCGACAAAAAATCCTGATTGCCCGCGCCGTCTTTCCAGAAGTGATCGACAAACTGGCGCAACACTTCGATGTGACCTCAAACCAGGACGACGTGCTGTGGACACCGGCACAACTGATCGAGCAATTGCAGGGCATGCAGGGCATCTTCACCACCGGCAGCGAGCGCATCGATGCCACCTTGCTCGCGGTGTGCCCGGCGCTGAAGATCTGCGCCAACATGGCGGTCGGTTACAACAACTTCGATCTGGAGGCGATGACGGCGGCCGGTGTGCTGGGTACCAATGCGCCCGACGTGCTGACCGAGACCACGGCCGATTTTGGTTTTGCGCTGGTGATGGCCACGGCGCGGCGTCTGTCCGAGAGCGAACATTTTCTGCGCGCCGGCCTGTGGACGCGCTGGCGCTACGACATGTTCACCGGCGCCGACATCCATGGCGCCACGCTCGGCATCCTGGGCATGGGGCGCATCGGGCAGGGCATCGCCCGACGCGGCGCACACGGCTTTGGTATGAAGGTGATCTACCACAACCGATCAAAGCTCGACGCGGTGACCGAGGCGCAGTGCCAGGCGTCCTACGTCAGCAAGGAAGAACTGCTCAGGACGGCCGACCATCTGGTGCTGGTGCTGCCGTACTCGGCGTCTTCACACCACGCCATCGGCGCGACCGAACTGGCGCAGATGAAGCCGACGGCGACGCTGGTCAACATTGCGCGCGGGGGCATCGTCGACGACGTCGCGCTGGCCGCGGCGCTGCGCAACCGGACCATCGCTGCCGCCGGCCTCGATGTGTTCGAAGGTGAACCCCGTGTGCATCCGGACCTGTTGACCGTGCCCAATGTCGTGCTCACGCCGCACATCGCCAGCGCCACGGTGCCCACGCGCCTGGCCATGGCCCATCTTGCAGCGGACAACCTGGTCGGCTATCTCGTACGCAACAAGGCTTTGACGCCGCTGAATGCGGTGGTTCTGTAGCGCAACTGGCGGCGCTCGCCGCCGTCCTGTCTTACTTCGGCATGAAAGCCGCGTCGATCGGCACACCATACCCAATGGCGAGCCGATTGGTCTCGTTGGCCAAGCCGATCACGGCAAGTAGTTCCGCGAATTGCGCATCGCTCATGCCCTTGGCGCGCGCGCCGGCTGAGTGGGATGCGATGCAGTAGCCACAATTGTTCGTGATGCTGACCGCCACATAAATGAGCTCCTTGGTCAGGGGTTCGAGCGTGCCGTTGCCCATCACCTGTTTGATGTTGCCCCAGATACGCTGCAAAGTCTCGGGGTGATGTGCCAGCACTTTCCAGAAGTTGTTCACCCAGTCTGTCTTGCGTGTGGCCATAATGTCGTCGTAGACGGCCCTGACCGCCGGCGATGCCTGCGCATATTCGATTGGTGTTTGAAGTGCCATGGTGTTCCCGGTAGGTGATTGATTGAAACGGTTTTCCCTTCGTGGATTTTGACAAATGCCGCTGCCCTGTCCGGCGCCAGACCATGAAAGAAGCCCCGACGTGTCGGGGCTTCTTGAATCAGCCACCCCGATGCGGATGGCGTTCGATGCTCACTTCTTGGCCTTGTCCATGGTGTCCTGCATCGCTTTCATCGGGTCATCGTCAGCCCGCTTTTCGTCGCCACCGGGGGCCGCGAGTTCACCCATGCTGGGCTCGGACGCGGCCGCCCTGGGCGCCTCCGCCTGAACTTCGAGAGTGACCTTGTCGAGATCGACTTTTTCTTCCTTGTCGAGTCCGCTGGAGACGATGGCGGGGAAGGCGATGATCAGGCCGACCATGATGATCTGGATGATCACGAAGGGCACGGCACCCCAGTAGATCTGCATCGTGGTGATCGGCTGGATCAGCTTCTTGGTTAGCTTGTCGGTGTATTCCTTGGCCGGCGCGACGCTGCGTAGGAAGAAGAGTGCAAAGCCGAACGGCGGGTGCATGAACGAGGTCTGCATGTTCACGCCCAGCAGCACACCGAACCAGATCAGGTCGATGCCGATCTTGTCGGCTACCGGCGCCACCAGCGGCACAACGATGAACGAGAGCTCGAAGAAGTCGAGGAAGAAGGCCAGGAAAAATATCAGCAGGTTGACAACGATCAGGAAGCCGATCTGGCCGCCGGGCACCGAAGTCAGCAGGTGCTCGACCCAGCGTGAGCCGTCAACGCCCTGGAAGACCAGGCTGAAGACGGTCGAGCCGACCAGAATGAAAACCACGAAGCTTGACAGCTTAGTGGTTGAGTTTAAGGCCTGCTTGAGCAGCTTCAGGCTCAGGCGCCCACGGCTCCAGGCCATGATCAGGGCGCCCATCGCACCCATAGCGCCACCCTCGGTCGGTGTCGCGACGCCGAGGAAGATCGTGCCCAGCACGAGGAAGATCAGCAGCAGCGGCGGGATCAGCACAAAGGTCACGCGCTCGGCCATGCGCGAGAGCAGGCCCAGTCGCGTCACCTTGTTGATCAGCGCGATGACAAAGGCCAGGATGACGCCGGCGCACAGCGACACCACAATCGTTTCATCGGTGGGCGGTTCGATAAGCGCCTGGTTGCCCGTGACCCAGCTCGTCACCTGCGCGTAATGTTTGCCGAGGTAGACCGCCAAACTGGTCGAGATGATGGTCAGCAGCAGCAGCGAGCGCAGTCCGCTCTTGCCGTTGTCTTCGCGGATGGTGCGCGCCTCGAGCGGCAGCGCGGGCACCCAGTTCGGGCGGATGAAGGTCAGGAGCACGACGTAGGCAATGTAGAAGCCGGTCAGGGCAAAGCCCGGAATGAAGGCGCCCTTGTACATCTCGCCGACGCTGCGGCCGAGTTGGTCGGCCAGAATGATCAGCACCAGCGAGGGCGGGATGATCTGGGCCAGCGTGCCCGAAGCTGCAATCACGCCCGAGGCAACGCGCCGGTCATAGCCATAGCGCAGCATGATGGGCAGCGAGATCAGGCCCATCGATATCACCGATGCTGCCACGACGCCCGTGGTGGCAGCCAGCAGGGCGCCAACAAAAATAACGGCAAACGCCAGGCCGCCGCGCAGCGGGCCGAACAACTGGCCGATGGTGTCGAGCAGATCCTCGGCCATGCCGCTGCGTTCCAGTATCAGCCCCATCAGGGTGAAGAACGGGATCGCCAGCAGCGTATCGTTCTTCATGATGCCGAAGATGCGCAGCGGCAGCGCCTGCAACAGCGCTTCGGGCAGCAGGCCAAGCTCGACGCCGATGAAGCCAAAGAACAGGCCGCAGGCACCCAGGCTGAAGGCCACCGGAAAACCCAGCAGCAGAAACACGATCAACCCGCCAAACATGATGGGGGCAATGTTGTTGACTAGAAATTGCATTTGTATCTCCCAGATCAGGCCGCGTTGGCCTTAGCGGCTTTTTCTTCGGCCAGTTTCTGAATTGCCTCGGCCAGCTCTTCTTCTGCGGTCTTCTCGATCTTTTTGTGCGTCGGGTCTTCAATCAGGCCCATCAAGAACGCCACCCGCTTGATCAACTCGGACAGACCTTGCAGCAGCAGCAGGCAAAAGCCCAGCGGCATCATGGCGTACACAGGCCACAGGATCAGGCCGCCGGCATTCGACGACACCTCGCCGGAGTGGTAGCCCTTGAGGAAAAACGGAATGCCGAACCAGAGGATGGTGGCGCAGAATGGCAGCAGAAAGAAGGTGAAGCCCAGCACATCGATCCAGGTCTGCGCGCGCTTGGACCAGCGGCTGTAGATGACGTCAATCTTGACATGTTCGCCATTGAGCAGCGTGTAACCGGCGGCCAGCAGAAAAGCCGCTGCGAACAGGTACCACTGAATTTCGAGGTAGGCGTTTGAGCTGATATTGAAGATCTTGCGGACCGCGGCATTAATGGCACTGACGATGGTGGAACCCAGAATCAACCAGATGACATATTTGCCGATCTGGGTGTTGAGCCAGTCGACCGCCTTCGAGAATTTCAGTAGCGCGTGCATGGTGTCTCCATCAAGGGTCATTGTGGTCAAAACGGTCGAGCGCGTACCTCTTGAGGAGAGTTGGCGACTTCACTGTCGTGATCCTGAGAGCGTAACCCCTTGCGAGGGAGGAAACGTCCGGATCGCGGTTATTTTGACCTAGGGTAAACGCTGATTCTAGGGGCTTGGCGCGGCCCGTCGTCACGCCTTCTTGTGCCGCGCAAAATCCCACCACGGCAGGACCTGGCGCATGGACTGGACCTCGCCGCTGTGGTGCGGCGTGTAGCCCGCCATGGCGGCCAAGCGCTGCTGCCAGCGTGAGCTTTGCAGCAGCGCGAGCAGGGCGGCAATGGCGGGTTCGTCCAGCGCCGACTTGAGGCACACCAAGTGGTAGCTCTCCTGCACCAGCGGCACAAAATTGAGGCCTTGCGCCCGTGCCGCGATCTCGATCCCGAGCGCCGCGTCGGCGGCGCCAGACGCCACGGCGTGCGCGGCTGCCGTGTGCGAGGGCTCGACCTGCTCGTAGCCGCGAATCGCACTGGCGTTCAAACCCTGTTGCGCCAGCAATTCGTCGAGCACGACGCGCGTGCCGGTGCCCAGGGACCGGTTGACGAAGCGCGCCGGTCCGGCTACGAGGTCCGCCAGGGTGCGCAGGTGCAGCGGATTGCCTGGCGCCACCATCAGGCCCTGCGTGCGTTCGGCAAAGCCGATGACCTTGTGCAGACCGGGTTGCAGCAGCGGCTTGTAGACGCGCTCTGCCAGCGATCCCGGCGCCGGGTGTTGCAGCGTGTGAAAGCCGGCCATCACGCAGCGGCCTTCGTTGAGCCCGCGGATCGCGTCCACGCTGCCGCAAAAGCGGATGTCCAGATGCAGTTGCGCTTCGCTTTGCGCGGTGTCGCCGGCCAGCGCCTCTTCACGCAGGGCGGTCAGAGCATCATCGTGGCTTGCATACAGGGTCACCACATGGGCGTTCTCGTCGAAGGCTACGGCGAACACGCGTTCCAGGTCGCTGCGCAAGGCCTCGACCTGCGGTGCCAGCCGTGCCTGGGCCTGGCGCTCGGCCCACAGCAGCTTGGCGCCGAATTCGGTCAGGCGGGCCGACTGGCCTTTCTCCCATATGACCAGCTCGTTGCCGAGCTCATTCTCCCAGCGCTTGAGCGCGCCCCAGACGTGGCGGTAGGACAGGCCGAGCGCCCGCGCTCCGCCTGAGATCGAACCCTGCGAACTGACCGCCTGCAGCAGGTCGATCAGCGGGTTGCGCACCAGCGCCGGGCTGGCGTCGCGCGAGAGCGTGTAGTGGAATTGGAGCCTATGCACAGGGGTTCATATCGCGGGTGATTGACTTGCTGGCTACGATACCTCAAATCATTTCAGTCTATGACCTCTTTCTCCGCCAGCGTAAGCACCGCGCTGCAACTCATCGTCTCCCTGGACCCCGGTCTGCTCGCCATTGCGGGCCGTTCGCTGGCTGTCAGCGCCACGGCCTGCGCCATTGCTTGTGTCATCGGGCTCATGCTCGGCGCCTGGCTCGGCGTGGCGCGCTTTGCCGGACGCGGCGTGCTGCTCACGCTGCTCAATACCTTTCTCGCCGTGCCTTCCGTTGTGGTCGGCCTGGTGATCTATTTGCTGCTGTCACGCGGTGGGCCGCTCGGTTACCTGGGCTGGCTCTTTTCTTTCAAGGCTATGGTGCTGGCGCAGGCCGTGCTGGTGCTGCCGGTGGTCGCCGCGCTGACGCGCCAGACGGTGGAGGACACCGAGAACCTGCACGGCGAGCAGTTGCGCTCGCTCGGCGCGCAGCCTCTCATGCGCAGCCTGCTGCTGGCCTGGGACGAGCGCTATGCGCTGCTGACGGTGGTGATCGCTTCGTTCGGCCGCGCCATTTCGGAAGTCGGCGCAGTGATGATCGTCGGCGGCAACATCGACGGTTTCACCCGCGTCATGACCACGGCGATCGCGCTCGAGACCTCCAAAGGCGATCTGCCGTTGGCGCTGGGACTGGGCCTGATCCTGCTTGGCATCGTGCTGCTGCTCAACGTCCTGATTGCGCTGGTGCGGCGCTGGCGCGAGCGCGCCGAAACCGGTGAGGGTCGGCATCACGAGATGCGTGATGGCGCGCACGAAGTGGCGGCCCGCGTGCTGGAGGCCTCGGCATGACGCCGGTGTTCCTCGTGGACGGCGCCAGCGTCCATTTCGGGCCGGCGCAAAGCGCCGTGCGCGCCTTGACCGATGTGACGCTGACGATCGCAGCCGGTGAGCGCGTGGCGCTGGTCGGCGCCAACGGCTGCGGCAAGAGCACGCTGCTGCGCCTGCTGCACGGTCTGGCACGCGCCACGGCCGGCCAGGTGCACAGCGCTGCGGCGGCGCGCCAGGCCATGCTGTTCCAGCGTCCGCATCTGCTGCGCCTGTCGGTGCAGAGCAATATCGCGCTCGGCCTCTGGCTGCGCGGCAGCAACTGGCGGGTCGCCCGCGCGCGAGCGCTGGAGGCGCTGGAGCGCGTCGGACTGGTCGCGCTGGCCGAGCGCAACGCGCGCAAGCTCTCGGGCGGCCAGCAGCAGCGCGTGGCGCTGGCGCGCGCCTGGGCGCTTGCGCCCCAGGTGCTGCTGCTCGACGAGCCGACCGCCAGTCTGGACCCGCATGCCAAGCGCGAAGTCGAAAGCCTGATCGACGAGTTTTCCAATTCGTCGGCAGACGGCGCCATGACGCTGGTCTTTGCCAGCCACAACCTGGGCCAGGTCAAGCGCCTGGCCAGCCGCGTCATCTATCTGGAACAGGGCCGCGTGCTGGCCGATCTGCCGGTGGCCGACTTTTTCGACGATGCGTTGCTGCGCCAGCGCTACCCGGCCGCGCGATTGTTTGTTAACGGAGAACGTGGATGAAATTTCTGAAATCCTTCGGGCCGCTGGCCCTGTTGCAGTCGGCCCTGGCCGCCACGCTGGTGCTGTCCGCAGCGACGGCGCAGGCGCAGTCCATCGTCGTCGCTTCGACCACCTCGACCGAACAGTCCGGTCTGTTCCCGTATCTGCTGCCAGAGTTCAAAAAGGCCAGCGGCATCGACGTCAAAGTGGTGGCGCTGGGCACGGGCCAGGCCATCGACATGGGCCGCCGGGGTGACGCCGACGTGCTGTTCGTGCACGACCAAGCAGCGGAAGAAAAAGTGGTGGCCGAGGGCTTTGCCGTGAAGCGCTACCCGGTCATGTACAACGACTTCGTCCTGATCGGCCCGGCGTCCGACCCGGCCAAGACCAAGGGCAACGACATCGTGGAGGCGCTCAAGAAACTGGCCGCCGCCAACGCCGCCTTCATCTCGCGCGGCGACAAGAGCGGCACGCACGCGGCCGAGTTGCGTTTCTGGGCCATTGCCCAGCTGGCCGACAAGAAGGGCTCTGGCTACAAGGAATGCGGCTGCGGCATGGGCCCGGCCCTGAACATCGCGTCGAGCAGTGGCGCCTACCTGCTGGCCGATCGCGGCACCTGGCTCAACTTCAAGAACCGCGGCGACCTGACGGTGCTTGTCGAGGGTGACAAGCGCCTCTTTAACCAGTACGGCGTGATGCTCGTGAACCCGGTCAAGCATCCGCATGTGAAGGCCGCTGAAGGCCAGAAGTTCGTCGACTGGCTGGTGTCAGCGCCCGGGCAGGTTGTGATCGCGAGCTACAAAATCGGTGGCGAGCCGGTGTTCTTCCCGAACGCCGCCAAATGAGGCGCAGTGTCCGCTTCATTGCTGACAGCAGCGTCGTTTTGACGGCGCTGCTCGCAGCATGCGCCAGCGTCGAGACGGCGCAGCCGCCGGCCTCCTCGCCGGCCATGGCGCTGCAGGTCTATGCGGCCGGCAGCCTGCGCAGTGCGCTCAATGTGATTGCCAATGACTACCAGGCGCGCACCGGGCAGAAAGTCAATCTGACCTTCGGACCTTCGGGTCTGCTGCGCGAGCGCATCGAGCACGGTGAGCCGGCGCAGTTGTTCGCCTCGGCTGACACCGAACATCCCCAGCGTCTGACGCAGCGCGGCGGCTGGCAGATGCCCGTCACGTTTGTGCGCAACGGCTTGTGCGCCCTGACCAGCGAGAGGGTCGATGCCACACCGGCGACGTTGCTCGACACGCTGCTGAGTCCGCAGGTGCGCGTCGGCGCATCGACGCCCAAATCGGATCCGTCGGGTGACTACACCTGGGTGCTGTTTCGCAACGCTGACGCCGTGCGCGCCGGTGCCTATGCCACGCTCGACGCCAAGACGCTCAAGCTGGCCGGTGCCGCCGATTCCCCGAAACCGCCCGACGGCATCAGTGCCTACGGTTGGCTGATGGAGCAGGGCCGCGCCGATGTTTTCCTGACCTATTGCACCAATGCCGTGGCGGCGCAAAAGGAAGTACCGCGCCTGCGCGTGGTGCAGGTGCCGCCCGCCTTGCAGGTGGCGGCCGACTATGGCATGACCGTGCGCAGCGACGCTTCATCGGCGGCGACGGCCTTTGCGCAGGCCTTGCTGGCAGCGCCGGCGCAACAGGTATTCGGCCGCTTTGGTTTTGCCGCGCCCTGAGACAAGTTCTTAGCGGTTGAGCGCCGCGCGCTTGCTGCGCGCGCGGATGTTAAGCGACTCGACCGCCAGCGAGAATAGCATCGCCACGTAGACGTAGGCCTTGGGCACGTGGATGTCAAAGGCTTCAGCGACCAGCAGCGTGCCGACCATGGTCAGGAACGACAGCGCCAGCACCTTTATCGAGGGATGGCGGTCAACAAAGTCGCCGATCGCCTTGGCCGCCAGCATCATCACCGTCGCCGATGCCACGACGGCGGCCACCATCACGCTGATCTGGTCCACCATGCCGACGGCGGTGATAACGGAATCGAGCGAGAAGACGATGTCGACGATGCCGATCTGCACGATCGTGCGCCAGAACATGGCGCCACCTCCCTTGACCACCATGACACCCGCCTTGGCCTCCTGGGTCGGGTGCGCCTCGACTTCAAGAAAGATCTCGTGCGAGGCCTTGTACAGCAGGAACACGCCGCCGCCGAGCAGGATCAGGTCGCGTCCGCTGATCTCGTTGCCGATGACGGTGAACAGCGGTGCCGTCAGCGTCATGACCCAGGCCAGGCTGAAAAGCAGCGCGATGCGCGAGGCCATCGCGAACAGCAGGCCGAGCCGGCGCGCCAGATCGCGATCCTGAGCCGGCAGGCGTCCGACCAGGATGCTCAGAAAAATGATGTTGTCGATGCCGAGCACGATCTCCAGCGCGGCCAGCATGAAGAAGGCAATCCAGGTGTTGGGATCCGATAGGAATTCCATGTGTTGCTTTCGGGTTTTTTGAAAGGGCCGAGTGTACGGTCGCCGGTCGCGCTGCCGTACCATGGCTGGCCATTGCCGCATGCTGGGCCGGGGTATGTTCTGCGATGATGCAGTCAGTTCCTCCAATCAAAGCGACCCGATTGCCACCATGAAAAAAAGTCTGATCTGTGCCACGCTTGCCCTGCTGTCAGCGGCATACTCGACCGCCATCGGCGCCGAAGCAGGTGCCGACCGTTGGAACCTCAAGGACCTGTACGCGACGCAAGCCGATTGGGACAAGGACGCGACGACATTGACTGGGCAGTTGAAAGCCCTCTCGTACTGCGCCGGCCATTTGGCGCAATCGGTCCGGCGCTTCAAGGGCTGCCTCGACCTCAACGCCGGCATCCTCAAGCGCTATTCCCGCCTGTCGAGCTACGCCTCGCAATATCACGACGAAGACACGGGCCTGGCCGCCGGCATGGACTTGCACCAGCGCGCCGTTGTTCTGGGCAACAGCGTCGAGGAGGTGACTTCCTTCCTGAGCCCCGAGATCCTGAAGATCGGTCGCGCCCGCGTGGCTGCCCTGCAGAAGGCCGACAAGTCGATGGCCATTTATTCGCACTGGCTCGACGACATCCTGCGCGCGGCTCCGCACACGCTGGACCGAAAGGGCGAAGAACTGATTGCCAATTTCAGCGCCGCCACCGGCGCCGCCAATGCCATCTACTCGACGCTGGCCGACGCCGACATGCCCTGGCCGAAAGTCACACTGTCCGACGGCAGCGAGGTGGTGCTCGATCAGACCGGCTATGAAAAATACCGCGCATTGCCGAACCGCGCTGATCGCAAATTGGTGTTCGATGCGTTCTGGGGCTGCTGGAAGGAATTCGAGCGCACCTTCGGCGTCACCTTCTACGAGCAACTGAAGAAGGACGCGGCCCTGGCCAAGGTCCGGCATTACCCCGACTCGCTGACCCAGTCGCTCGATGGCAACAAACTGCCGCGCGCCGTCTATGACACGCTGGTGGCGCAGGCCGAGCTCAACCTGCCGACGTTGCACCGCTACTTCAGGCTGCGCGCGCGCATGCTCGGTGTGAGCGATATGCACTACTACGACGTCTATCCGCCGATGGTGGCGAGCGCATTGAAGTACCCGATCGGGTTAAGCACGCGGCTGATGCTTGAAGCGGTCAAGCCGCTCGGGGCCGACTACGTGCAGGCACTTGAGCAGGGCACGAAGAGCGGCTGGATGGACGTCTACCCGCGCCCGAAGAAGCGCTCCGGCGCTTACATGAACGGTACCGCCTATGACGTGCATCCGTACCTGCTGCTTAACCACAACGATGACTATGAATCGCTCTCGACGCTGGCGCACGAATGGGGCCACGCCATGCACTCGTACCTGTCTAATCGCAGCCAGCCTTTCATCAACGCTGATTACCCGACCTTCACGGCCGAGATCGCCTCCACGACGAACGAGGTGCTGCTGCTCGATCACATGCTCCGGATCGCGAAGGACGACAACGAGCGCCTGCTCTACCTGGACTCGGCGCTGGAGAACCTGCGCGGCACCTTCTTCCGCCAGGCCATGTTCGCCGCGTTCGAGCGCGACGTGCACGCCCGCGTCGACAAGGGCGAATCGCTTACCGGCGAGGCCCTGACCAAGATCTACGGCGACATCTTGCGGCGCTACCACGGCGGGAAGGAGGGCGTCGTCAATGTCGATGATCTCTACACAGTCGAGTGGGCCTTCATCCCGCATTTCTACAACCGCTTCTACGTCTTCCAGTACGCGACCTCGATTTCGGCCGGCAACATGTTTGCCGACGAAATCCTGCAAGGCGTGCCCGGTGCGCGCGAGCGCTACCTGAACATCCTGCGCGCCGGCGGTTCGCGCTATCCATACGAACTGGTGAAAGAGGCAGGCGTCGATCTGGCGACACCGGTGCCGTATCAGGCCATCGTCGCGCGCATGAACCGCATCATGGACCAGATCGAGGTCATAGCGGCCAAGCGCAAATAGCTCGCTGGCAGGGCAGTGCGCTTCACCCCACGATGGCCACGCCCTTGACCTGAGCGTACACGGCACGGCCGGGCACGAGTGCCAGTGCATCGACTGACTTCTTCGTGATGCGCGCCAGCAGCGGCGTGCCGCCCGCGTCGAGCGCGACCATGACCTGGCCCGGGCTGTCGTCCGACAGCGCGACGACGCGCACCGGCAGGATGTTGAGGATGCTGGTGTCTACCTGCGGCGCCAGCGTCAGGCTGACGTCACGCGCGAGCACGCGCAGGCGCAGGCTCTGGCCGATTGGGCGTGCCTGGCTTGCCACGCGTAGGCGCCCGCCGGGGAAGGCGACCAGCGTCAGGTGGTACTCTGCCTCATGGCCGCTGATCGTGGCGTGAATCAGGGCGCCGGCGCCATCGCCGTGCGCCAGCGGCAGATCGAGCCGCGTCATCAGCTCACGCGTTGCGCCGACGGCGCTGACACGCCCGGCGTCGAGCAGCACCATCTGGTCCGCCAGGCGCGCCACCTCATCAGCCGCATGGCTCACGTAGAGCACCGGTAGGTCGAGCTCGCTGTGCAGTTTTTCAAGGTAGGGCAGGATCTCGGCCTTGCGCTGCGCGTCGAGCGCGGCCAGCGGTTCGTCCAGCAGCAGCAGGCGCGGGCTAGTGGCCAGGGCGCGCGCGATGGCCACGCGCTGGCGCTCTCCGCCCGACAGGGTGCCGCTTTGGCGCTGCATAAAGTCCCCGATGCCCAGCAGGGTGACCACCTGATCGAGCGCGATGCGGCGCTGCGACGGTGCCACGCGCGTCATGCCGAAAGCCAGGTTCTGCGCCACGCTCAGGTGCGTGAACAGGTTGGCATCCTGAAACACATAGCCGATCGCGCGCTGGTGCACCGGCACGAACAGGCCCGAGGCGTCGTCCTGCCAGACATCGCCGTTGACGACTATGCAGGCATCGCAATTGGGGTCGCTGCGCGTCAGCCCGGCGATGACGCGCAGGCAACTGGTCTTGCCGGAGCCGGAGGCGCCGAACAGCGCGCTCACGCCGCTGCCGGGCAGGTCCAGATTCACCTGCAGCGTGAAGCCCGGGTGGCTCAGTCGAAAGCGTGCGTGCAGGCGCTGTTCCATGGCTGGCTTCATCGCTGCGGTCCGCGCTGGCGCCGCCCGCTCGGGTTCAATGTGTAAAGCGCGAGCAGAGCCAGAAACGAGAACAGCAGCATGCCGGCCGAGAGCCAGTGCGCCTGCGTGTACTCGAGCGCCTCAACATGGTCGTAGATCTGCACCGAGAGCACGCGCGTGCTGTCCGGGATGTTGCCGCCGATCATCAGGACGACGCCGAATTCACCGATGGTGTGGGCAAAGCCCATGACCGTCGCGCTCAGGTAACCGGGCCGCGCCAGCGGTAGCACGACGTGGAAGAATGTGTCGAGCGGCGAGGCGCGCAGCGTGGCGGCGGCTTCCAGCGGCTGCTCGCCGATGGCTTCGAAGGCGTTTTGCAGCGGCTGCAGCACAAAGGGCATGGAGTAGATGACCGAACCCAACACCAGCCCGCTGAAGGTGAAGGGCAAGAGGCCCAGGCCAAGCGATTGCGTCAACTGCCCGAGCGGCCCATGCGGACCGAGCGCCACCAGCAGGTAGAAGCCGATTACCGTCGGTGGAAGCACCAGCGGTAGCGCCACCATTGCACCGACCGGCACCTTGATCCATGAGCGCGTGCGCGCCAGCCACCAGGCCAGCGGCGTGCCCAGCAGCAGCAGCAGCAGTGTGGTCAGGCCGGCGAGCTTGAGCGTAAGCGCGACCGCGCCGCCATAGGCCATGCTCATTTCGGCTTGCCGAGTTTGCGGTACACGGTGGCGCGGCTGATGCCAAGCGCCAGCGCCGCCTGCGCCACGTTGCCGCGCGCCTGCGCGACGGCCTGGCGGATCAGGCTGGTCTCGATATCCTTGAGCGGTCGCGCGTCCGCCAGCGCCGCCTGCGGTACGGTCGGCGCGTTGCGCTCGTCCTGGCTGCGCTCGAGCGCCAGTGCCTGCAGGCGCAGGCCGCTCCAGAGCGGTATTTCAAGTGCGGCGTCCTTGTGCCGCGCGGCGTCGAACAGCAGGTCGCAGGCCAAGCCGAAGACTTCGCTCGCGTGCACGCGGGCCGACCCGGGCGCGGCCAGGCTCGGCACCATCTGGCGCGCAATCTGATTGGCGCCGTTGATCCAGCCATCGGCATCGAGGCTGAGGATGCCGTCGGCTTCGCTGCCCAGTGCGTTGCCCGGCCAGTTCAAGCGCAGGAGTAGGCGGTGCGATTGGCGCCGCAACAGGGCGTTCTCGATCTGTTGCGCTGACTGGCTCGCAAGATGTTTGAGTTCGGGGCGCTCGACGGCGTCGATGCCCGTCAGGTCCAGCATGCCGGCACAGCGGCCATCCGGTCCGAACAGCGGCGCGCCGGCGCAGCTGTAGACAGATGTGTCGGCAAAGAAATGCTCGCCGCGGTGCAGCCAGACCGGCTGCAGGTCGGTCAACGCCGCGCCGATGGCCGTGGTGCCAACGCTGTGCTCCGACAGGTCGGTGCCGATGCGCGTGATGTTGTCGGCGCGCGGGTCGGAGCGGTCGATCGCGCCGCTGACGTCCACCACGACGCCGTCGGCGTCGGTGAGGATCGCGAAGTAGCGCGTGTCGGCGATGGCGCGAGCGAGCTTTTCCAGGATCGGCCGGGCCGTTTGCACCAATTGCGCGCTGGCTTCGGCCGTGCGGCGCATTTGCTGCGCCGAGACCCCGCCGAACACCACGTGTTCTTGCGGGCGCAACCCTAGGCTCAGGCAGCGCTGCCAGGAGTTTTCAACCCAGGGCGCGACCGCGCCAGCAGGCGCCAGCGTGCGCTCTTGCAGCACGGCGCGCCGGGCCAGCGCGATGCCGCCCAGCCGCGCTGCGGCACTGGCGCTGCCGGGGTCGATGGAAGGGGTGGGGGCTTTCAAGGTGATGGCGATTTTCGTTCACAACGGACGATGGCGTGCATTGTTTCAAATTGAGAATTTCGCGTCGTTTCGGCTTCGATCCTAGGGTTATCCCTAGGGCCCGCAAGGTTTTACCGACTAACAATCGCTATGTTCTTTATTTCATAGGCATGGCATTTCATAGGTGCCGCTACCCCAGGAGAGACACATGCAAAAGGTGTTGCACATCAATGCAGACAAATGTACCGGTTGTTTGCAGTGCGAGATGGCCTGTTCTTTCGAGAACTACGGCACTTTCGCCACCGCCAAATCGCGCATCAAGGTATTCGATTTCCACCACACGGGCAAGAAAGTGCCCTACACCTGCACTCAATGCGACGAGGCTTGGTGCCTGCACGCCTGTCCGGTCGAAGCGATCACCGTTGACAAAGCGACCGGCGCCAAGGTCGTGAACGAGGCCACCTGTGTCGGCTGCAAGGTCTGCACCATCGCCTGCCCGTTCGGCACAATCAACTATGTGGAGGCCACCGGCAAGGTGCAGAAGTGCGACCTGTGCGGCGGCGAGCCGGCCTGTGCCGACGCCTGCCCGACCGGCGCCATCACCTTCATCGACGCCAACTGGACCGGTCTGGGCAAGATGGCGCAGTGGGCAGACAAATTGGGCAACCAGCCCTCGGCCGTTTAAGGAGAACCATCATGGCATGGGCAGGAAAAATTCTTCGCGTTGACTTGACCACTGGCACCGTCAAATCCGAGCCGCTCAACATGGATTGGGCGCGTGCTTATCTGGGCTCGCGCGGCCTGGGTTCCAAGTACCTGGTGGAGGAGGTCGACGCCAAGACCGATCCGCTGGCGGCCGCCAACAAGATCATCTGGGCGACCGGTCCGCTGACCGGCACCATGGCGTCCACCGGTGGCCGCTACACTGTGATCACCAAGAGCCCGCTGACCGGCACCATCGCCTGCTCGAATTCGGGCGGCTACTGGGGCGCCGAGTTCAAGATGGCCGGCTGGGACATGGTCATTTTTGAAGGCAAGAGCGCCAAGCCGGTGTACCTCTACGTCAACGACGACGTGGCCGAACTACGCGACGCCAGCCACCTCTGGGGCAAGAGCGTCTGGGAAACCGAGGAGATGCTCAAGAAGAGCCTGCAGGACCCGCTGACGCGCGTCTCGAGCATCGGCAAGGCCGGCGAGAACGGCGTGCTCTACGCCAGCGTCGTCAATGACCTGCATCGCGCGGCCGGCCGCTCCGGCGTCGGCACCGTGATGGGCAGCAAGAACCTCAAGGCGATTGCGGTGCGCGGCACCAAGGGCGTCGGCAACATCCGCGACCCGAAGGCCTTCATGGCGGCGGTCAAGGCTGGCAAGAAGGTGCTGGCCGAGAACGGCGTCACTGGAACCGGCCTGCCGGCGATGGGCACGCAGGTGCTGATGAGCGTCATCAACGAAGTCGGCGCGCTGCCGACGCGCAACCACCGCGACAACCAGTTCGAAGGCGCCAAGGACATCGGCGCCGAGGCCATGGCCGCACCGCGCAAGAGCGACGGCAAGAAGCACCTGGTCACGAACCAGGCCTGCTTCGGCTGCACCATCGCCTGTGGCCGCATCAGCAAGATGGACGAGAACCACTTCACCATCGTCAATAAGCCGCAGTACCGCGGTGCCAATGGCGGCCTTGAATACGAAGCGGCCTGGGCGCTCGGCGCGGCCAATGGCGTCAATGACCTCGAAGCGCTGCAATACGCCAACATGCTGTGCAACGAAGAGGGCATCGACCCGATCAGCTTCGGCACCACGATCGGCGCGGTGATGGAGCTCTACGACATGGGCGTGCTAACCAAAGAGCAGATCGGCATCGAGGCGCCGTTCGGCTCGGCCCAGGCGCTGGCTTTCCTGACGGAAGAAACCATTTACGGCCGCGGCTTCGGCAAGGAAATCGGCCAGGGCTCGAAACGCCTGACCGCCAAGTACGGCCACCCCGACCTGAGCATGAGTTCCAAAGGCCAGGAGTTCCCGGCCTACGACGGTCGCGCGATCCAGGGCATCGGCCTGGCCTACGCCACCAGCAACCGCGGCGGCTGCCATCTGCGCGGCTACACCATCGCCTCCGAAGTGCTGGGCATTCCGGTCAAGACCGATCCGCTCGAGCATGAAGGCAAGCCCGATCTGGTCAAGGCATTTCAGGATGCCACCGCGGCCTTCGATTCGTCGGGCCTGTGCATCTTCACGACCTTTGCCTGGGGCCTGCAGGACCTGGCGCCGCAAATGCAGGGCGCCTGCGGCGAGCAGTTCACGATCGAGGAACTGGCGCTGATCGGGGAGCGCATCTGGAACATGGAACGCGAGTTCAACAACCGCGCGGGCTTCACAGCCAAGGACGACAGCCTGCCCAAGCGCCTGCTGACCGAAGCCTGCAAGACCGGCCCGGCCAAAGGCAAGGTCAACATGCTGGCCGAGATGATGCCCAAGTACTACGCCGCACGCGGCTGGGACGCCGAAGGCCGCCCCACCGCCGAAACGCGCAAGCGGCTGAGCCTGTAGCATTCGCTGGGTCGCATCGGAGGTCATTTGGGGTCGGATCATGGTTTATTGGGGTCGGATCACCGCCCGGAGCGAAGCGCAGGGTGTGTGCTCTGACCCCAACAAGCCGGACCCCAATTGACCGGATCCTGAGAAGCTGGTTTAACGAATGAGCGGCTCTGCGGAGTCGCTTTCTATTTGGAGACGCACATGACCCATCACCTCATCCTCGGCGCCGGCCCGGCCGGCGTCATCGCGGCCGAAACCATCCGCAAGCACGCGCCCGCCGACAGCATCACCCTCGTCGGCGACGAGGGCGAGCCGGCGTATTCGCGCATGGCGATTCCCTACCTGCTGATCGGCAAGGTCGGCGAGAGTGGCACCTACCTGCGCAAAAGCGCGTCGCACTTCGCCGACCTCAGGATCAAGTGCGTGCATGGCTCGGTGCAGCGGATCGATACGGTGAAGAGGAGCGTGGCACTGGCCAGTGGTGAATCGATGGCTTTCGACACCCTGTTGATCGCCACCGGCTCGCATCCGGTGCAGCCGCCGATTCCCGGCATCGACAGCGCCGGCGTGCACACCTGCTGGACGCTGGCCGATGCGCGCGCCATCATGGACCTGGCCAAGCCGGGCGCCCGCGTGCTGCAACTCGGCGCTGGCTTCATCGGCTGCATCATCATGGAAGCGTTGTCGGCACGCGGTGTGAAACTCAGCGTGGTCGAGATGGGCGACCGGATGGTGCCGCGCATGATGGGCCCAACCGCCGGTGGCATGATTCGCGACTGGGTCGAGGCCAAAGGCGTGCAGGTGTTCACCGGCACGCGCGTCGAATCGATCCAGGCCGGCGCGCCGCTGCAGGTGCGCCTGAGCAACGGGCAAACCGTGGCGGCCGATCTAGTCATCAGCGCGGCCGGCGTGCGCCCGGCCATCGGCTTCCTGAAGGATTCGGGCATCACCTGCCTGCTTGGCGTGCTGACCGACGAGCATCTGCAAACCAGTGTGCCCGGCATCTATGCGGCCGGCGACTGCGCTGAGGCCTTCGACAAGGTCTCGGGCAAGGCCGTGGTCAGCGCGATCCAGCCCAATGCCGCCGAGCAGGCACGCGTGGCAGCGCTGAACATGGTGGCGTTCGCGCGCGGCAAGGCGCTCGCGGCCGAGCTCAAGGGCGTCACGCAGATCAACGTGCTCGACACGCTTGGCCTGATCTCCACCAGCTTTGGCGACTGGCAGGGTGTACCCGGCGGTGAACATGTCGAACTCACCGACAAGCCGGCGGGCCGGCACCTGAGCCTGCAGTTCAAGGACGATGTGCTGGTTGGCTGCAACTCGGTCGGCTGGACCGATCACGTCGGCGTGATGCGCGGTCTGGTCGAGGGCCAGGTCAGGCTCGGCGCGTGGAAGGACGCGCTGCTGCAGGACCCGACGCAACTGATGGCGGCCTACCTGGCCAGCGCGCAGGCGCAAGGCCAGTGGTCCGGTGCGCAGGATGAGCGGCGCCGCTAGAATTCGCCGCGCATGAAGATCACCCTCAAGCTCTTTGCCTCGCTGACCGACTACCTGCCGGAGTCCTCGCGCTACACCAACATCGTCGAGCTGGCGGTCACGACGAGCGCCAGCATCGGGCAGATCATCGAGACCTACCAGTTGCCACCGAAGCTGGTGCACCTGGTGCTGGTCAACGGCAAGTACATCGAGCCCGAGAAGCGCGCGAAGTACGCGCTGGCCGACGGCGATGTACTGGCCATCTGGCCGCCTATTGCAGGCGGTTGATGCAATCGTTTTACCCTGAGCGCTTCGAACGCGAGATGGCCTGCACCGAGGCGGACTGGCTGCGCTGGCTCACCGACGCGATTGGCGAGCACCACTGGAAGCTGCACCCGGGCAGCGCCGGTGTGCGCATCGGCGACGGTGCCCTTGGTTTGAAGTGGCAGGTGGCCGAGCCGCGTGTCATCGCGCTGATGCGCATGCCGCGCCTGCTGGTGAGCTTTCGCTTTGCCGGCCTCGACGAGGCGCAGCGTCATGCCTTCATGAAGCGCTTCGATCTGTACATGCAGCGCGGGGGCGGGTGATCATTGGTCGGCTGCTGGGTGTCCCTTGCGTTACCAGAGCAGATTGACGGCGAAATGGGGCCCACCTAAGATGCGCGCGACGCGATCGTCGAACCGAAATAGATACAACCGGGGACTCCATGCCTTACGCCCAGGTCAACGGCCAGAAAATCCATTTTGAAGACAGCGGCGGCGGCGGTCCCGCTGTGGTGTTCTCGCACGGCCTGCTGATGGATGGCAGCATGTTCGCACCGCAGGTTGCCGCCTTGACGCCGCGCTATCGCTGCATTGTTTGGGACGAGCGCGGCCATGGCCAGACGGCCACTGGCGAGTGCGCCCCTTTCACCTACTACGACTCTGCCGACGACTTGGCAGCTTTGCTTGCACATCTGGGCGTCAATCAGGCCGTTCTGGCCGGGATGTCGCAAGGCGGTTACCTCTCGCTGCGCTGCGCGCTCAGGCACCCAGCCATCGTGCGCGCACTGGTCCTGATCAACAGCCAGGCGACGCCGGAAGACCCGGTCACGCTGCCCGGCTACCAGGACATGCTGCAGGACTGGACCGGCAACGGTTTGTCGGAGCGACGTGCCAGCATCCTCGCGCACTTCATCCTGGGCGGTAAGTGGTCCGGTGCTGCGGCCTGGCGCGCGAAATGGAAGCAGACCGCACCGGGTGATCTGACGCAGAGCTTTTGGACCCTGCTTTCGCGTGACGACATAAGCGACCAGCTCGCTCGCATCACGATGCCGACGCTGGTGATCCACGGTGACAGCGACCGCGCCATTGAACCGTCGCGCGCACAGGCCATGGCGGCCACCATTCCCGATGCGGAATGGGTGCTGGTGCCAGGCGCGGGTCACGCCTCGAATCTGACACACCCGCACTTGGTCAATCCGGCGATCGAACAATTTCTTGCATCCCTCAAACCATAAACTGGAGACTCAAACCATGCTGCAACCCGGCCTCATGATGGACCGCCCGCTTCTCATTTCCGGAATCATCGAACACGCGGCCGCGCAGTTCGGCGACGTCGAGGTCGTCTCGCGCGAGACGCACGGGCCGCTGTTTCGCTACACCTATGCGCAATGCGCAGCGCGCTCGCACAAGCTCGCCAATGCACTCAATGGCCTGGGCCTGGAGGCGGGCAGCGCGGTCGGCTCGATCGCCTGGAACAACCACCGCCACCTGGAGGCTTACTTTGCGGTGTCGGGCAGCGGCATGGTCATGCACACCTGCAACCCGCGCCTGCAGGCGCAGCAGCTCATCTACATCATTAACCATGCCGAAGACGCCGTCATGCTGTTTGACAGCACGTTTGCGCCGCTGATCAAGGGCATCGCGCCGTACTGTCCCAAGGTGAAGAGCTGGATCTGCCTAAGCGATGCCGCGAATATGCCGACGATCGAAGGCGTTAGCACGGTGTGCTATGAGGACCTGATCGCCCCGCACAGCGAGCAGTTCGAGTGGCCCGAGTTCGACGAGCGCACCGGGGCCGCGCTGTGCTACACCTCTGGCACGACGGGCAACCCCAAGGGTGCGCTGTATTCGCACCGGGCCATTGTCATCAATGCCATATCGGGCTGCCTGCCCGGCATCCTGTCGCTCTCGCCGAGCGACGCGATTCTGCCGGTGGTACCGATGTTCCACATCAACGCCTGGTGCATTCCCTACGCGGCGCCGATCGGCGGTGCGCGCCTGGTGCTGCCGGGGCCGCGCCTGGATGGCGCCAGCCTGTATGAGCTGATGGAAGGCGAACGTGTGACCGTCAGCGCTGGCGTGCCCACCATCTGGCTCGCGCTGATACAGCACGTGGAGGAGCATGGCCTGCGCTTCTCGACCATGAAGCGAACCGGCGTTGGCGGCTCGGCCATGCCGGCGGCCCTGATCGCCAAGTTTGCCGACAACTACGGCGTTGAAGTGCGCCACGGCTGGGGCATGACCGAGACGACGGCGGTGGCCACCATGAGCTGCCTGTCGCCGAAAAACCGGGAACTGTCGGCCGCCGAGCAGCACGCGGTGATTGCGCGCCAGGGCAAGTCGGTGTTCGGCACGGAAATCAAGATCGTCGACGAAAGCGGTGCCACACTGCCGCGCGACGGCGTTGCGCAAGGTGAACTCATGGTGCGCGGGCAGTGGATCGTGAAGGACTACTACAAGGGCGAGCGTTCGCCGCTGGTGGACGGCTGGTTCCCGACCGGCGACATCGCCACCATCGATGCGCACGGCATCATGCAGATCCGCGACCGCGCCAAGGACGTGATCAAGACCGGCGGCGAATGGATCAGCTCGATCGATCTGGAAAACGCGGCTGTGGGCCATCCGGCAGTCGCCATGGCGGCCGTCATCGGTGTCAAGCATCCGAAATGGGACGAGCGACCGCTGCTGTTCATTGTGCGCAAGCCGGGCAAGACGGTCGAGCGCGAAGAGATCCTGGCCTTCCTCGCCGAGCGTGTAGCCAAGTGGTGGGTGCCCGACGACGTCATCTTCCTAGACGCGCTGCCCGTCGGCGGAACCGGCAAGGTGCAAAAGGGCGACTTGCGCAAGCAGTATGGGGGCGTGTTCAGCTAGCGTGTCGGTCGGTGGCGCAAGCATGGCATCATCGAAGCATGTCCATCCGCAACACCACACCCAGCAAAGAAGAAATCGCACTGCTACCTGAGTTCGGCCGCCTCGGGCCCGAGCGCATTGCGCTGGTAGCCACAGTGGCGCAGGCGCGCGAGGCGCATGCGGCCTTGCGTGACACGGCGGTCTGGGGGTTCGATACGGAGTCGAAGCCGACTTTCTTCAAGGAGCAGGTCTCCGAAGGGCCGCACATCGTGCAGTTGTCCACGCTCGATCGGGCATGGGTTTTCCAGTTGTACGACCCGGATTGCAGTGCCATCGTGGCGCAGTTGCTCGCGCAACCGGGGTTCATCAAGGCCGGCTTCGGTCTTGGTGATGACCGAAAGCGCATTGCGGCCAAGCTAGCGGTGCAGGCGCAGGACGTGCTGGACCTCAACACCATTTTTCACCAGCGCGGCTACCGCAAGGACATGGGTGTGAAAGGCGCGGTGGCGGTCCTGTTCCAGCAGCGCTTCATCAAGTCGAAGAAGGCGACGACCTCGAACTGGGCCGCACCGCAACTGAGCCAGGCGCAACTGATTTACGCCGCCAACGATGCCTATGCGGCGCTGCGTGTGTACCACGCACTGCAAAGCACTTAGCCCCCACGCTTGTGACTGCGACTACTGCGCTGCCCCCGAGGAGGTTGTTTCGCCTTGGGGCGGCCCGGCGGCGAAACGACTGAGGTGTGGCGGATTCAGGTCGAGAGCTTGCGCCCGAGTTTCTGCTGCACCGCTTCGATCTTGCTCTTCATGCGCCCACCGGGGCCGCTGCGGGCATCGATCTTGATGTGCACGCCGATGCGTTCGCAGTCGGCGGCGAGGTCGCGGTAGCAGGCGGACACGACCGCCATCACGTCGTCCCATTCGCCCTCGATGATGGTGCCCATGGGCGTGAGCTGGTAGGGCAGGCCGCTCTTGTCGATGATGTCGAGGATGCGTGCGACGAAAGGGCTGACGCTCAGGCTCTTGCCCGATGGCGCCATGGAGAATTCAAGCAGGACCATGTGTCTCTTCTGTGTTGAGGGAGGGAGAATCAATTATCCCAGTCGCCACCACCACCAACATCAACCGAGCCGCCATCGTCCCAGGAACTGGTGTCGTTGAGGCCGAAGTTTGCGCCGCCCATGTCGGCGTTGCGCTCAAGCGCCGGGTCACCGTTGTAGTTGATGTTGTCGAAGGCGCCACCAGCCGGCTGGTTGTTGTGGCCCATCAGGTTGCGCCCGATCGCTTCAGCTGCCATGACGCCGGCGCCGACCGCCAGACCGGTGGCCACTCCACCCATGATGCGTCCACCCAGGCCCGTGCCCGGCGCCTGGCCGTACCCTGGTTGCCCGTAACCGGGCTGACCGTAGCCCGGCTGCATCGTGCCAGCGCCCATGCCGAAGGTCTGCGGACCCGACAGGCCGCCTTGTCCGGCGTAGGCCGGCTCCTGCGCATAGGGTGCGGGCGGACGGCGGCGGAACAACAGGTAACCCAGGAAGATCACGCCGCCGGCCAGCAGCAGCGGCAGGCCCCACGAGAACGATGACGCGGGTTCGGCCGGCGCACGCTCCTGCACCACGGCCCGATGGCTGGTCGCCGGCGCACTCCTCGGGGCCAGTTCGGTGCGCAGCGCCTGCACCGCTTCAGGCTTCGCAAACGGCAGGCCCGGGGCCAGGCTCTCGGCTTGCGCCAGCGCCTCGCGCGCGCGGCTGAAGTTGCCCTGGCGCGCATAGAGCTCGCTTTGCACGAAATGCGCCTTGGCGCTCTTCGGATGCGTCACCAGAACCTGCTGGATCATGACCTGCGCTTCCGCGAGCTTGCCGGCCTGCGCGGTCGCGTAGACCTGGTTGATGCTGGGGTCGGACTGCGCCACCGCGAAGCCGAAGCTCAGGAAGAAGGCGAGGACCAGCCAGATTCGGGTGCGGTTGATGAACGATGTCTGTTTCATGGGGTTTTCCTGTAAAGCGTGAATGCCTGACCTGCGCAAGTTGGTGGCGAGCTTAGCAATTGCAAGGTTCCGATGCGTATCGTGTGGGTAAAGTTCCGCGCGCCACGCGCTGGCCCGCGCGTAAATAATCCTCCCGGGCAGCGCTGGGCGGCGACGCGATGTTGATGTACTATCCAGCCACAATTCCGGCATTGTTGTACCAGTTTGCGTTTGCCAGGAATCGACAAATAACGACAGTAGGAGACAAGAATGCAAGAAGACAGTGCAGTCCCTGTGCCGCCGTCTGGCGATGACCAACGGGGACCGTATGGCCGCCTGTTGTTGCTGTTGGCCAAGTGGTTCGCCTACGCCGGCGGGCTGGTGTTCATCGCACTCGTTCTGATGTCGGTGGTATCGATCGTCGGACGCAAGCTGTTCAACGCACCGGTGCCGGGCGATGTCGAACTGCTGCAGTTGTCATCGGCCTTCGCGTCCGCCACCTTCTTTGCGTACTGCCATTTGATGCGTGGTGATGTGAAGGTGGATTTCTTCACCGCCAACATGACGAGCAGCCGGCGCCTGCTGCTTGATTCCATCGGCTCCCTGCTGGTCGGCCTGCTTGGGGTCTTGCTGGCCTGGCGCACGGCGGCCGGCGCCATCAGCCTGAAGGAGGCGGGCGAGACCTCGGCCATCATCGAACTGCCGGTCTGGCTGGCGCAGGCGCTGATGGTGCCGAGCTTTGTGCTGCTGGCCCTCGCGGGTTTCTACATGTGCTGGCAGCCGTGGACCCGCGGCGGGGAGGATTCATGAGCGGGACCCAGCTTGGTTTCGTGATCTTTGGCGTGCTGCTCACGATGCTGGTGCTGCGTGTGCCGATCGGCGTGGCCATGTTCATCGCCGGCGGCGGTGGCTACCTCTACCTCACGGGCGGGCAGGGCGGCGTGCTGCTGAACTCGCTCAAGAACCTGGCCTACGCGCGGCTGTCCAATTACGACCTGGTCGTCATTCCGCTTTTCCTGCTGATGGGGCAGTTCGCCACGCATGGCGGTTTGAGCCGATCACTGTTCCGGTTTGTGAGCGCTTTCATCGGCCACCGCAAGGGCGGCATTGCAATGGCGGCGATCGGCGCCTGCGCCGGCTTCGGTGCCATCTGCGGCTCGTCGCTGGCGACCGCCGCGACCATGGGCCAGGTCGCCTTGCCCGAGCTGCGGCGCTATGGCTACTCGGGCGCATTGGCGACCGGCTCGTTGGCCGCCGGCGGCACGCTGGGCATTATGATTCCGCCCTCGGTGCCGCTGGTGATCTACGCCATCTTGACCCAGGAGTCGATCGGCAAGCTGTTCATGGCGGCCGTGCTGCCGGGCATCATCGCCATGCTCGGCTACATGCTGGTGGTCCAGATCGTGGTCACGCTCGATCCGAAGGCCGGTCCGGCCGGTCCGCGTGTGCCTTGGCCGCAGCGCCTGCGCTGTTTGTTCGAAGTGCTGCCGGTGCTGCTGGTGTTCGTGGTCGTCATTGTCGGCATCTATGGCGGCTGGGCCAATCCGACGGAAGCCGCGTCGATTGGCGCGGCTTCCTGCGGCATCCTGGCGCTGCTGTCGGGCAACATGGGCATGGAGGAAATCCGCAAGACCCTGCTCGGTACGGCGATGGCCACGGCCATGATCTTTCTTGTGCTGCTCGGCGCCGACATGATGAACTCGGCGCTGGCGATCTCGCAGATGCCGGTCGAGCTCGCGGACTGGGTCAAGAACAGCGGCATGTCGCCGCTGCTCGTGATGGCGATGATCCTGCTGATCTACATCGTGCTCGGCTGCGTGATGGATTCGCTGGCCATGATCCTGCTGACCATACCGATCTTCTACCCGATGATCATGGGCCTTGATTTTTTCGGGCTGCCACAGGTCGACAAGTCGATCTGGTTTGGCATCCTGGCGCTGATGGTGGTCGAGATCGGCCTGGTTCATCCGCCGGTAGGCATGAACGTCTACGTCATCAACCGACTGGCCGTCGATGTGCCGCTGATGGACACATTCAAGGGCGTCATTCCGTTCCTGCTTTCGGACTTCATCCGCATCACGCTGCTGGTGTTCTTTCCGGTCATCTCGCTTTATCTGGTGCACACCTTCGGCGCCTGATTACTTTTCACGCTGTTTCCCAACCAAAACAATGAGGAGATTCGACATGCAGATCCGCAAGACATTGACCCCCGTGTTGGCCGCCGCCGCGCTGGCCCTTGGTGCCGGCGGCGCCTGGGCGCAGGACGTGACGTTCAAGATCCATCACTTCCTGGCGCCCAATGCGACCTCGCAAAAATTGTTGCTGGGTCCCTGGTGCGAGAAGCTGGGCAAGGAATCGAACAACCGAATCAAGTGCCAGATCTATCCGGCCATGCAACTCGGCGGCACGCCGCCGCAGTTGTTTGACCAGGCCAAAGACGGTGTGGCCGACATTGTCTGGACCGTGCCGACCTATCAGGCCGGGCGCTTTGCCAAGTCCGAGGTGTTCGAGCTGCCGTTCATGATCAAGACGGCCGAGGGCGGGAGCCGCGCGTTCTGGGAGTATGTGCAGAAGAATTCGCTCGATGAATTCAAAGGCACGAAAATCCTGATGGCACACGTGCATGACGGCGCCGAGCTGCACTTCGCCAGCAAGTCGGTCAAGACACTCGAAGACCTCAAGGGCCTCAAGGTGCGCGCCCCCACGCGCATCGGAACGCGCATGCTCACCGCGCTGGGTGCGATACCGATCCAGATGCCCGCGCCGCAGGTGCAGGAGGCGATTTCCAAAGGCGTTGTCGATGGCGCCTCGCTGCCGTGGGAAGTGGTGCCGGGCATCAAGGTGCATGAGGTGACCAAGTTCCATACCGAGACCGGACCGGGCCAGCGCAAGATGTCCAATACGATTTTCGTCGTCGCAATGAACGAGGCCAAGTACAACAGCCTGCCGCCGGACTTGAAGAAAGTGATCGACGCCAACAGCGGTGCTGAGGCCTCTGCCTGGGCCGGACGCGTCTGGGACAGCACGATCGAACCGGGCCGCAAGTCTGCGACCGATCGTGGCAACGTGGTCAACGTGTTGACGGCTGCCGAATACCAGCGCTGGGAGAAAGCGACCGAAGGCGTGGCGCAGGATTGGATCAAGGATGTGGCGGCCAAAGGCGGCGACGGCAAGCAGCTGCTCGAGTCGGCCAAGGCGCTGTTGAACCAGTACGACAAGTAGGCCGTGCCGCCTTCGCAATGACCCCAGGGTTCGCGCAATGACCATGAACGCCGCGCAGACTTTGCTACAGGCCGGCGCGCCGCAGGCCACGGCGCTGGAATGCGGCGGCGAGACCCTGACTTACGACTCGCTGCGCCAGCGCGTGCGGCGTGCCGCTGGCGCCTGGCGCAGGCTTGGTCTGCAGCCGCAGGAGCGGGTCATCATCACCGCGCCCGACAGCATCGATTGGGTGGTGGCCTACCTGGGTGTGATCTGGGCCGGCGGCGTGGTCATCGGTGTCAATCCACGTCTGGCACCAAGCGAACTCACGCCGATTCTGATCGAGAGCGAAGTGCGCTTTGTCTGGTGTGAAGCCGAGAGCGTGAACCCGCTCATGCAACTGCTGGCCGGCATGGCGCAGGCGCCGAAGTTGCTGGTCAACGGCGCGGGCGATTCGAACTGGGAGCGCGAACTCAGTCTTGCGCAGGAAATGGAACCGGTGCTGCAGGACGATGAAGCGCCCGCGCTGTGGATCGGCACGTCCGGCACGACAGGCGTCTCCAAGGGCGTCGTCCACGCACAGCGCATGGCCCTGCAACCGGATTCGTTTGCCCGCGGCATCCTGCAACTCCAGCCGACGGACCGCCTCTACGCTAGCTCCAAGCTGTTCTTCGCCTACGCGCTGGGCAACAGCCTGTTGGCCGGCCTGCGAGCCGGCGCCACGGTGATCCTGGACCGGCACTGGCCTGACCCCGAGCGCGTGCTGAAGATGGTGCATCGGCACAGGCCCACGCTGGTGTTTTGCGTGCCGACGCTCTACAGCAAGATGCTGCAGGACGGCATTGCGCAACAGTTGTCGGGGCAGGGCGTTCGTCACTTTGTCTCGGCCGGCGAAAGCCTGCCAGCGCGTGTGCGCCAGGCCTGGCGCAAGGCGACCGGCGCGTCCATCGTGAGCGGCTACGGCACCTCCGAGACCCTGTGCCTGATGCTCTACAGCGACCAGGACAACGGTCTGCTGCGAACCACGCCGCGGACGCAACTGCGCTTCGCGAGCGATGCCGACCCGGATCGGCCGCAGCGCATCTGGCTGCGCAGCAGCGCGGTAGCGATCGGCTACTGGAAGCGGTCGCAGGCGCAGGCCGATGGGTTTCAGGATGGTTGGTATTGCCCGGGCGACATGTTTCTGCGCCGCCCGGATGACTGGCTAGAATTTGTCGGCCGCACGGACGACATGCTCAAGATCAGCGGACGCTGGGTCAGCACGCTGTGGGTGGAGCAGGCGATTGCTAGCGCCGCACATGACAGCATTTTGCAACTGGCCTGCGTCGGTGTGACCACACCGGAAGGATTGACCGCGCTGTCGCTGATGGCCATTGCCGCGCCCGGGCGAAAGGCTCTGGCGGAGCAACAGGTTCACGATGCCATCGCCCGGCTGCCAACCTACCGGCGCCCGCACTGGGTGCACTGGGTTGACGCCTTGCCGCTGACGGCTACCGGCAAGCTGCAGCGCTCGCGCCTGGCGGCGCTGCACGCGGCGGCGTTGACGAAGCTTGTGGCGTGACTTTGCGGGTTGTCATTGCGGATCACGTCCGCAATGACAACACCAGACTAGCCCCGGACCACGCGTAGCTTGCCGGCGTTGATCCGATCTCCCTGCTACAGTGGCAAGCAGGTCGGTACCATGCGGCATTGATGTTGGAACCGGTTATACAGAGACTCACCATGAATCGAAATTTTCCCTTGCGTCTGGCCTTGCTCGGCAGCGTCGCCATTCTGTGTTGCAGCGCCAGCCAGGCAGCCTCGGTGGCGCCGGTGGCGGCCGAGCACGGCATGGTTGTGACGGCCCAGCATCTGGCGACGCAGGTCGGCGTCGACGTGCTCAAGAAGGGCGGCAACGCCATCGACGCGGCGGTCGCCGTGGGCTATGCGCTGGCCGTGGTCTACCCGGCGGCCGGCAACCTCGGCGGCGGCGGCTTCATGACGCTGCAACTGGCCAATGGCCGCAAGTCCTTTCTCGACTTCCGCGAGAAAGCGCCGCTGGGTGCCAGCGCCAACATGTACCTCGATGCCAGCGGCAACGTTATCGATGGGCTGAGCACCAAGGGCTATCTGGCGGTTGGCGTGCCGGGCTCGGTTGCCGGCTTTGAGACGGCGCGCGCCAAGTACGGCACGCTGTCGCGCGCGGCGCTGATGGCGCCGGCGATCAAGCTGGCCGAGCGCGGCTTTGCGCTGCAGCAGGGCGATGTCGATATCTTCCAGACCGCCACCGCCGACTTCCGCGACGATGCGCCGTCCGCTGTGATTTTCCTGAAGAAGGGCGCTCCCCTGCAGAGCGGCCAGCAGCTGGTGCAGAAGGACCTTGCCAAGACCCTCAAGCTGATCAGCGCAAAGGGCGCGGACGGCTTCTACAAGGGACCGGTTGCGAAGGCCCTCGTGGCCGCCAGCACGGCCGGCAAGGGGCTGTTGACGCAGGCTGACCTGGATCAGTACACGGTGCGCGAGTTGGCGCCGGTGGAATGCGATTACCGCGGGTATCACATCGTGTCGGCGCCGCCGCCGAGCTCGGGCGGCGTGGTGATCTGCGAGATCCTCAACATTGTCGAGGGCTACCCGCTCAAGGACCTGGGCTTTCGCTCGGCGCAGGCCGTGCACTACCAGATCGAGGCCATGCGACACGCCTACGTGGACCGCAACAGCTACCTGGGCGACCCCGACTTTGTGAAGAACCCGCTGGAGCGCCTGCTCGACAAGGGCTACGCCGCTAAGATACGCGCCGCCATCGATCCGGCTAAGGCCGGTGTCTCGAAAGACCTGAAACCCGGCGTCGAGCCGCATGAAGGCAACAACACTACGCACTACTCGATCGTCGACAAGGACGGCAATGCTGTGGCCGTCACTTACACCCTCAACGACTGGTTCGGCGCCCGGGTCACCGTGCCCGGAACCGGCGTGCTGCTGAACAACGAGATGGACGACTTCACGGTCAAGATCGGCGTGCCCAACATCTACGGCCTGGTGCAGGGCGAGGCCAATGCCATCGCACCGGGCAAGCGGCCGCTGAGCTCCATGAGCCCGACCATAGTTAGCCGGAATGGTAAGCCCGTCATGGTGCTGGGCACGCCGGGCGGCAGCCGCATCATCACGGCGGTCACGCATACGATTCTCAATGTCATCGACTACGGCATGAATGTGCAGGAGGCAGTGGATGCGCCGCGCTTTCACCAGCAGTGGCTGCCTGACTTGACCTATGTGGAAACTTTTGGCTTCAGCCCCGATACGCGCAAGCTCCTGCTCGGGATGGGGCATCAGTTGGGTGTCGCGCCACCCGCCAACCATCTGGTGGCGATCATGGTCGGCGCTCCCTCGCTCGGTGGTGAGCCGGTGGCCAAAAGCCGCTTCTACGGCGCAAACGACCCGCGCCGCAATACCGGGCTTGCGCTTGGCTATTGACCAGATCGGTAGTCGCGTACAGGGGTGCGTGCTATGCTGACGACACACTCAGGCACGGCCCTGCCGGCCCTGTCAAACTCAATCTGAAAAGGAGCTTTCATGCCCGGCCTTTTGCCCAACGTCGATCCCGACGGCCTGCTCGAATTCTCGGTGGTCTACACCGACCGCGCCCTCAATCACATGTCGAAGAATTTTCAGACGGTGATGAAGGACATCTCGTCCATGTTGAAGACGGTGTACCACGCCAAGTCGGTCGCCATCGTGCCGGGCAGCGGCACCTTCGGCATGGAGGCGGTGGCGCGCCAGTTTGCTGCCGACAAGAAGGTGCTGATCATCCGCAACGGCTGGTTCAGCTTCCGCTGGTCGCAGATCCTCGACATGGGCCGCATCGCGGCCGAATCGACGGTGCTCAAGGCACGCCGTGTCGGCACCGGCAAGCAAGCGCCCTGGGTGCCGGCACCGATCGACGAAGTGGTGGCCGCCATCCGCGCGAAGAAGCCCGACATGGTGTTTGCACCGCACGTGGAGACCGCCTGCGGCATGATCCTGCCCGACGATTACCTGCGCGCTGTCGCGGCTGCGGTGCATGAGGTCGGCGGCTTGTTCGTGCTCGACTGCATCGCTTCGGGCGCGGTCTGGGTCGACATGGTTGATGTCGGCGTTGATATCCTGGTCAGCGCGCCGCAAAAGGGCTGGAGCAGTTCGCCTTGCTGCGCCATGGTCATGCTCAGCGAACGCGCGCGCACCGCCATCGACGGCACGACCAGCAGCAGCTACGCCTGCGACCTGAAGAAGTGGCTGCAGATCATGGAAGCCTATGAGAACGGCGCCCATGCCTACCATGCAACGATGCCGACCGATGCGCTCACCAAGCTGTGCGACGTGATGAAGGAAACGCAGGCCTACGGCTTCGAGAAGGTGCGCGCCGAGCAGATCGAACTCGGCGCCAAGGTGCGCGCCCTGTTCGAGACCCGCGGCATCCCGAGCGTGGCCGCCGAGGGATTCAAGGCGCCGGGCGTCGTGGTGAGCTACACGGAAGATCCCGAGATCCAGTCCAGCAAGAAGTTCCTCGCCGCCGGTCTGCAGACCGCTGCCGGCGTGCCGCTGCAGTGCGACGAGCCGGCCGACTTCATGACCTTCCGCGTCGGGCTGTTCGGCCTGGACAAATGGCACAACGTGGACCGCACTGTGGCGCAGCTGGCCGCTGCGCTGGACGAGGTCTTGTAGCGGACTCTTACGCAGTCTTGCGCAGCAAATTGACCCGCATCGGGCGCTGGAAGTAGGCGCCGTTCGGGGTCATGTGCGGCTCGAAGCGCGCGCGCACGACCGCCAGCGTGGCGGCGTCAAGCTGGTGATCGAGGTAGGTGATGCCGATCAGGCGCTGCTCGAATTCGGCGAAGTCGCGGTAGCGTACCGGCATCTCAAAGAACACCTCGGTGACCTGTTCCCAGGCGCCGCTGGCCACCGCCTTGTGCACGGCGCGCAGGGCGGCGGCGCGGACCTGCTGCTCGTCGTGGAACAGGCGCATGATCTCGTTGTGCGTGCCGGCAAAGACCGGCTCGGAAACATAGAGCAAACCGTTGGCTCGCAGCACGCGGTGCACCTCGCCCAGTGCCTGATCGAGCAGGTCCAGCGGCACATGGTGCAGCGACTTGAGCATCAGTGCCAGATCGAACTGTTCCGCCGCAAAGGGGATGGCCTGGGCGCCGGCTTGCAGAAAGTTCAGACGGTCCTGCGGCTGTTGCAGGTTCTTGGCGTGCTGGCGCTCATCCACTTCCAGCGCGCTGATTTCGCAGGCGGCAAAGCGCCCCAGCAGTTTGCGCGAGAGTTGCGCCGCGCCGCAGCCCAGCTCGATGATGCGCGGACGCTGTTCGAGGTCGACCAGCGATTGCAGCAGTTCGAGTTCGTCGGAGATCAAAGGTTGGTTCATGGCGACAGGTCAAAATGGAGGCATCATCCTAACCCACGAGCTGTGCCGCACATGATGAAACAAGAAACCCGCACCCTGGACGTTGCCACCCTGGCCCATCTGCAAAGCTGGGTTGGGAAAACCGAAACGCTCGACGACGACATCACCGCCGCGCCGGTGCGCGCGCTGTCGGCTACGCTGGACCGCGACGATGCGCCGCCGGTCTTTCACGCAACCGCGCTGCCGCCGCTGTGGCACTGGCTCTACTTCCTTCCCAAGCAGCGCCAGAGCGAACTCGGGCCCGACGGTCACCCCAAACGCGGCGGCTTTCTGCCGCCGGTGCCGTTACCGCGGCGCATGTGGGCCGGTGGCCGCCTGCGCTGGCTGCCCGAGAACCCGCTGCATGTGGGTGATGCCGTGCAGCGAATCTCGCGCATCGATTCCGTGACGCACAAGGCCGGTCGCACCGGGGACTTGCTGTTTGTATTGGTTAAACATGAAGTGCACAATAGCCGCGGACTTTCTTTGACTGAAGAACACGACATCGTCTACCGCGCCGCTGCGCAAGCCAACGACCCGGTGCCACCACCCATAGCGGCCGAGCAGGGTGCGTTGTGGCAGCGCGAGATCGTGCCCGACGACGTGTTGCTGTTCCGCTATTCGGCGCTGACCTTTAACGGCCACCGCATCCACTACGACCGCCGCTATGTGACCGAGGTCGAGGGCTACCCGGGCCTGATCGTGCACGGGCCGCTGATTGCCACGCTGCTGGTCGATCTGGTGCGTCGCCATGTGCCGGATAGCTTCATCAAAGGCTTTCATTTCAAGGCCGTGCGACCGACCTTCGACCTGCACCCGTTCCGCCTCAACGGCAAGCCGTCGGCCGACGGCAAGACCGTGCAGCTCTGGGCGCAGGACCACGAGGGCTGGCTGACGATGCAGGGTACGGCCGAACTCGCCTGAGCGACAACACCAACAAGATCGACATCAACCATGATCAAGAGTGACCCTGACCAGTACCAGGAAATCCGCGACGCTGTGCGTGCCCTGTGCGCGCAGTATCCCGATGAATACCACCGCAAGATTGACGAGCAGCGCGCCTACCCCGAGGGCTTTGTCGATGCCCTGACCAAGGCCGGCTGGATGGCGGCGCTGATCCCGCACGAGTACGGCGGCTCGGGCCTGGGCCTGACCGAAGCCTCGGTCATCATGGAGGAGATCAACCGCAGCGGCGGCAACTCGGGTGCCTGCCACGGTCAGATGTACAACATGGGCACACTGCTGCGCCATGGCTCGATGGCGCAGAAGGAACACTATCTGCCAAGGATTGCGAGCGGCGAATGGCGCCTGCAATCAATGGGCGTGACCGAGCCCACAACGGGCACCGACACCACCAAGATTAAGACCACGGCGGTCAAGCGCGGTGATCGCTATGTGGTCAACGGACAGAAGGTCTGGATCTCGCGCGTGCAGCACAGCGACTGGATGATACTGCTGGCGCGCACGACAGCGCTGGCCGATGTGAAGAAGAAATCCGAAGGCATGTCGATCTTCATGGTTGATCTGCGCCAGGCCGAGAAGAGCGGCATGACGGTGCGCCCGATTCCGAACATGGTGAACCACGAGACCAACGAGCTGTTCTTCGAGAACCTGGAAATCCCCGAGGAGAACTTGATCGGCCAGGAGGGCCGGGGTTTCAAGTACATTCTCGACGGCCTGAACGCCGAGCGCACGTTGATCGCCGCCGAATGCATCGGCGACGGCTACTGGTTTCTGGACCGCGTCACCAAATATGTCAACGAGCGCATCGTGTTCGGGCGACCCATCGGGCAGAACCAGGGCGTGCAGTTCCCGATTGCCGATGCCTACATCGAAGTCGAGGCCGCCAACCTAATGCGCTACAAGGCCTGCGAACTGTTCGACGCCGGCCAGCCCTGCGGTGCCCAGGCCAACATGGCCAAGTACTTGGCGGCCAAGGCCAGCTGGGAAGCGGCCAATGCCTGCATCCAATTCCACGGTGGCTTCGGTTTTGCCAACGAATACGACGTCGAACGCAAGTTCCGCGAGACCCGTCTCTACCAGGTGGCGCCGATCTCGACAAACTTGATCTACTCGTATATCGCGGAGCATGTGTTGGGGTTGCCGAGATCGTTTTGATGTTGATTGATCTTCATCCAGGCCGGGTCTCGTCCCGGCCTAGTGGCGTACAAGCAAGACACCAAGAAAAGCAAATTGAAATGAACCCAAGACCCCTCGACGGCATCACCGTCGTCTCCCTGGAACACGCGATCTCCGCCCCGTTCTGTACTCGCCAGCTGGCCGACCTTGGCGCGCGCGTGATCAAGGTCGAGCGGCCTGGGGTGGGGGACTTTGCGCGGGCCTATGACACGCGGGTCAAGGGGTTGGCTTCGCACTTTGTCTGGACCAACCGCTCTAAGGAGAGCCTGACGCTCGACCTCAAGCAACCGGAGGCGCTGGCGGTGTTGCGGCAGTTGATCGGCAAGGCCGACGTGCTGGTGCAGAACCTGGCGCCGGGTGCGGCGGCGCGCATGGGCTTGGGCTTCGAGGCGTTCAGCTCGGCGCATCCGCGCCTGATCGTCTGCGACATTTCGGGCTACGGTGAGGATGGCCCCTACAGCGACAAGAAGGCCTATGACCTGCTGATCCAGAGCGAAGCCGGTTTTCTGTCGGTCACCGGCACGCCGGATGAGCCGAGCAAGGCCGGCAATTCGGTGGCTGACATTGCCGCCGCCATGTACGCCTGCAACAGCATCCTGTCGGCCCTCTTGTTGCGCGGCAGGACCGGCAGCGGATCGCACATCGATGTCTCGATGCTAGAGTCGCTGGCCGAGTGGATGGGTTATCCGATGTACTACGCCTTCGACGGCGCGCCGCCGCCGCCGCGCAGCGGAGCAGCCCACGCCAGCATCTACCCGTATGGTCCGTTCCAGGCCGGCGACGGCGGCACGGTGATGCTGGGCCTGCAAAACGAGCGCGAATGGAAACAGTTTTGCGAAGTCGTGTTGCAGCAGGCTTCGCTGGCCATCGATGCGCGCTTCGACAGCAACGCGCGGCGCAATGAGAACCGGGAGACGCTCAGGGCCATCATCCTCGATGCGTTTGCCAGGCTCGGCACGGTACAGGTGCTCGAGCGCCTGGACCAGGCGCAGATCGCCAATGCGCGCATGAACGACATGGCCGGCGTCTGGGCGCATCCGCAGTTACGCTCGCGTCAGCGCTGGCAGGCTGTGGGCTCGCCGGCCGGCGACATTCCTGCACTGATGCCGCCCGGGCGTAGCAATGCGTTTGCGTACCGCATGGACCCGGTCCCAGCGGTTGGTGAGCACACCGAAGCGATCTTGCGCGAACTCGGGCATGATGTTGTCGCCATTGCCGGCCTGCGTGCGGCGGGTGCCATTTGATTCCCTGATGTGAAAGTGATTTTCGATGAATTCCCCCAGCGCTGAGCTCGCCACCTTTGCTTGCGGCTTGCGATATGCCGATATCCCGATGCCGGTGATCCGCAAGACCGAGGACTTGATGGTGGACTGGTTCGGATCAGCTGTGGCCGGGCACGGCGCGCGGCCGGTCGAGAGCATCACGCGCTTTGCGCTGGCGATGGGCCCGCAGACGGGGCTATCGGAAGTGATTGTCAGGCGCGCATCGAGCAGCCCCTATCTGGCCGCGATGGCCAATGCGGCGGCCTCGCACATGGCCGAGCAGGACGATGTGCACAACGGCTCGGTCTTTCATCCGGCCACCGTGGTGTGTCCTGCAGCGCTGTCGGTGGCCCAGGCGCTCGGTGCCAGCGGTGAGCAACTGCTGACGGCAGTGGTTGTGGGCTACGAGGTCGGCATCCGTGTCGGTGAGTTCCTCGGGCGCTCGCACTACAAGGTCTTCCATACCACGGGCACGGCGGGCACGCTGGCGGCGGCAGCAGCGGCTGGCAATTTGCTGGGGCTAGACGCACATCAGATGCAGCACGCGTTCGGCTCTGCAGGCACACAGTCGGCAGGACTCTGGGAATTCCTTCGCACCGCCGCCGACAGCAAGCAGTTGCACACCGCGCACGCGGCGGGCGCCGGTCTGATGGCGGCCTGGCTGGCCAAGGATGGTTTCACTGGCGCGGAGCAGATCTTCGAAGGTCCGCAGGGCATGGCGGCCGGCATGTCGAGCGAAGCCGATCCGGCGAAGTTGACGGATGGACTGGGAGTTCGCTGGGCCACGGCTGAGACCTCGTTCAAGTACCACGCCTGCTGCCGCCACACGCATCCGGCGGCCGACGCGCTGCTGCAGGTGATGCAGGCCAACCATCTCTCGCCGACGGATGTCGCGCACGTCGTCACGCACGTGCATCAGGGCGCGCTCGACGTGCTCGGTCCCGTGCGCAAGCCGAGCACGGTGCATCAGAGCAAGTTCTCCATGGGCACGACGCTGGCGCTGGCGGCGCGCTTTGGTCACGCCGGACTGGCCGAGTTCGATCAGCATTTTCTCGATCAGGAAACGCAGTCGTTGCGGGATCGGGTCGAGATGGTGCTCGATGCCGAGGTCGATGCGGCCTATCCGCAGCGCTGGATCGGCAAGGTGACGCTGAGCACTACGGATGGCCGTGTGCTGCACGGGCGCGTGGATGAGCCCAAGGGCGACCCCGGCAACACGCTGAGCCGCGAAGAGATTACAGCCAAGGCGCTACGTCTGGCCGCCTTCAGCGGTGGCGCGACGGCCGTCGAGATGCAGACGACGCTGGATGCCCTGTGGCAGGTGGCGCAGTGGCCGCGCGTTGGTCACTTGCTGGAGGGCAGAGCATGACAAACCGATCCAATTCCGTCACCGCCGCGTCGAACGGCGCGCTGGCAGCCGCGCGTTCCTTCCTGTTTGTGCCGGCAAATCGCCCCGAGCGCTTCGCCAAGGCACTGAGCTGTGGCGCTGACGCCGTCATCATCGATCTCGAAGACGCCGTTGCGGCAGCGGACAAGGCGCAGGTGCGCGCGCAGTTGCGGGACGAGTTCACGCAGATCAGCGCGAGTGACCGTGCGCGTCTCGTCGTGCGCATGAATGCCGGTGGCACTGTGTGGGAGGACGATGACCTGCAACTTCTGCAGGCGCTTGCCGCACACGGTCTGGCCGGTGTCATGCTGCCTAAGGCGGAATCGGTGGCGGCGCTGCGGCGCGTGGCGGCGGCGGTCGGATCGCGTTGTGCGCTGCTGCCGCTGATTGAAACCGTCGCCGGTCTCGATCAGGTCGATGCGCTGTCTGCCGGGCCCCAGGTGCTGCGGCTGGTGTTCGGTCACCTGGACTTTCAGGCCGATCTGGGTCTGGCATGCGCCAGCGATGAGGCCGAACTGATACCGGTGCGCCTGGCCATCGTGCTGGCGACTCGGCGCGCCGGTCTTGCTGCGGCAGTCGATGGCGTGACGCTGGCGACGATGGATAGTGCGCAACTGCAGCTTAATGCCACGCGCAGCCGGCGCGCCGGCTTCGGCGCCAAGCTGTGCATTCATCCGGAGCAGGTGGCGCTTGTGAACCAGGCTTTTGCGCCAAGCGCGGCGGAGCTCGATTGGGCGCGGCGCGTGCTGGCGGCGTTCGAGACCGCCGGTAGTGGCGTCGTCACACTCGATGGCCGCATGGTCGATGCGCCGGTGGTGCGGCTCGCTGAGCGCGTGCTGGCGCAGGGTCGCGTCGGGTAGACGTTTGGTCGCTGCGTGGCGCTGCGCTGCGCCGCGCGTTCACACCGGCTTGTGCGTGAGCGTCATGGCCGTGTGGCCCTCGGCCAGCTCGGCGGTGGCCTGGCGCGCAGCGGCTTTTTCTCCGGCGCTGGCGAACTTGCTGTAGCGGCCCAGGATGCCGACCAGTTGGCCGTAGATGCGCGGATTGCCGGCCAGGCACTCGGCCTGGTCCAGAAAATCGGGCTCGCCCGTCAGGTTGCCGACCAGACCGCCGGCCTCGGTCACCAGCAGCGAACCGGCTGCCACGTCCCAGGGTTTCAGGCCGAGCTCGAAGAAGCCGTCGGTGTAGCCGGCCGCGACATAGGCCAGGTCGAGCGCGGCGGCGCCGGGGCGGCGCAGCCCCGCGGTGCGCTGCATCACGTCGCCCATCATGCGCAGATAGGTGTTGAAGTCGTCGGTCGGGCGAAACGGGAAGCCGGTCGAGATCAGGCACTCCTGCATGCGCGTGCGCTTGGAGACGCGCAGGCGCCGGTCGTTCAGGTAGGCGCCGCGCCCCTTGGTGGCGGTGAAGAGGTCGTTGCGGCTCGGGTCGTAGATCACGGCTTGCTCGACCTTGCCCTTGACCGCCAGCGCGATGCTGACGCAGTACACCGGCAGACCGTGGATGAAATTGGTCGTGCCGTCGAGCGGGTCGATGATCCAGACAAATTCCGAGTCCTTGGCGCCGTGTTCCTGGCCCGATTCCTCGGCCCAGATGCCGTGACCGGGATAGGCCGTGAGCAGGGTTTCGATGATGATCTGCTCGGACGCATGATCGACGTCGGTGACGAAGTCATTGACCAGTTTTTGCGAGATGCGCACCGACTCCACGTCGAGCGCGGCGCGGTTGATGATGGCGCCAGCGGCCCGGGCCGCCTTGACGGCCACGTTGATCATGGGATGCAGATTCGGGGACATGGCTACTCTTTTGGATAAATTTGCGGGACAGGCCTTTGGCCCTGTCCTCAACTGATTTGAATCGCGGATCAGGTCCGCAATGACAGCCCGTTGGGCCAGCGACAATAGCGTGATTTTAACCGGCATGCCGAATCTTCATTTTCCCCACCGATGCACACCCGATTTGTCCTGATCAACACCAGCCATGCCGGCAATGTCGGGGCTGCGGCCCGGGCCATGAAGACCATGGGTTTCGACGACCTGGTGCTGGTGGCGCCGCGCTGGGCCAATGTGCTGCGGCGCGAGGAGACAATCCAGCGCGCCAGCGGCGCGCTCGACGTGCTGGAGGACGCGCGCATCGTCGCCACGCTCGACGAGGCGCTCGACGGCATGACGCATCTATGCGCCACCGCAATGACGCCGCGCGACTTCGGCCCACCCACGGTGACGCCGCGCGAGCATTTCACGCAATTGGCCGGCGGCGCGCAGCTGGGCGCAAAGGGCATGGCACAGCAGGGCGTGGCTTTCCTGTTCGGCTCGGAGCGTTTCGGCATGCGCAACGAGGACGTCTACCGCTGCCATGTGGCGCTGAGCATTCCGAGCAACCCGCAGTTCGGCTCGCTCAACCTGGCCGCGGCCCTGCAGGTCATCGCCTACGAGTGGCGCCTGGCGCTGGGCGGCTACGCCGTGCACGAGGCCACGGCGCCGACGGTGCTGGCGGATGCCAGCGAACTGGCTGGCATGCTCGCGCACTGGGAGCGCGCCCTGATCAGCATCGGCTTTCTCGACCCGCTCGCGCCCAAGAAACTGATGCCCCGACTCAACCAGTTGTTCAACCGTGCGGCACTGACGCAGGAAGAAATCCACATACTGCGCGGCATTGCCAAGATGATGGACAAACCCTGACCGTCGCTTGAGGCTAGACTTCGCTCATGTTTTCCCGACTCCGTTCCGACATCCAGTGCATCTTTGAACGCGACCCAGCGGCGCGCAGCCGCTGGGAGGTGCTGACCTGCTATCCGGGCCTGCATGCCTTGCTGCTGTACCGGCCGGCGCACTGGTGCTGGGAGAATGGATTGAAGTGGCTCGGGCGCTTCATTTCACACATTGCGCGCTTCCTGACCGGCATCGAGATCCACCCCGGCGCGCGCATTGGCGAGCGCGTCTTCTTCGACCATGCGATGGGCGTGGTGGTGGGCGAGACCGCCGAGATCGGCGACGGCTGCACCATCTACCAGGGTGTCACGCTCGGCGGCACCGCCTTGTACAAGGGCGCCAAGCGCCACCCGACACTGGGGCGCAATGTGGTCGTGGGCGCGGGCGCGCAGGTGCTGGGCGGCTTCACGGTGGGTGACGACGCCAAGATCGGCTCCAATGCAGTCGTCACCAAACCGGTGCCGGCGGGTGCCACGGCGGTTGGCAACCCGGCGCGCATTATCCAAGCCGAGCTCGATGTGCGGCGCGAGGAAGCGGCTTCCAAGATGGGCTTTTCCGCCTATGGCGTGACGCAGAACGACGACCCGCTGAGTCAGGCCATGCGCGGCCTGATCGACAGCGCCGCCTCGCAGGAGCACCAGATCGCCATGCTCTGGGGTGCGATCGAGGCCTTGCAGGGCAACCGCTCGGATGCCAGTTGCGTGCCCGGTGACGCGGCGCGCAGCGAGCACTTCGAGGCCGAGAAGCTCAATCAGCTGGTGGGGAAGTAGGTCGGATCGCCGATTTGGGCCGGAACGCCTTGCAGACGTCGTCGCGCGTTTCCAGATATGGTCCGCCGATCAGGTCGATGCAGTAGGGCACGGCGGCAAAAATGCCGGCCATGACAGAGGCACCGCTGCTGTCGCGCAGGCCTTCTAGCGTTTCCTGAATTGATTTGGGCTGCCCCGGCAGGTTGATGATCAGCGCGTGGTCGCGGATCACCGCGACCTGGCGCGAGAGGATTGCGGTCGGCACGAACTTTAGGCTGATCTGGCGCATCTGCTCGCCAAAGCCCGGCATTTCCTTGTGCGCCACGGCCAGCGTCGCTTCGGGCGTGACGTCGCGCAACGCCGGGCCGGTGCCGCCGGTGGTCAGCACCAGCGCGCAGCCGGCGTCGACCAGTTCGATCAAGGTCGCGCTGATGCGCGCCTGCTCGTCGGCGATCAGGCGTGGCTCGAACTGCAGCGGGTTCTTCAGGGCGCGGCCGAGCCAGTCCTGCAGCGCCGGCAGTCCCTTATCGACATAGACGCCGCTGGAGGCGCGGTCGCTGATCGAGACGATGCCGATGCGCACCGGCGCCAGGGCCTGATCGGCACCGTTCATGGTGCGACTCCCGTCTGGGCCTCGTTCGTCAACTGCTCGCGCACGATCTGGAAGATATCGCGGTAGGCGCGGCCATGGCGCACCGCGGCGCCGGGCTTCTCCGGAACGGCGTCCTTGCGCGCCTGGCGGATCAGGGCGCGCAGCTGCTGCGAGTCGGTGCCGGGGCAGTGCGTGATCCATTCGGCAAACGCGTCTTCCGAGTCCAGCAGGCGGTCGCGCCAGGTCTCGGCCTGGTGCAGCACGAGGTTCTCCAGCGCAGAGCCGCTGTTTTGCTCCACGAGTGCCGCGCGCATGGCCTCCAGCACATCGGGATCGACCTTGCGCATGAGCTTGCCGATGTACTGCATCTGGCGGCGCTTGCCTTCGAAGTTGGTGATGCGCTTGGCCTCGACCACGGCGTCCTTGAGCTTTTCGGACACGTCCAGCCGTTCGACCAGGTCGGCGCGCAGCGTCAGCAAATCCTCGCCGAGCTTTTGTAGTTCAGTGCTTTCGCGCTTGAGGTCGGTGCGGCTTTGCTCGTCCGTTCCCTTGAGCTCGCGCTTGAGCTCAAGATCGCGTTCGCTGCCCTCGGCAACGAACTCGCCGCGGACGAAATAGCCTTTTTTCAGTTTGCGTGACATAGCCAAGTATCATAGCCTCCGATATGAAGAAACCGAATACGACCCAGAGCGCCACTGCGGTGGCGCGGCGCCCGGACAGCGGCTTTGCCTACAGCCGGGCTTTTTTTGAAGAGCTGGTGGACAGTGCGCTGGCGCATGCCAAAAAGCTTGGCGCCAGCGACGCTGGGGCCGAAGCGTCCGAAGGCTGCGGCCTGAGCGTGTCGGTGCGCAAGGGCGAGCTCGAGAATGTCGAGCGCAACCGCGACAAGTCGCTCGGCGTGACGGTGTACATGGGGCATCGGCGCGGAAATGCCAGCACCTCCGATTTCTCGGCGGCGGCGATCGAGCAGACCGTGCGTGCCGCCTATGACATCGCGCGCTTCACGGCGCAAGACCCGGTGGCCGGCCTGCCGGACATCGAGGATATAGCGCCGCCCTCAGCGCAGCGCACGGATCTGGACCTTTTTCACCCCTGGACCATCGGCAGCGAACAGGCCGCGCAGATGGCGATGCGCTGCGAGGCGGCCGCATTGCAGACCAGTGCGCGCATCAGCAACAGCGAAGGCGCCAGCGTGTCGGCGCAGCAGTCGCATTTCTTCAGCGCGCATACGCACGGCTTTCGCGGCGGCTACGCCAGTTCGCGGCATTCGCTTTCGGTGTCGCCGATTGCCGGTAAGGGCGTCGACATGCAGCGCGATGCATGGTACAGCTCTATGCGCAATGCGGCCGAGCTGGCTTCGCCGGAGGCGGTCGGGCGCTACGCAGCCGAACGCGCGCTGAGCCGCCTGAACGCGCGCAAGATCGCAACGACCGAGTGCCCGATCCTGTTCGAGTCGCCGCTGGCCGCCGGACTGCTGGGCAGCTTTGTGCAGGCCATCAGCGGCGGTGCCCTGTACCGCAAAAGTTCATTCCTGCTCGACTCGCTGGGCAAGCAGGTCCTGCCCAAGCATGTCGATATCACTGAAGACCCGTTCATCAAGGGTGGCAAAGGCAGTTCGCCGTTCGACGATGAAGGCGTGCGGGTGCAAGCGCGACAGGTGGTGGAGTCCGGTCGCGTGCAGGGCTATTTTCTGGGCAGCTATTCAGCGCGCAAGCTCGGTATGAAGACCACCGGCAATGCCGGCGGCTCGCACAACCTGATCCTGAGTTCCCGTCTGACGCGCGCGGACGATGACCTCGATGCCATGCTCGAAAAACTCGGGACCGGTCTGTTCGTGACCGAACTGATGGGCAGCGGTGTCAATTACGTCACGGGAGACTACTCGCGCGGCGCCAGCGGCTTCTGGGTCGAAAAAGGCCGCATCGCCTTCCCGGTTGAGGAGATCACCATCGCCGGCAACATGAAGACTATGCTCAAGGGCATTCTGGCGATCGGCGCCGACACCTACAACTACGGCGCCAAGACTGTTGGTTCAATTCTTGTGAATCGAATGAAAGTGGCTGGAAGCTAAGCCCCCACGCTTCTCGCTTCGCTCAGTGCGCTGCCCCCCGAGGGGGCTGTCTTGCCTTGGGTCGGCCCGGCGGCAAAACTTGCGGTTCTAGAGACTTGGCGTCAAGGCGGCCTTGACGGCGGCCGATACCTGGCCCATGTCGGCCTTGCCGGCGAGGCGTGTCTTGACCACACCCATTACCTTGCCCATGTCGCCGGGACCGGCAGCGCGACCGAGTTCGGCGGCGAGTTCGGCCACGATGGCGCGCACCGCAGTGGCGACTTCGTCGGCGCTCAGGCGCTGCGGCAGGTAGGCCTGCAGCACCTGCACTTCGGCCGTTTCCTTGTCTGCCAGGTCCATGCGATTGGCCTGGGTGAAGGCAGTGATCGAATCCTTGCGCTGTTTGATCAGCTTGTCGATGATGGCCACCATGGCGACGTCGTCCACCATCACGCGCTCATCGACTTCCTTTTGCTTGACCGCTGCCAGCAACAGACGGATCGTGCCCAGGCGCGCGCTGTCCTTGGCCCGCATGGCGGTTTTCATGTCTTCGGTGATCTGGTCTTTGAGTGACATTGGAAGGGTCCTTGCGAAATCCGTTCTGAAATAAAAAAAGCCCGCCTGAACGTCTCCGGCGAGCTGTCTTTGCGGCCCTGAAGGCCGTCACCACTTGCGGACAGAACAGGGCTCTGTCCTGCAAGCTTTCCGGTTCAGTACATCTTCTTGGGCAGCTGCATGGCGCGGATGCGCTTGTAGTTGCGCTTGACGGCAGCAGCCTTCTTGCGCTTACGCTCAGCGGTCGGCTTTTCGTAGAACTCGCGTGCACGCAAGTCAGTCAAAAGGCCCAGTTTCTCAATGGTGCGCTTGAAGCGGCGCAGCGCGACGTCAAAGGGTTCGTTTTCTTTTACACGGATGGTTGTCATTTACGTCAAGTTGTCCAGAATATGCAGATATCGGTCAAAGGAAGATCGGGCCTTTGGCGAACTTTCTGCGAAGTTCCCCGCTAAAAATTGGATCCGGCAGCGAGGGTTTGCCAGCAAAGTCGTAAATTATAGCCTTGTTACGGGGGAATTTCAGTGCCGACCGGTTTCACCGGGCCAAGCTTGCCCGCCAGGCCCTGCGCGCAGGCGTAGCCGCTGGCCCAGGCCCATTGGAAGTTGTAGCCGCCAAGCCAGCCCGTGACGTCCACCACTTCGCCGATGAAATACAGGCCGGCCTGCTTCGATTCCATCGTTTGCGAGGACAGATCCCGCGTGTCGACGCCTCCGGCCGTGACCTCCGCTTTGGCGTAGCTCTCGGTGCCGGTCGGGGTCAGTTCCCAGTTCGAGAGGCGTTCCGACAGGACCGCCAGCGACTTGTCGGTCGCTTCGTTGATCGGGCGCAGCCAGTTTTGGCCGACGCTGGCGCCCTGCTGGACCCAAGCATCAGCCAGGCGCGCCGGCAATTGCGTGGCCAGTTCGTTGGCGATCAGCTTGCGCGAAACTGCCTTGGCCCGAATTAGTGCCGGCAGCACTTCCCTGTCGGGCGCGAGGTCGATCCGGATCGGCGTGCCGGCCTGCCAATAGCTCGATATCTGCAGGACGGCCGGACCGCTCAGGCCACGGTGCGTGAACAGCAGGTCCTCGCGAAAGCTCATTTTGGTCTTTTTGTTGCCAGTTTCGATCCGTACCGGCAACGACAGCCCGGCCAGTTGCGTGTATGGGCTCCATGCTCCGGTGTCGAAAGTCAGTGGCACCAGGGCCGGGCGCGGTGTGACCAAGCGCAGGTTGAACTGGCGCGCGATGCGGTGGCCGAAGTCGGTCGCGCCGATCTTCGGGATCGAGAGCCCGCCGCTTGCGATGACGAGCGCGCGCGACTGAATCAGACCCCGATCCGTCTCGATGATGTATCGACCGGATCCAGTGTCAACCGAGTCGGCGGGCAGGAACTTGACACGGTCAACGCGGCACGGCTGCCAGCGCGTGACCTGTCCGTTTGCGCACTCGGCCAGCAGCACATCGATCACATCCTGCGCCGAACGGTCACAAAAGAGCTGGCCCTTGTGTTTTTCATGGAATGGCACGCCATGGCGCTGCAGCAACTCGGTGAAGTGGCGCGGCGTGTAGCGCGACAGGGCCGAGCGGCAGAAATTCGGGTTCTCGCCCAGGAAATTGTCGGGTGCGGTATCGCGGTTCGTGAAGTTGCAGCGTCCACCGCCTGAGATACGGATCTTTTCAGCGATCTTTTCGCTGTGGTCGATCAGGAGCACCTTAAGGCCAGCCTGTCCGGCGATGCCGGCACAGAACAGCCCGGCGGCGCCGGCGCCCACGATGATTACGTCAAATGTCTGCATCCTCAAGCAGCTCCGACTGCGCGCGCCATTGCGTGGTTTGACACCTGCGCCGCCGCGATGCCCTGGAGCACGTCGCCGACCACGATCACGCTCGGGCTGCCGAGCTGCTCGCGCGCCATCGTCTGCTGCAGTTCGGCCAGGGTGCAGATGGCCTGGCGCTGATGCGGCAGGCTGGCGTGCTGGATCACCGCGACCGGCGTTTCGCCGGGCAGGCCGGTGAGCAGTTCGCTCTGGATGTGCGCGACCTGGGTGACGCCCATGTAGATGACGAGCGTGAGTTTGGCGCTGCGGGCGGTGGCAGCCAGCGTCTTCCAGTCGGTGCCGCTGGCGCCGAGACCGGCGTGGCCTGTGACAAACACGACACCATGCGCATGGTCGCGGTGCGTCAATGGCACGCCGAGCGAGGTGGCCGCGGCCAGACCCGCGGTGATGCCGTTGACCACCGTGACGCGGATGCCTGCGGCCTGCAGATGCGCCATCTCCTCGCCGCCGCGGCCGAAGACGAAAGGATCGCCGCCCTTGAGGCGAACCACGGTTTCACCCTCGCGCACGGCCATGATGGTGAGCTTTTCGATGAAGGCCTGCGGTGTCGAATTGCAGCCGCCGCGCTTGCCGACGTGAACGATGCGCGCCGTCGGTGCAGCCAAGGCCACGATGGCCGGATTCACTAGGTCGTCGACCAGCAGGACGGTGGCGGCCCGGATCGCCTTGAGCGCCTTAAGCGTCAGCAGCTCGGGGTCGCCCGGTCCGGCACCCACCAGCGTGCAACTGCCGCTTGCCGATGGCGCAGTGCCGTGCTGGTTCCCGCGTGGGAAAGTGTTGCCGTTCATGCAGTCGTCCTGATCGGATTCGAAAGACGTACGATGTGCGCCACCTGTGCGGCAATCGGCGCAGGCAGGGGCTCTCGCCCCTCGAGCACAGCTTTGATCCAGGCCGCCGTGCTGTGCGCATCAGGCGCTGGCAGCCCTGGCACGTCCGTCAGTGCGCCATCCTGCGGCGCCTGTACCCGGAACGGGGCGCCGTCGATGAAGGCGTCCATGGCCGGCATGCGGCGCGGGTCGGCCACCGGCTCGCCTTCGGTGCCGCGCAGGAGCAGGGCGGTGCTGCGCCGAAGTTCGAAGGTTGCGCCCATCGACGCTGCGTACTCGGGATGGGTATAGCTGCCCACCAGCAGCACCGGTCCGTCGCAGGGGTTCATCAGCTTGACCAGGCTGTGCGCCGGGTTGCGCAGCCCGACCACGCGGCGCACATCCAGCAGACGCGCGAGTCCGGGGCACAGCAGGCCGGTCGGCACAAACTCAACGGTGCCAGGGGGCACGGTCCGGATCGCGGTCTGCGCCGCAATGCCCAGAGCGCTCAGCACATCCTGCGTCGAAACGCGCATCGATTCGGTCGGCATCCCGTGCAGCACGACGCGCAGGCCCTGGCGTGCCAGCAGCAGCGCCAGCAGCGGCGTGAGCACCGGCAGCTTGCGCGCGCCGTTGTAGCTCGGCAGCACGACGGCGGGCTCACTGGCGGTCGGCACTTTGCACAGCCGGCTTTCGGTCGCGTCCAGAAAGCCCGCCATCTCCTGGGCGGTTTCGCCCTTGATGCGCATGGCGAGGCAAAAAGCGCCGATTTCAAGATCGGTCACGCTCTGGTCCAGCACCTGGCCGAACAGATCGGCCGACTGTTCGCGTGTCAACGCGCGGGCGCCGTCCTTGCCGCGCCCGATCTCCTTGATGTACTTGCCGATGCCCATGGCCCGATTGTCCGTGAATGCACATGACTTTGCGCAATGAGCTTATGCCCGGGCTGCGCGAACGACGGCGCCGATAGAATGAAGGCGGCGCCGGCGACAACGGAATCGTTTTTTTTGATTGAGGCTGGGCGTGATTGCCCGGGTAACACGCGCATGACATCATGACTTTGCTGGCAATCCTGATGGGTACCCTGACCGCCGGCGTGGGTAGCGTCTGGCTGGCGGCGGTCCTTAGTTTTGGGGTGCTGGCCCGCTACACACAGCACATGCTGAGTCTGGCGGCCGGGGCACTGCTGGCCACGGCGTTCATGCACTTGCTGCCGGAAGCGTTCGAGGGTTCGATCAGCGCCCACAGTCTGTTTCTGGTGCTGCTCGCGGGCCTCATCTTCTTCTTCCTGCTCGACAAGGCGGAGCTTTGGCACCACGGGCACGAGCACGGGCACGGGCACGAACATGGTGCCCCGTCGCAGCCGCTTGGCGCGCATGAACACACGCACGCTCGACAGAGCGGCATATGGGCGGTATTGGTCGGCGATAGCGTGCACTGCTTTGGCGACGGTGTGCTGATCGCCTCGGCCTTCATGGCGGATTTGCGACTGGGCGCCGTGGCATCGCTGGCCGTTCTTGCGCACGAAGTGCCGCATCACATGGGTGACCTGTCGGTGCTGCGCAGCGGCGCGGGTGACCGGCGCACGGCGCTGGTCAAGGTCTCGCTGGCCGGTGCAGTCACGGCGCTTGGCGGGCTGCTCGGCTACTGGCTGGTCGAGCGTTTGCAGGCTTATCTTCCCTACTTCCTGGTCGTGGCCAGCAGCAGTTTCATCTATGTGGCGCTGGCGGATCTGATTCCGCAACTGCAAAAGCACCTCACGGCGCGCGAGACCGGGGCGCAGATAGCCTGGCTTGCGGCAGGCATCGTTCTGGTGACGGCGGTGAGCACTCTGGCACACACGCACTAGACACCGCTCATCTCTGCTTATCAGAGCGCACTTTCTTAGCCATGCGCTGAAATTCCTGATTTCGATGGCCCCGGCTAAATGACTTGCCATCGGTGTTTTAGACCAGCGCGTCACTTCTCATTCAACAACTCTCGCCGCTGTCGGGCATTACGCCATGCTGCTACTGTGAATCAGGTAAGCTGACCAAAACCGACGCGGTACTGGCCAGCAACGGCACGCTGACGATCAGCGACGTGGACAGCGAGCAGATCTTTGTGGCGTAGACTGACAAGGCCGGCTACTACGGTAACGGACTTGACTTCACGGTGCGGCGCAAGGCACCATGAAACACCTATGAAATGCACAACGACTCGGGAATTTCCGGCATGACAAGCACAATCGAGATATTCCCCTGGAACGAGAACTTCGCCACCGGCATCGTGGTGATCGACGAGCAGCATCGCAAGCTCATCGGCCTGCTCAATGTCTTGGTCAGCCACCTGACCTTTCAGTCTGAAGCGCCCGAGGTGGACAGGATCATTAAGGAGCTGAAGGACTATGCCGCCGTTCATTTTGCGACCGAGGAGGCCATCTGGCACGAGCACTTTCAAGGCGATCCCTGGGAGATGTGGCACCGGCGCGCGCATGTGGACTTCGTCGACCAGGTAATCCGACTCAATGCCGAAAAAAGCAGCAAACCGCTTGATGAAGTGATCGAGGGCATCGTCACCTTCCTGACGCACTGGCTGGCGCTGCACATCATCGAATCGGACAAGCGCATGGCTAAGGTCGTGCTGGCCATTCCGAGCGGATGTTCGCTCGAACAGGCCAAGAAGACGGCTGACCAGGAGATGTCGGGTGCGACGCGAACCTTGATCGAGACTGTGATGACCATGTACGACAAACTGGCTAACCACACGGTCCGCATGACGCGCGAGATATTCAAACGGAAGCAGACAGAACAGGCGCTGCTGCAAACACAGGAGGAATTGCGAATGGCAATGGACCAGGCGGTGGCTGCAAACCTGTCCAAGTCGGAATTCCTGGCCAAGGTCAGTCATGAACTGCGCACGCCGTTGCAGGGCTTGCTCGGTTATGCGGAGTTGCTGACGGTGGACGAAACCACGCCCGACGAACGCGCGGATTGTGCACGCGTCATTCTTGATTCCGGGAAGAATCTGCTCGCCCTTGTTGATGAGCTTCTCGATCATGCCAGGATCAGTGCCGGCAAGGTGGAACTGGTTTTCAGTGAATGCAAGCCGGAGCAGTTGCTGGTCGATGTCGCGGCCCTCTTTGCGAGATTGGCGCGCAACAAGGGTGTTGAGATTCTGCAATCATGGCAGGGGTCACGGGGTCAGCGTTATCTGATGGACGAGCTGCGGGTGCGCCAGATGTTGAGCAATCTGGTCAGCAACGCCGTCAAGTTCACCGAGTCCGGATTCATCACGATCGAGGTGCGGGAATCGCAAAGAAGCGCCGGCCAGGCCGTGCTTCATTTCTCGGTGACAGACACCGGCATCGGCATCAAGCCCGAATTCCAGTCGCACCTGTTCAAGCGCTTCGAGCAGGACGACAGTCGGCGAACGCAGCATGGCGGTGGCAGCGGTCTGGGCCTTTCCATTGTGCGCGAGCTCGCTGAATTGATGGGCGGCGAAACCGGAATTGAAAGCGAAGTGAACCGCTACACGACAGCCTGGTTCTCCATCAGGGCAAACCTTTTCCAGCCTGATAAGTGAAATTCTGCGGCAAATTCAGGTGAGCGTGGGGCAGACAACGCGCGAATTCAGCTGCACCTCGACGTCGTCGATCGCGCGACGCTCGGTGCCTTCAGCAACAGCCAGCCATCACCCCTGCGCGACAGGCCGCGCCGGGTCGCGGCACCACTCGCTCCAGCTGCCGGCATAAAGCGCGGCGCGGCCCAGGCCGGCTACTTCCATGGCGATGATGTTGGGCACGGCGCTCACACCGCTGCCGCAATGGTGCACCACGGTGGCGGGGTCGCGTCCGGCCAGCAGGGCTTCGAACTCAGCCTTGAGTTGCGCGGCCGGCTTGAATTTTCCGCTGGCATCGAAGTTCAGCCCGAAGGCGCGATTGAGCGCGCCCGGCATATGGCCGGCCACCGGGTCGAGCGGCTCGACTTCGCCTCGATAGCGCGGCGCGCTGCGCGCATCGATCAGGTTTTGCCCCGGTCGCCCGAGCTTGCCGACGACGGTTTGCGTGGTGGCAAGAACGGCCTTCGTTGCGGACAAGGAAAACCTCGCCGAACCGGTGTGTGCCGCCGTGGAGCCAGAGTCCGCGCCGCTGCGGGTCGCGCCGCCAGCGGCCTGCCAGGCCTGCAGACCGCCATCGAGCACGGCAACGGACTCATGGCCCGCCCACTTGAGCATCCACCACAGGCGACCGCAGTAGTTGCAGCCTTGGCGGTCGTAGACCACGGCCTGCATGGTGCTGTCAAAGCTGACGCTGTTCAGCCAGGCGGCAAAGGCTTCGCGCGAGGGTAGCGGATGGCGTCCGCCCGAGGCCGCATCGTTGGCTCCCTTTGGAGCGCTCAGGTGCCGGTCCAGGTCGGCGCGCACGGCGCCGGCAATGTGTTCCTGCTGGTACTGGCGCTCGCCGGCAGCGCTCTCCATCAGGTCGAAGCTGCAGTCGAACACCATGCAGGGCTGTCGACTGGTCAGCAGGGTCTGCAATTGCGCGACAGAAATCAGGGTGGTGTACATGGCAGCCTTTCTTTCAGGTTGAAGTTTGTTCAGGGCAGGCCTCAGTGGTCCTCAGCTGGCGTGCCGGGCAGGGCGCGCGTGCGTAGCACAGTGGCCGCGATGCCGCTTGCCACGATCAGGCCCATGCCGGCCCAGCCCACGAGCGGAATTCGGTCGCCGAACAGCAGCAGGCTGTAGAACGCGCCAAACACGATGCCGGAGTACTGTAGATTGGCCACCAGCAGGGTTGAGCCGCGGCTGTAGGCGCGCGTCATGCACCACTGGCCGAGTGAAGCCAGGATGCCGATCGGCAGCAGCCACGCTGCGGCCTGCCAGCTCACCGAACTCCAGGCCGTCATGCCGGTGAACAGCATGCCGACATAGCCGACCACCAGGGAGCCGAGCGAGAAGTAAAACACGGTGCGGCCTTCGGGCTCGCCGACCTTGCCCAGCGCCGTAACCTGCAGGTAGGCCAGCGCCGACCCCATGCCTGAGAGCAGACCGATCAGGCCGGCAAACAGCTGGTCTTGTTGGAGCGTCGGGCGCAGCAGCATGATGACGCCGGCAAAGCTGGCCAGCACGGTGCCCATCAGCGGGCCCTGGCCATCGGTCTTGCCGTACACGACGGCGCCGCCGACGATGAAGGCCGCCACCCAGACGCTGCTCATGTAGTTGAGCGTCATGGCGGTGGCCAGCGGCAGATGCGCAATGCCATAGAACCAGAAGCCCATCGACAGCACGCCGATCAGCGTTCGCCAGGCATGCATCATCGGCACCGCGGTGCGCAGGCTGGTGCCGCGCGAGCGCAGCACCAGCGCGATGAAGATCACGCTGACCACCCCTCGGTAAAAAACCAACTCAAACGTGCTGAAGCTTGCGCCCGCGACCTTGATGCCGACCGCCATGGTGGCGAAGAAAAACGCACCCAGAACCATCCATAACGCCTGCATGGCGCTTAGAACTTGATCTGGCAGCGGTACCAGTCATGGAAGTGCTGCATGCCGTTTTCCATCGGGTCCTGGTAGGGGCCGACCTCATTGTCGCCGCGCAGCCGCAGCGCGCGCCGACCGGCGTCCATACGTTCGCCGATTTCGTCGTCCTCGATGCAGGTCTCCATGTAGGCCGCCTGCTGGGATTCGACGAACTCGCGCTCGAAGGCCTGAATTTCTTCTGGGTAGTAGAACTCAACCCGGTTCATGGTCTTGTTGACGCCCATCGGGTGCAGGGTCGAGACCGTCAGCACATGCGGGTACCACTCGACCATGATGTGCGGATAGTAGGTAAGCCAGATCGCGCCGTACTTTGGTGCTGCGCTCTTGTCGTAGGCGCGTAGCGCGTCCTGCCATCGCTGGTAGACCGGCGTGCCGGCCTTGCTGCTGCGGCGTGCCACGCCGACAGTCTGCACCGAGTAGTGCTCCTTGAACTCCCAGTGCAGGTCGTCGCATGTGACGACGCTGCCCAGCCCCGGATGGAAGGGCCCGACGTGGTAGTCCTCTAGGTAGACCTCGATGAAGGTCTTCCAGTTGTAGTTGCATTCGTGCATCTCGACCCGGTCGAGCACGTAGCCGTTGAAGTCCAGATCGGCGCGCGGGCTCATGCCGGCCAGATCGGCGGCGATGTCGCGGCCGTTGTCCTCGAACAGCAGCCCGTTCCATTCGCGCAGCTTGTAGTTGTTCAGGTGCAGGCAGGGGTCGCTCGGAAAATGCGGCGCGCCCAGCAGGGTTCCGGCCGCCGCCTTCTCGCCGCCGCTGTAGGTCCAGCGGTGCAGCGGGCACACGATATTGCCGGCCGCGGCGCCGGCGTGCGTCGTGTTGAGCGAGCCGCGCCCCTGCAGGATCACGGCCTGCCGATGGCGGCAGACGTTGGAGATCAGCTCGATGCCGTTGGCGTTGCGCACCAGGGCGCGGCCATGCCCTTCCTGCGCCAGGGTCGAATAGTCGCCGACATTGGGAACGCTCAGGGCATGTCCGACATAGTGCGGACCTTTGGCGAAAATGGTTTCCAGCTCGCGCTGGTACAGTGTTTCGTCGAAATAGCTTGAAACCGGCAACTGGCCGCTGAGGCGCTGCAGTTGAAGACTCAAATCAGACATAGATACGGGTGCAATACTTCAGGGAAGGTTTCGGATGAAACAACAGCAGGATAGGATAACAGCAATGGCCAAGCCAGCGGCGAGCAATCGGGTTCACGCCCGCCTGTCCGTCTCTTTCCAGCGCTTCTTCGATTCGGAAAAATCGAGTGCATTGGTGCTGGTCGCCTGCACCGCGCTCTCGCTGCTGCTCACGAACCTGTCGTTTGGCGCCGATTACCTGGCCCTTTGGCAGATCCCGGTTGCCGGCATGGGTGTTGGGCACTGGATCAACGACGGGCTGATGGCGGTCTTCTTCCTGCTGATCGGGCTGGAGCTCGAACGCGAGCTCTACAGCGGCGAGTTGTCGCAGCTGAAGAATGCGTTGCTGCCCCTGGTGGCCGCGCTCGGCGGCATCGTCACGCCGGCGATGCTGCACTTCGCGCTCAACGCGGGCACGCCCGCGCAGGCCGGCATCGGCATTCCGATGGCCACCGACATCGCCTTTGCCCTGGGCACCCTGGCCCTGCTGGGCGCGCGCGTGCCGGCCTCGCTTAAGGTGTTCGTCGTGGCCTTCGCTGTCATCGACGACCTGTGCGCCATCGTCGTCATCGCCGTCTTCTACACCACCGGCCTGTCGCTGGCCTACCTGGCTGGCGCGCTGGCGGTCTGGCTGTTGCTGGTCGCCATGAACCGACTGCTGCGCGGGATGGCGCTGCTGCCTTATCTGCTCGGCGGCGCGTTGATGTGGTTCCTGCTGCTCAAGTCCGGTATCCACGCGACGCTGGCCGGCGTCATGCTGGCCTTTGCCATCCCTTACTCGGCCAAGGAGGAGGACCAGGAATCGCCCTCGCACCGGCTCGAGGAGTTCCTGCACAAGCCGGTGGCCTTCATCATCTTGCCGCTCTTCGCGCTGGCCAACACGGCCATTCCGATCGGAGCCCACTGGATGCGGGAGCTCGCCAGCGGCAACAGCTTGGGCATCATGGTCGGCCTGCTGCTGGGCAAACCGCTTGGTGTGACCCTGATCTGCTTTCTGGCGGTGGCCGTCGGCCTGTGCCGCCTGCCGCCGGATCTGGGCTGGCGCCATATTGCTGGCGCCGGACTGCTCGGCGGCATCGGCTTCACGATGTCGATATTCATCAGCAACCTCGCCTTTGCCGGCGCGGCGCCGCTCATCGACGCCTCAAAGATCGCCGTCCTGCTGGCCTCGACGCTGGCCGGTGTGCTGGGATTCTTCTGGCTGGGGGCGACGCCGTTGAGCGCAGGCAAGGTCTTGTCATAACGAGGAGCGTAGCGACGCGGCAATCCAGGAAGTCCGGGGTCATGGATCGCCATGCTTCGCTCGCGATGACGAAAAGCCCTCAACGCCCGCGCAGGAACAGGGCGTCGAGCTCACGCAGGCTAATCTGGCGCCAGGTCGGGCGGCCATGGTTGCACTGGTCAGAGCGGTCCGTCGCCTCCATCTGGCGCAGCAGGCCATTCATCTCTTCGAGCGTAAGGCGCCGATTGGCGCGCACGGCGCCGTGGCAGGCCATGGTGGCGAGCAACTCGTTGCGGGAGCGTTTCAGCACGCTGCCGGCATCGGTCTGCGCCAGTTCGGCCAGCACGCTGCGCGCCAGTTCGGTGGCGTCGCCGTGTGAGAGCGCGGTCGGCACGGCGCGCACTGCCAGCGTCTTCGGTGAGAAGGCGCTGATGTCCAGGCCCAGCGCGTTCAGCGTTTCGGCGTGCGCCTGCGCGGTGGCCACTTCGGCTGGGGTGGCGGCAAAGGTGACCGGAATCAGCAGCGGCTGGCTGGCCAGGCCGACGCCACCCTGGCTGGCGCACTGGTTCTTCAGTCGCTCGTAGACGATGCGCTCGTGCGCCGCATGCATGTCCACAATGATCAGGCCCTGTACGTTTTCCGCCAGGATGTAGACGCCCTGCAGCTGCGCCAGGGCGCGGCCCAGCGGCCAAGCCACTGCCGCTTCCAGCTCGACCGGGGCCGGCCTTGCATTCCACAGCAGGCCGAGGTCGCTGACGCGGTGCCCGACCTCGGCTTCGAATTGCATGGCCGGTTGCGATGCGTAGATCCGGCTCGCGGCTGACGGCACGGTGAAGTCGTCCGGCATGGCGGGCTCGCTTGCCGGCGCTGCGGCCTGTCCGGCGCGCGGCGCTGCCAGCGCATCCTCCACGGCATGGCGCACCGCCTGGTGCACTTCGCGGCTGTCGCGAAAACGCACCTCGATTTTGGTCGGGTGCACGTTCACGTCAACACGGGCCGGGTCAATCTCGGTGTAGAGCGCGTAGACCGGTTGGCGCTGGCCGTGCAGCACGTCCTCGTAGGCGCTGCGCGCCGCGTGCGTGATGACCTTGTCGCGCACATATCGGCCGTTTACATAGCAGAACTGCTGGTCGGCGCGCGCACGCGCCGCATCCGGGATGCCGGCGCGGCCCCAGACCCGGACTTGCGGCGTATGGCCGGCGCGGCTGGCGCTGGTCTGGTAGTCGACCCAGACCGATCGCTCGATGAAGTCGGCGCCGAGCACGTCGGCCAGGCGTTGCTCGAGCGCGGCCAGTGCGTGGCCGCGGCTCTCGCAGCGCCGCCACTGCTCGACCAGCTTGCCCTCGTGCCAGATGGCAAAGCCGACGTCGGGCCGCGCCAGTGCGTGGCGCCGCACCGCTTCGACGCAGTGCGCCAGCTCGGTGGCGTCGGTCTTAAGGAACTTGCGCCGCGCTGGCGTGCTGAAGAACAGTTCCTTGACCTCGACTGTAGTGCCAGTGCTGCGCGCCACGGGCTTCAATTCGCCGCTGCGGCCGTCGAGCCACCAGGCGTGCTCGGCATCGGCGACGCGCGACAGGATGGCGCAGTCGGCGATCGAATTGATGGCGGCCAGCGCCTCGCCGCGAAAACCCATGGTGCCGACCGATTCGAGGTCAAGCAGGCTGGCGATCTTGCTGGTGGCGTGGCGCTTGAGCGCGATCGGCAGCTCTTCGCGCAGGATGCCCGCCCCGTCGTCCTCCACCGAGATGAGGCGCACGCCGCCGGCGAGCAGGCGCACCGTGACCTGGGTGGCGCCGGCGTCCAGCGCGTTGTCGACCAGTTCGCGCACCACCGAGGCCGGCCGCTCAACGACCTCGCCGGCGGCGATCTGGCTGATCAGTTCATCCGGCAGCTCAAGTATGGGGCGGCGGGGAGTAGGGAAGGGGATGGCGTTCACCGCGCCATTTTAGATTTTTCCTGGTCCTGCAAGGCGCGCCACTGCAGCTTGCCGGTGGCGGACTTCGGCAGCGCATCAACCAATTCGACTATGCGCGGCGCCTTGTAGACCGCCATGTTGGCGTGCGCCCAGTCGATGATGTCCTGTGAGCTGACCTGGTTGCGGAAGGCTTCGCGCAGGACGACGACGGCCTTGACGGTCTCACCGCGCTTGGGATCGCTGGCAGCGATGACGCAGGCCTCCTGGATCGCCGGATGCTGGTACATCAGGGCTTCCACTTCCGCCGGCCAGACCTTGAAGCCCGAGGCGTTGATCATGCGCTTTAAGCGGTCGACCATGAAGAAGTAGCCGTCCTCGTCGACCAGCGCCAGGTCGCCCGTGCGCAGAAAGCGCTTGCCGCCGATTTCGACGAACACTTCCGCTGTTGCCTGCGGATTGTTCCAGTAGCCCTGCATCACATTGGGCGCGTTGACGATGATCTCGCCGACCTCGCCGACCGCCAGTTCGTGGAAGTCCGTCGGATCGACCACCCGCGCATCGACGCCGTAGATCGGGATGCCCAGGCACTGCTTCTTGGGCCGCTCGGGCGGATTGATGTGGGTGGCGGCAATCGTCTCTGACATGCCGTAGCCCTCGACGTAGGGAACGCCGAGTAGGTCCTTGAGCTTTTGCGCCACCGCCTCCGGCATGGCGGCGCCGCCGCCGCGCAGGCCGCGCAGGCTTGAGAGGTCGTAGTCGCCGATCTTCGGATTGGCCAGCAGGTCAACCACCATGGTCGATATCAGCTGCATCGTCGTGATCCGGTAACGCTGCACGCACTGCGCCGCGACGTCGCGGTCCCAGCGCGGCAGCACCACCATCGTGCTGCCGTAGTAAAGCGGCCCGCTCATGCTGCCCTGCATGCCGGTGACGTGGAAGAAGGGCAGCACCGACAGCGTGGTCGAGTCCTGCGTTGTGTTGAACCATTGCATGCTGGCGAGAATGCTGGCCATCGTGCCGCGGTGCGTGTGCATGCAGCCCTTGGGATGGCCCGTGGTGCCGGATGTGTAGGGCATCACGCACAGGTCGTCCGGCCCGACCGTCAGCGGCCCCGGGCGCAGCTGCCTTCCCAGCATGTCGCTCCACAGCGTCACGCCAGGGCCCTTCAGCGCCATGCGCGGCGCGCTAACGAATTCCGGCATCTTGAATTCGGTGGGGCGCTTGAGGTAATCGCAGTAAGCCGCGACCAGGATCTGCTCCAAGCCATCGGCCAGCAGCGGCGACATCTGGGCAAAGATGTCCTGCGCCACGATCGCGACCTTGGCACCGGTGTCGCTGACGTAATGGCGCAGCTCGGTGGTGAGGTTCATCGGGTTGACCGGCACCACCACGGCATTGGCGCGCAGGATGCCGTAATAGGCGAGCACGAACTGCGGGCTGTTCTGCATGTACAGCAGCACGCGGTCGCCCTTCTTGACGCCGCACACCTGCTCCAGGTAGCCGGCGATGCGCTCGGCCTCGTCCTTGAACTCGGCGAAGCTGATCGGCGTGTCGTAGAAGAGGATGTAGGGCTTATCGGGAAAGCGCGCCGCTGACACCTCGACGTTGTAGAACAGGTTGGTCTGCGGCACCGACAGATGCTGCGGCTGGTTCTCGGGCCAGAAGGCGAGATGGCGATTTGACATGGGTGATTCGGTTGACGGGACAGGCTGTTGGCGCGGATCGGGTGCCGACCGTGCGTGCGGGCGCGAGGCCGCCGGAACGTCGGCAGCCCGTCACAGCAACCGGGCTGCCGATCGCGTTGCGTTTACTTCATCAGTTCGCTCAGGCTGACCGGCTTGATCTTGCCGCCTTCAACGGTGGCCACGACCGGGTCGACTAGCGTGCCGCCATTGGCTTCGATGCCATGGAAGCTGCCGGAGTTCTGCTCCTTGGTCAGCTTGCCGATGGCTTCGTTGAGCTTGCCGCGGATCGCGCTGGCGTCGCTGGTGGTGCCGGCGAGTTTCATCGCCACCGCCAGCGCATGCGTGAGCGCGTAGTTGTAGGAGGACTCGCTGGTCGGGTCGCGGTCAGCGCCGTACATCTTGCGGTAGGCGGCGCTGAAGGCCTTGGCGCCCGGGCTTTCGTCATAGGACACGGGCAGCACGCCGATCGAGCCTTCGAGCATCGCCAGACCGTTGGTGACCTTGGCCATTTCGTCGAGCTTGGCCTGATCCATGATCAGGAAACCGCCCTTAAAGCCGAGTTCGCGCGCCTGCTTAACCACCAGGCCGGTCGGTTCCGACGGGCCGCCGATGAACAGCACGTCGGGCTTGCCGGTCAGCACGCGGCTGACGCCGCTGTAGAAATCAGCCGAGCGGTTGTAAGACATCGGATTGTTCGAGACTATGGTGCCGCCGGCCTTTTCCCAAGCCGGTGCGAACAGCACGCTCCAGTTCTTCGCGTACTCGTGGTCGCCCGGCAGCATGCTGACCTTCTTGCCGAACTTCTTCATCTCGTAGCGCGTGAAGGGCTCGATGTAGGAGTTGAAGGTCGGCGGAATGCGGATGGTGAGCTTGTTGCCGGTCTCGGTGATCTTGGGCGTGCTCGAGTACGCCATCACTATGAACTTTTCCTGCTCGTTGAAGGCCTGCATCGCGTAGATGCCGCCGGAATGGGGAACGAACACGGCCGTGGTCTGGTACTGCTGCACCAGGCGGCGCGCATTGATGGCGGCGTCGGCCGGCGAGTACTTGTCGTCAAGCGCCACCAGTTCAAGCTTGACCTTCTTGCCGGCGACTTCGAGCCCGCTCGCGTTGATCTCCTTGATCGCCATCTCGATGCCGCTGACGACATTTTTTCCGTACAGAGCGGCACCGCCGCTGAGCGGTCCGGTGTAGCCGATCTTGACGCTTTCCTGGGCCATGGTGCTGCCCGCGGCCAAGGCGGTCAGCAGCGCCGCGGCGAGCGGCAGGGAGTTGAATCGGCGGCGAGAGAAGGTGGTTTTCATGGGGAGTCTCCTGGAGTTGGGGAAGGGAAAGCGGGCAAGGGTGGGGCGTGTTGCGACGGAGCGCTTCAGGCGCCGATGTAGGCCGCACGCACGGCCTCGTTGTTGAGCAGCGAATCGCGGTCGCCTTCGAGCGTGATGCAGCCGCGCTCGATGACGTAGGCGCGGTTCGCGATGGCCAGCGCCGAATAGGCGTTCTGCTCGGCCAGCAGCACCGTGGTGCCGGCTTGGTTGATGCGCTTGATGACCTCGAACACCTGCTTGACGATCAGCGGCGCCAGGCCGAGCGAGGGCTCGTCGAGCAGCAGCAGCTTGGGCCGCCCGAGCAGGGCGCGTCCGATCGCCACCATCTGCTGCTGGCCACCCGAGAGCGAGCCGGCCGGATCGTCCTGCTTGGTCTCCAGGATCGGAAACAGGCTAAACACTTCTTCGAGCGAGCGCGCAATGCCGGCCTTGTCGCGCCGGTGCACATAGGCACCCAGCGTCAGGTTCTTCTTCACCGACATCATCGGGAACAGCTTGCGGCCTTCGGGGCAGTGCACCAGGCCGGAGGCGACAATTTGCGCCGGGCGCATGCCCACCAGTTCCTGCCCGGCAAAGCGGATGCTGCCGCCGCTGGCGCGCTGGATGCCGCTGGCCGCCATGAAGATCGAGGTCTTGCCCGCGCCGTTGGCGCCGAGCAGCACCACGAGCTCGCCCGGTTCGGCGTGCAGCGTGATGCCGTTGAGGGCACGAAAGCTGCCGTAATGCAGGCTGACTCCTTCAAATCGCAGCATGGTCAACTCCGAGGTAAGCGTCGATCACCTGCGGGTCACGCCGGATTTCCGCCGGCGTCCCTTCGGCAATCTTTCCGCCGTTGTTGAGCACAACGATCTTGTCTGCCAGTCGCATGATCATGTCCATCTTGTGCTCGATCAGGCACACGGTCTTGCCGTGGTCAACCAGTTTGCGGATCAGCGTCGCCAGGCCGACGGTTTCATCGGGGTTGACGCCGCCGGCCGGCTCGTCGAGCAGCAGCAGTTCCGGGTCCGTCGCCAACGCCAGCGCCAGCGCGACCCGCTTGCGCTCCTCCTGCGTGATGTCGCCGGCCATGCGGTGCGAGATGTTAGCCAGGCCGACAAAGTCGAGCGCATCCATCGCCTTCTCGCGGCAGACCTTTTCCTCCTGCTGCAGGCGCTTGCTGTTGACCAGCACATCCCACAGGCCGGAGTGCGTGCGCAGGCGGTGTCCGACGATCAGGTTGTCGATGATCGTCGCGTTGTCGAACAGGTGCGTGGTCTGGAAGGTGCGCGCGATGCCCAGGCGCGCCACGTGGTCCGGCCGCAGGCCCGTCACGTCCTGGCCGTTGAACAAGATCTTCCCCGAGCTTGGCCGGTGCGTGCCGGCGATCAGGTTGAAAAAGGTGGTCTTGCCGGCGCCGTTCGGGCCGATGATGGCGCTGACCTGGCCGCGCTCGAAACGCGTGCTCACGTGGTCGACTGCTGTCAGGCCGAAGAACAGTTTGGTCAGGTCGATGATTTCAAGCATTGGGTTTGCCTCGCGTCGTGTCGGCGCGGCGCGCACGGCGATTGAGCCAGGTTCCGACGATGCCGTCGGGCAGGAAGATGATCAACGCGATCAGCACCGGCCCGAACACCACCATGCGGTAATCCTGCAGGAACTGCAGGCCTTGCGTCATCCATGTCACCAGCCCCGTGCCCACCAGCGGCCCGAGCAGGGTGCCGATGCCGCCGACCAGCACGAACATGACCAGGTCGAAGGTGACTACCTCGCTCGCCAGGTCGGGTCCGAGGAAGCGCACCTGCCCGGCATACAGTGCACCGGCAAAGCCGGCGTAAACGACCGAGAGCACGAAGGACAGGGTCTTGGTGCGCATCAGGTCGATGCCCAGCGCTTCGGCCAGTTCGTCGCTGTTGCGCACCGCCATGAAGCTGCGCCCGAGCAGCGAGTTCACAATGCGCGACATGATCCAGACGCCCAGCGCCAGAAACGCCAACACTAGGTAGTACTGCGACAGCGGCGTGCCGAACTGCACCGGGCCGACGCCGGCGGGCACCGGTATGCCCATGATGCCGACCGTGCCGTGGGTCAGGCTTTCCCACTTCTCGATCAGCAGGAACATGATGTAGCTCACGCACAGCGTGAAAATCGAGAAGTAGTGCCCCTTCAGGCGTAGCGACAGCAACCCGATGAAGAAGCCCAGGATCGCGGTGACGACGCCGGCCAGCGCGAACGCGATCCAGAACGGCACCTGGTAATCGACAGTCAGGATGCCCACCGTGTACGCGCCCACCGCCATGAATGCGCCGTGCGCGAGGTTGAACTGGCCGGTGTAGCCGGTGATCAGGTTCAGGCCGATGGCCGCCAGCGCCATGATGAAGCCCTGCGTCGCCACCGAAATCAGGTAGTTGTTGTGGGCGAACAGTGGAAACAGCAGGGCTGCCAGCGCCAGCAGGATCCAGCCGGTCTTTCCTCTCAGGCGCTTCATCAGCGTGCTCCCCGTGCGGTGAAGAGGCCCTGCGGGCGGAATGAAAGGATCACCACCAGCAGCACGAAGGCGATGATGTCCTTGTAGTCGGTCGAGAAGTAGAAGCCGCCGAAACTCTCGGCCATGCCGATGATCAGGCCGCCCACGATCGCGCCCGGAAAGCTGCCCATGCCGCCCAGGATGATGATGACGAAGGCCTTGGTGATCACGAGGTTGCCCATGCTCGGGTAAACCAGGTTGATCGGCGCATAGAGCACGGCCGCCACCGCCGCCAGTGCGCCCGAGATGGCGAACACGAGTAGCGTCACGCGAGTGGCGTCGATGCCCACGAGCGCTGCGCCGTCGCGGTTCTGCGCCATGGCAACGATGGTCGAGCCCAGCACCGTGTGGTTGAGGAACAGGTGCAGGGCCACCATCAGGCTGAAGGCGCCGGCAATTATCAGCAGGCGCTGCAGCGGCGCGGTCAGTCCGAACACTTCGACAATCTGGCCGTAGGGTGTCGGCATGCGATGGAACTCGGCGCCGAACACAGCCTGCGCGCCGGCTTCAAGGAACAGCATGATGCCGATGGCCGCAATCATGTCGTGCAGCTCGGGCGCGTGGCGCAGCGGGTGGAACACCAGGCGCTCGGCCAGCATGGCGATGCCGGCCACGATGGCGGCGGCACCGACCATCGCGACCCAGTAATTGAGGCCGAGCACCGACATCAGGTAATAGCCGGCGAAGGCACCGGTCATGTAGAAAGCGCCGTGCGCGAAATTGGGCACGTGCAGGATGCCGTACACCAGCGTCAGGCCGAGCGCCACCAGGCTGTAGACGCCGCCGACGGTCAGGCCGTTGAGCAATTGCTGGAAAAACAGTTCCACATCAATCCTTGAAATGCGCGTTGGCGCGCCGCGATATCGGCACACCCGCACTTGCGGAGATTCTAGGGAAACGCAGATTTATTCGATGATTTTGCCAACCTGCACGGGGGCCCAAACGTTGTAGGTAGGTAGCCACCACAACACCGAACCGACATGAATCCAACGCCGCCGACCCAGGTCAGTTTTGCT
>TBL_comb47_HYPODRAFT_10000034_pt1 | contig 151211 bp, 89 predicted proteins | sample TroBogypolimnion_40_FD_10682 | JGI IMG/M metagenome (IMG submission 10682)
ATCTGAGAGGATCGACATGGGATGCAGCGTTAACACTAACAAATGGAGATGTCGACAGCAACAGCACAAGCCAATCAAGCCACTGTCGGCCTATAAGAACAACATTTGTGTTTAATACACTTGTTAATAATAAGTCGAATATAGAGATCGGCTACACAAACAGCGGTAGTTATACAAAGCCGCCGAGGCAGAATACTATTGCCAACAATATAATTGTCGGCTCAACCGGGCAACTAATAAAATATATTACTTCCCCACTGACACAGACTTACCAGTCCAATATCATGTTTCCCAAAGATTCGTCAACACTTGGGATAACATCAACTTATAATCAGATAAAAGTAATCGATCCGCTATTTATATTCAGTGACAGTTTATGGAGATTAAGTTCACAGAGTCCTGCCATTGATTCCGCTACGGGTAATTATGCTTTTGTATTATATGATATTGACGGGCAAAGCCGGGCCAACAATAAAGATATTGGCGCAGACGAATATTCTGTAGGAAGAATAATAAATCATCCATTAGGGCCGAATGATGTGGGGCCTGATAGTCCTGATACCGAAATTATTTTATCTGTTAAAACGCCTGTTAATAGTTCTTTACCTCTAAACTATTCTCTATTTCAGAATTATCCTAATCCATTTAATCCAACCACAAAGATACAATACAGCATAGCTAAACGAAGCGTTGTCGGCTTAAAAGTCTTTGATGTCCTGGGACGAGAAGTTGCAAAATTAGTTAGCGGGTTAAAAGAATCAGGCAATTATGAAGTTAATTTTGACGCATCAAAATTAGAATCGGGATTATATATATATACATTAAGAATTGGGAATTTTTCGACTTCAAAAAAAATGCTGTTATTGAAATAGCCGTGTTATATTAAATCTATAAGCTTAATAATTTGTTTTTCCGGGTAAAATTAAACCAACCCAATAGATTGAATTTTTTAGCTGAGAGAAAAGAATTTATTATTTCAGCAATTTCCTGGGTTCTCAGGTATCCATAAACAGAATGAGGGTTTCTAACACCATTGTTTAAAAAATTATTTTGAACAAGCATGTCCTTAATTTTTACTTTTTTAGAATTGGGAACATAAATCTCTGAAAGCAGATGGTTAAGAGCTACCTGGTCTTCCAAATCAGATAAATTATACCAGTTCCTTTTTACATTTTCCGGAACTCTTAATTTATTAACAATATTATTTTTTTGATCATCTAATAATTTATTAAGGACATATTTTTGTCCAAGAGGAGACCCGAGAGTAACTAATGTATCAATATGAACATGAGTTGAATCATTTATAAGAGTGTCGTGGGAAATTATAGAACCCATAGAATGGCTAATTAGCAATATTTCTTTCCCTTTGTGTTTTGAAAGCATACCAGAGAGCCGATCAATAATTGCATCCTTAGCAAGACGCTTCAAACCATCATTGATGACATAAAAAGAAGAGTAATATTTTTCCAAGTCCCTCATATTTAAATGGATAAACAGATCGGTAAAAGAAGGATATTTCAGAGACAACACCTCATTAACTAAAATCTTACCATAAAATTTTTCCAGATACTCTTTAGCTTTTATCCGTAATTCAGGCAATTCACTTAAGAATTGGGTTTTCCCTGATAAAGATTCATTTTTATCAAGAATGGGAACATAATCTTCAGGGTTAAGAGGAACAGGATGAAGAATATCCGCCCAATAAACGAGCTCAAAATCAAAATTAAATTTTGAATAATTATATTTTTCTAGGCACCAAATAATATTTTTCTGCCACAAATCCGAGAGATTTTGTTTAGGGGGCTTATTTCCCAGTCCATGTATACCGATTATTATTTTCGACATACTCTAATATAATATTATAAATCTAGCGATAATAATACCATAAAGGAGGAAAATCAATTATTCTTTTTCATCTGTTGATATTATAAGATTGTACTTATCGACAAAATTATTATAATAGAACTCTATTCCTTTTTCAGGCCACTCTCCAATATGTCTTTGAAATCCCTTTCGAAGAGAGACAGAGTTATAATTAAATGTTCCAGCCATAATAACCGTGGGACCGTTTGCGAGAACAGAGTCCTTATTGACAGCATCCGGCATAACAAGGGCAATATGCCCTGATTCAGTTGGATCTGGATTCTCACAAACCGCAACGACAACAATTCCTTTATTGGCCATTTGCTGTGCATTCAAATATATATTGTAAATATCCGTATCGGAAATTTTTGCCCATCCCTTGTTAGCACCTTCTTCTGAGGCTAACCATTCAAACTGAGCATTAGCTAAAAGCTGCTGAGGATGCTGCGGCGGTCGAAGTATATAAAGATCGAGGCGTTTGCATGCAGCTGCAACAAATGCACTGCAATGGGTTTTATGTTCATGTTTAGAACCTGGATCGTCAGGTAGGCCGGTTTCCCAATTAATATGATGCCCGGCTGTCCAAAGATTTTCGACGTTTAGACCAAGATAGAAATCTTTCAGTTTGATTCCATTGCTGCCGGGGGTTAATAATTCCTGTCCGAAGGCTATAGAAATTGTTGTAAGGAGTATAATTATTGTTTTCATTCTGATAATAATTTTTATTTATTAATATAAATATATTTTACTCATATAAGACAGTAGAACTCTTAAAATAGTTTGATTTATTTATAGAAGTAATTTAGCAGCCTAATTCCTTTAACTTTTCATAGGAAAGCATAAGGAAAACTAGACAATCTCCCCCAAAACAAATAGCATTTTTCTAGATGAATAAATATTACTATTTTTAATATCAGGTATTATTTATTAAAAAACTGGAGAATAAAATGAGTCTTTCTGTTATTGGTACCGGTTATGTAGGACTTGTTTCCGGAACTTGTTTTGCGGAAATGGGGAATAACGTTATTTGTGTTGATAATAACGAAGAAAAACTAAACAAGCTAAAGAATGCTGAAGTAACAATATATGAACCGGGGTTGGAAGCCTTATTTTATAGGAACATTGCTAAGAAAAGATTGATTTTTACCGGTAACCTTAAGGAAGCAGTTTTAAATTCAGATATAATTTTTCTATGCCTACCGACGCCCCAAGGAGAAGATGGATCAGCTGACTTAAAATATGTTTTAGGAGTTGCCGATGACATTGGGAAGATTTTAAAAGAAAACGATGACAAGGATTTCAAGATAATTGTAAACAAAAGCACTGTACCGGTCGGTACTGCAAAAAGAGTATATGATGCAATTGCCAAAGCGGGTGTATCTAATTTTGATATAGTGTCGAATCCGGAATTTCTGCGCGAAGGATTTGCAGTTGAAGATTTCTTAAAACCAGACAGAATAGTAATTGGAACAAACAATGAAAGTTCTATGCAAAAGATGAAAGACATTTACGAACCTTTTGTACGCCAGGGAAATCCAATTCTGATAATGGATACTGCCAGCGCCGAAGTAACAAAATATGCTGCCAATTCATACCTTGCTATGAGAATTACATTTATGAATGAACTTGCAAATTTCTGTGAAAAAGTGGGAGCAAATGTTGATATGATTCGCCGTGGCATGGGAACTGATAACAGGATCGGAAAAAGATTTTTATTTTCCGGAATCGGATATGGCGGCTCCTGTTTTCCAAAGGATGTTAATGCTTTAATTAAAACTTCACAGGAAAAAGGTTCTCCTTTGAAAATATTAACAGTTGTTGACCAGGTAAATAAAGCTCAAAAATCAGTACTGGTTGATAAAATTCTTGCGCATTTTAATAATAATATAAAAGGGAAACATTTTGCTGTTTGGGGATTAGCATTTAAACCGAACACAGACGACATGCGAGAAGCTCCATCTGTTGTAATAATTAATCAACTTCTAAAACTTGGCGCGACCGTTTCAGCACATGATCCAGTTGCGGTTGAATCTGCTAAATTTTATTTACAAGAACGTGTAACATATTGTGAAAACGAATACGATGTTCTGGATAATGCAGATGCACTTCTTATACTTACAGAATGGAATGAATACAGAAATCCTGATTTTAAAATCATTACATCTAAATTAAAGAATAAATTTATCTTTGATGGTAGAAACATTTTTGATCCAGTCAAAATGCAAGAATTAAATTATTATTATTCCAGCATTGGTAGACAACCAGTGAAGAATTCCTAAAAAAGAAGTAGGGGGATAATTATATTTATCCCCCTTTTTCTTCAATTCATTATAACTTATACAAAATTTGATCAATAAATTTGATTAGCAAATGAATCTAACAGGCAATGAAGCTGATTTTCCGGAAGCCGGAAAAGTATTAGACAATTTCGAACACGATTTAGAAGATGCCAAAATACTTGTTGCCGAGGATAATGTCATAAATTTTCTTATAATTAAAAATCTTCTTGAACTTTGCAAAGTAAAGGTTACAGCTGCTAATAATGGTAAGGAATGCATAGATTTATATGCCGAAAATGATTATGATTTGATTCTTATGGATTTAAATATGCCTGTAATGAGCGGTTTTGAGGCGGCAAATTATATAAGAACTAAAATGCCTTTGAACAAAAATACAATTCCAATTATAGCACTTACTGGTTCTACATTGCCGGAAGATCAAAAGAGAATGCTGGCTGCCGGGATGAATGATGCATATATTCCCAAACCCTTTACCACAAAGGATTTTTATCAGAAAATAGCTTTTTATCTAAAAAAGGATGGGGTCAGATCATTACCTGAAGAGGTAAAGAATGTTAACAAGGAAGAAAAGTACAACTTCAACTATTTGCTTCAGGTGTTTTCGACTACTAGTCCTGCCTTACATAAATTGACGGAAAAATTCCTTGAAAAGACACCATCAGATATTGACCACCTCAGACTGCTAATCGATAGAAGAGATTTTAAAGAAGCAAGTAATTTTGCACATAAAATTAAGCCAACATTTGGATATTTCGGGATATCGAATATTGTTCATAAGTTGAATGCCATAGAAATGAATTCTGAAGCTGAAAATGGTTATGAGTTTTTGAAAAAAGAGATAGGAGAAGTTTTAAATATTTGGAATGGGTTGAAAGAGGAACTGGAGCTCGATATCAAAAATATGATTTATCAAAAGTAAGAAGTAAAAAGGAAATTGATATCAGATGACAAACAGATTCATAGTTCCTAAATGGCTTAAAGAACATTTATTCGAATATTCTTCAATTGAAGATATCCCCAAGAATCAACTTGAAAAAATCAAAACAAACCTAGCCAAATTTTCTAATTTAAATCCAGAAGTCTCAATTGTAATGCCGGTTTGGAACGAAGAACAGAACATCATCAAGACACTTTCTTCAATTTCTCAAAACAAATCAAATTACAAATGCGAACTGATTATTATAAATAATAAATCAACTGATAATACTCAAAAAATTCTGGATTATTTCAATATCCATACGATACAGGAAAACAAACAAGGTATTAGTTTTGCGAGACAGACAGGATTAGAAAATGCCAAGGGAAAATTTCATCTATGTGTTGACGGGGATACTCTATACCCTCCTAACTGGATCGATGCCATGGTAGAGCCATTAAAGGAGAAGAAGATTACTTGTGTATGCGCGAAACATTCCTTTATTCCGATCAATAGTTCACATGTTATTCTAGGACTTTACGAATTGGCTGCCGAATTTCTTTTTGCCATACGTAATCGTCATCGGAAGTACCTCAATGTATTGGGGTTTAATTTTGGATTCAGAACAGAAGACGCAAAAAAAGCTGGCGGATTTAACATTTCCCGTCCCCGGTGGTCAGACGGGTGGATGGCGATGTCCCTTATGGAATCCGGTGAAATTTATATAATTAAATCAGAAACTGCAAGAACTTGGACAAGCGCCAGGAGGCTTTTGGCTGACGGGAGTTTAACAAAAGCTTTTATGAAAAGAATCAAAAAAGAGATCACAAGAATAAAAGAATATGTAACCAATCCTCAAATAAAAAAATAATTCATTTTTTAGGTTTATAAAGCAGAAAAACACCGAAAAAAATTACGAATAAGGCTATCACGTCAGAAACTGTTATACCACGATCCGGACTAAAATAATAAATCGTTTCGATTTCAATATATTGCGGAACCGGAAGCAAAATAACGGCTAGTGCAGAAACCATTAGTAAAACAATAAAAACTATCCGAAACACTTCAAATAATTTTAAATATTTATGGTAAGAAAAAGCATCTTTGCTGTTTAAGTCGGACGAGGTTAGGACGATAAAATAATCATCAAGTTTTTCCTCTCTGCTTTTCTGAAGTTTATCAACCTCATTAAAAGGTTCAAGTGCTTTCTTAACACTTTTAATTTTTCCAAACATTGTAACTCATTTCTTTCCGATAAAGATACTAAAGAATTTAATTTTGTAAAAATACTCTTTCTACTAAAAGTGATTTATTTATAATTTTACCATTTTCTTTTTGTCCTTACTGATCATCTATGTCAATTAAATTTTACTTCTCAACAAGTTTTAACATCATTATATTCCTATGACAATAGTTTTGAAAAGCTAAATAAATAATCCTATATTTATAGGTGTTTTTATATAATAATTAAAGTATTTCGTTCCAGAAAAGTCACGGAAATATGAAAAAAATTCTAGTGGTTGATGATGATGCAGTTATAAGAAAACTGGTGTCATTTAATCTTGAACATAAGTCTTATAAGGTTTTCCAGGCTGAAACTGCTGAAGTTGCGCTTAGGTTATTGCTGGACGAAGAGATAGATCTGGTTATTTGTGATATTATGATGGATAAAATGGATGGTTTTGAATTTTGCCGAATTATCCGATCTAAAGAGACATATAAGCATCTTCCGTTTATTTTTCTTTCATCCAGAGAATCTCTTGCCGATAAAAGCAAAGGTTATGAAATTGGAGCCGATGATTTTATCACCAAGCCATTTGATGTTGAGGAATTGATATTAAAATCGACTACCTTGATTAAGAGAAGCGAAGTTTACAAAAATTTCAGTATAAAGAAGAGTTTTAAAAATGATATTGAAGAGCGGACAAAAAAAATACTTCTGATTGATGACGATGAGATGTTTTGTGAAATTCTAAAGGGGGCAATGGAAACGAAAGGATTCCTTTTTCAGTACAGTATCGATCCAAACCAAGGACTAGAAATTGTAAGGGATTTCCAACCTGATCTTATAATTTCCGACTATAATATGCCGAGTTTGAACGGAAAGGAATTGAGGAAATTATTGTTAAAACACGAAACACTAAAACAAATTCCTTTTCTGTTTTTAACCAGCAATTTGAGTGAAAAGAACATGCTGGAGTGTTTTGAATTTGATATTAAAGACTATATTTTAAAGGATACTTCCTTAGCTGTAATAGCGGCAAAGATTTCAAATATTATTGAAACTACAATAAAAGAACGGAATACTTCACTTGTCGAATTAAAAAATGTAGCGGATTCACTTCATTTGCAGAATTCAAACCTGGAACCTCCGGAAATGAGTAATTTTAAAATCAAAAGCTGGCTTTCTCCATACAAAAGCATTCCCGGCGGTGATTTTATTGATTTTATCACATTACCTAATAATAAGACGGCTATTATTATGGGTGATATAATGGGTAAAAGATGGGGGGCATGGTTTTACACTTTTTCTTTTATTAGTTATATCAGAAGCACAATAAGAGTTGTCCTTAATAATGAAAAACAGTTTTCTGCGGGTGAAATATTAACCAAAGTTAATCTGGCTTTATATGACGATTCAAATGTTTCTGAAATATATTCCTCAATAAGCATTCTGGTACTTGATGATGCAGAAAAAATAATTTCGTATGCAGGTGCCGGCGATTTACCTCTGATTCTGTTTAGAAGCGGGAGCAAATCCATTGATTTGATAGAATCAAGCAATCCGCTTTTAGGTGTAAAAAGATCTTGTACCTATGACAATATAGTGATACCGATGAATGATAATGACTCAATTATATTGTTTTCAGATGGGATAACGGAATCAAGAAATTCAGAAGGCACACAATTTGGGACAAGAAGAATAAATCTTCTTCTTAATAACATTAATGAAACTGAAAAAGAGCTAACTATTTTCGAAGCAATAAAAGAAGATTTTATTGATTTTACTGGAAATAGCTTTGAAGATGATGTTAGTTTATGCGTTATTACAAAGATAAATTAGGAATATGATGGAGATTCTACTATGGATTTTTATAGTTATAGTGTTTTATTCATACGCCGGATATGGAATTATTTTAATTATAAATAAAAAAGCCGCTTTTCTTCAAAGGATATTCCATAAGCCCTTTAATTCTATTGCTTCAGAAATCATTTCAGAGCCAAATGAATACCGGCCTAAAGTTACTTTAATAATTTCAGCCTCTGGAGAAAACAGATCAATTATAAGGGAGAAAATTGCAAATACTAATGAACTGAATTACCCAAGAGATAATTTCGAAGTAATCTTTGCAATTGCTTATGATAAGAATTCGGAAACAGATGAAACTATTGAAGAATATTATAATTCGATGGGCTCCGGTTTTGATTTTACCAAATTTACATCTAAAGATCAGGAAGTTTATGTAAAATTTCTGGATATGGATAAAGAGGAAACAGGAGTCCGCGATTCAGAAATACTTGAAAATTTAAGTAAAGTTTTGCAAAGCGACTTATTTTCAACAGATGAAATTACAGAAGGAGCAAAGGAAAAGCTTGATGAAATTAATCAGGCGGGATCAGGTAAAGAACTAATAATCCGGGTAACTAAAGATATTGAAAGGAAGGGGAAAATTTCTCAAGTAAACAGAACTGTAAACAGAGCAGAGGGAGAAATAATTGTATTTTCAGATGCAAACACGATGTTTAATGAAGAAGCCATAGTGAATATTGTGCGTCATTTTGCTGATAAAAGAGTAGGTTGTGTAGCCGGCGAAAAGAGAGTAAAAAAGGGAGTCAATTCAACAAGCGGTGAGGGTGAGGGATTATATTGGAAATATGAGTCTTTGCTCAAAAAATTGGATTCCGATTTATATACCACCGTAGGGGCAGCTGGAGAAATCTTCGCGGTCCGAAAAGAATTATTCCAGGAAGGCATCGATCCAAATGCTTTGATTGAAGATTTTGTGGTTTCAATGAAAATCGCGCAAAAAGGCTACCGTGTTATTTATGAACCTGAGGCTTATGCTGAAGAAGAGCCAACCTTTGATTTGAAATCTGAATTTATAAGAAGAAGGAGAATTGCGGCTGGCGGTTTCCAGGCAATTGTTTGGTTAAGAGAACTGTTGAATCCAATTAAATATGGTGTTTTGAGTTTTCAATATATATCCCACAGGGTATTAAGGTGGGCTGTTGTACCATTTTTATTACCCCTTATTCTATTGTTAAATATACTTCTGATTCCCCAAGGAGCTGTTTATGGATTACTTTTTGCCATTCAAGTAATATTTTATTTGCTCGCATTTGTCGGATATTTTTTAGAACTTAAGAAGAGAAAGATTAAAATTTTTTATTTTCCTTTCCTTTTAATGATGATGAACGCCGCGGCTTATTCCGGGATAAAACGTTACTTAAAAGGAGAACAGCAAGTAGTTTGGGAAAAAGTAAAAAGATAAAATTATTGGAGGTTTACATGGATTATTCGGTTATAGAAGAAAATGGAATACAAGTAGTGACTATCCATTTAAAAAGAGCAACTGCCGATGTTGCCAAAAGCTTTAAATCATTTCTTTTGGAAATTATTGAGGACCAAAAGAAACAAAAAATTATAGTTGATTTTTCTGAAGTAAATTTTGCCGACAGTTCATTTCTCGGGGCACTTGTCTCGGGTTTAAAAAAAGCAACAGAAATCAAAGGAGACATTAAACTCCTTGGATTACAACCATCAGTCCGTGCAATGTTTCAATTAACTAGGTTGTATAAAGTATTTGAAATTTTTGATAATAAAGATGATGCATTTAGAAGTTTTTAATGTGCATCAATTTCACGCAATTCCCTTTTCATTTCATGCGAAGCTCATAATTTCAGATTAAGTGATATTTTAATTTTGCAAGGGAAATAATAAAATAATCATCATTTACCCATCTAAAACGAAGTAAGGATTTTGCTATTATGAAAGCAATGATTTTATCCGCCGGACTTGGTTCGCGACTTATGCCGCTTACTCTTACAATTCCTAAACCAATGCTGCCAATTGCCAACAAACCTTCACTCCAGCATATTATAGAACTTTGTAAACGCCATGGCATAACTAAATTAAAGCTTAATCTATACCATTTGCCAGAAGTTGTTGATTTATATTTTAAAGACGGATCAGAATATGGAGTAGATATTTCCTATTCTATTGAAAAAAAACTATGGGGAACAGCAGGCGGAATTAAACGCATACAAAGCTTTTTTGATGAAACTTTTGTAATCCTAATGGGAGATGGACTAACTAATATTGACCTGACTGAAATGCTGGCATTTCATAGAAGCAAGAATGCAAAGGTCACTATCGCGGTTAAAACTGTTGATGACCCATCAAAATACGGAGTTGTAGTAACCGGAAATGAAAATGAAATCCTCAGTTTTCAGGAAAAACCAAAAAAAGAAGAAGCAAAATCAAATTTGATTAATTTGGGAATTTACATTATTGAACCGGATATTCTTGATTTAATACCTGAAAAAGAAGAATATGATTTCGGGCATCAGTTATTTCCTAAGTTATTAGAATTAAACATTCCATTTTTTGCATATCCAACAAACGCAGCCTGGGATGATATAGGCGGTCTGCATGATTATTGGCGGGTTAATATGGAAGTAGCTGAGGGAAAAGTTCCAGGTTATATTTTTGAGGGTAATGAAATTAAGAAGGGGGTCTTTGTACACCCTTCCGCAAAAATAGATAAAAAGGTTTTAGAGAAGGCGGTGGCCCCAATAATATTGGGTAAAAATGTTGAAATAAAATCTGATGTTGAACTTATTGGTCCGCTAGTAATAGGTGATGAAGTATTCATCGATTCAGGAGCGACAATTGAGCAAAGTGTAATCTTAAACAATACGTATGTAGGAAAAAATGTCGAAGTAAAAGAATCCGTAGTAAATAAAAATTACAACCTAAATGTACCTGATAATTATGGTACTTTTGTTGATGATGATAAGGTATTTAAAACCCACAAAATAGTAACATTTCGGACCCAATTAAATCATTTTTTAATAAATGCAACAGACCGGGTTGTAGCTTTTTTTGTGCTGTTAGCCTTAGCTATTCCATTTATTGTTATAGCAATTTTAATTAAACTGGACTCTAAAGGACCGGTATTTTATACATCTAAAAGGTTACGTTCGCCGTCAATTGACAAGAATGGGAAACATTGGTACGTATTCTTTAAGGAAAAAGCAGTTAAATACTATGTATTCCGTACGATGTATATTGATACAGACCAGCGTGTTAAAGAATTAAAGAATAAATATGAAACTGGTCCATATGTAAAAATTGAAAATGATCCCCGAATAACGAAGATTGGGAGATATCTAAGAAAAACCTCAATAGATGAGCTACCTTTATTTTGGAATGTTTTAGTCGGGAACATGAGTCTGGTCGGAATCTGGGCATTACCTGTTTATGAAGCAGAACATTTGCTTAACAAGGGATTACAAACCCAAGGTGGTGATAACAATTTGGATTTATCAGAGCTTGCGCAAATCAGGTTTGATGGTAAACTAGGAATCGCAGGCTTCTGGCAATCAAGAGGAAGGTCTAACCTTACAGCTGAAGAAAGAGCAATTCACGATACGATGCAAACTGTTATGGGAAATATTGATATGAACCATAAAGAATATCTAGGTGAATATGCACAATTCCCGACGTACAAAGGTTACTTAAAAATGTTATATGAAACTTTCACAGCGGTTCTTAAAAAAACCGGGGCAGAATAAAACGTATGAAGACGATAAATATATTATTCCTTGTTTTATTTTTATTAATGGTTAATTGCGGGACTAATAATGCTCAGCAAGTTAACTATGATGCTTTAGTAAACGATACAACAAGCAATGAATTTGTGGAAAAATTAATTGTTCTTGCCTGGAAAAATTATCCTTTGAATGAAGTTTCCCAAAGGAGAATTCATTCAACTGAAGAATCACTTTTCCAATCTAAATGGTCGTGGTTAAACACTTTTTCTTTAAGTTACCAATATACTCCGAATATTACATCAGATCAGAGTACTCAGCTCGTATATCCAAGAGCGGGAATTGGAGTTACAGTCAATATAGGAAACATATTTAGTGTCCCAAGTAAAATAGCGCAGGCAGATGAGGATTATAAAATTGCAATTGCAAATTACAATGCACAAAAAGTCTTTATTCGAGCTGAAATAATAAGAAGGTACGCTGATTATAAGCGGGATATTGAACTTCTTAAAGTCCGTACACAAGCAGTTGAAGATTCCTATTCATCGTTACTATTGACCAAAAAAAAATTCGATAATGGTGAAATTGATTTAGACGAATACAATAAAGTTCTTCGTTCCTATACAGATAATATGGAACGCAAAGTAGTTTCAGACGGAGATCTTATGTATCATAAAGGCACTTTAGAAGAAATGATTGGAATAAAACTCGAGCAGGTCAAATAATGGATTTAATAATATTTATAAGAATTCTTCTTAACAGAAAAAAGCTTCTTATCATCATACCATTATTAGCAATGGTATTTGGTTACTTCCTGCTCAAAAACCAGGCGGATACATACAAGGCAAAGGCAGTTTTATCTTCCGGGATAATTGATGAAACGAAAATTTCATTAGATAATTCAGAGAACATAACTTCCTCATTTACGATACTGGCAAAATTCAGCAATCTTGTCGAATTGATAAAATCCCAATCAATAATTGAACTTGTTTCTTACCGGCTTATTCTGAATGATCTTAGCTCAGGCACTCCTTTAAAGAGGCCAAGCAGTTTATTATCAGACCTGAACCCACAGGCAAAACAGAATGCGATAAGGATACTTAAGGAAAAAATAGATTCGATAAAAAGCCTGAATTCAGATGTAAAAGATGAACATGGGATCATGCAATTAATCAAAAGTATGAATTATGATTATGAATCTATTTTACGAAAACTAAAGGTAGAGCATGTGGGTTCAAGTGACTTCATTTCTATTGAATTTGAAGCAGAAACTGCTTCACTGGCTGCATTTGTTCCAAACACAATTTGTGAGGAATTTTTAAGGTACAATAAGTATATCAACGGAATAAAGAGCAGTTATTCTGTTGATTTTTTTGAACGTCTTGCTCGTGAAAAGAAAAAGGAATTAGATGGTCTAGTAGATCAATTAAAGCAATACAAAGTCAGCAATAAGATTATAAATCTTTATGAACAGACTAAAGCAATAGTGTCTCAGGTTTCCAATCTTGAAATTATTAGAGAGAATGACAACAAACAAATTCCGGCATTAAAAACTGCGTTAGTAGATATAAACAGCAGGTTTACTGATAAAGAGAAAGGATATTTAGAAAGAGAACTGATTCCAAACAGTAAATCTATTTCAAGATTAAAGGATCTATTAACTCAGTTAAATGAACGACAGATTAGTTTAATTATTCCCAGCCAATCGATCAAAGATTCTATTGAAATAGTAAGAGCACTTTTGAAAACGGACATTGAAAAAGCCTCTGACGACCTAATACTAGACCCGAATATTCCAAAAAAAGAACTGGTTCTTCGTAAAATTAATTCAGAAATAGATCTGCAAATCTATCAGCAAAATGTAAAGTCGATAGATAAAGAGCGGGCAAGACTAGCAAAGATTATTGAAAACTATGCACCGAATGAAGCAACGATATCATCATTTGAAAGGGAAATAAGTGTTATAGCAGAAGCCTATTTAGTGATACTTAATAAATTAAATATGGCGAAATTCTCTTCGGAAAATGTTGAAGGAAATATTCAGCAGACAGAACCCGCTATTCAACCCGAAAAGGCAGAGCCAAATAATAAATTAATTCTCATAATTATGATGGGCTTAATCAGTTTTATATTCTGCATAGTTATCATATTTATTTTAGAATATATTGATGTGTCGATTAAATCACCAAAACATTTCAAAAAATTAACCGGCCTCCCTCTTTTAGGTGCAATTGATCTTCTGAAAATGCAGCAGTTGGAATTAAAAACTATATTCGATAAAGATTCAGATTTACCCGAAAACGAATATTTTAAGGAAGCTATAAGGAAACTTCGTTTTGAATTATTAGATAAATCCAATAAGAGTAAAGTAATTTTGTTTGCAAGTACTAGAGTAAATGAAGGTAAAACTTTTATTTTAATCAGTTTAGCCTATTCATTAAGTATGATAGGTAAAAAAATATTATTGATTGACACAAATCTAAAAAACAATCAGTTAACGAATCAATTTCATGCTCGACCTCAGCTATTCGAATCGTTGAATCTGGCAGACGACCCAATGACATTTATTTCAAAATCTTCAATCGATAACATAGACATTCTTGGAAGTTCACAGAGCAACATGAGTCCCAAGGAAATTGAAAGCGGCGGCGGATTCTCCCGATTAATCGAGAACTTAAAACCACATTATGACTTCATCTTTATGGAAATTTCATCTCTGAATAAAGAAGCCAGTGCACGGGAAATGTTGTCGGTAACAGAAAAATTTATACTTGTATTTGCGGCCAATTCTATCATAGAAGATGCAGACAAAAATTCAATTGCTGTTTCGATGAATCTTCGTGACAAGTTACTCGGATGTATTCTGAATAAAGTAACACTTGAAAATCTTGAACAAGTGCAGGGAGAAATAAAGAAGAAGAGATCTTTCATAAGGATTTTTACTAAGAAAATATTAACCGGAAACCTAGCAAAAGCTAAAACAATTGAAACGGAAATAAAGCCATAAATGGTATTGACGGAAACAATATTGTATCTCTTGATTTTATTACAGTCGATATATCTTTTTTATTTAATATTCCCATTCATAAATGTAATTATTGGGATCTTATCAAAAGAGAAAAGAAACCCCACAAAGGAATATCCTGAAACTGATTTCGCATGTTTAATAACAGCGTATAAAGAAACCGAAATATTTATTCCCTTAATAGATTCGCTGCTAAAACAAAGGTATAGTAATTATCATATCTATGTTGTTGCTGATGGATGCCCAAAAGGGCCTATTGCAATTACAGATAATAAACTTTCATATATTTTACCAGAGAATAATCTGTCATCGAAGGTCAAATCAATTCTATTTGGTTATAATCATTTTGTCCGTAATCATGATGCAGTTGTAATTTTTGATCCTGATAATTTGGCGCACCCTGATTTTTTATTAGAAATTAATAGATATTTTCAACAAGGGTTTAAAGCTGTTCAGGGAAAGAGGACGGCAAAAAATCTTGATTCTATTTATGCATGCTTGGATGCTGTGGGAGAGTATTATTACAACCATACTCAACGACTCGTACCGTTCCTTCTTGGTTCTTCTGCTCCAATCGCGGGTTCAGGAATGGCAATAGACTGTCAAATATATAAAACCAGTCTTGTTCAACTAGAATCATCTACTGAAGGAATTATAATTGCAGAAGACAAGCAGTTACAGATAGATCTGCTTAAGAAAAACCTAAGGATTGCATACGCAAAGAATGCAATAGTTTTTGATGAGAAAGTCACTTCTGGTTATCAGGTTGAGCGTCAAAGAACCCGATGGTTAAGTTCATATTTTAAACATCTTAACGAAGCCATATCCTTAATTTTTACCGGAATCCGGAATTTTAATTTTAATCAATTTTATTTCGGAATAGTAACTTCGATACCGCCTATGATAGTAACAATTTTAGCCACCATTATTTTTCTGATATTTGATATCCTAATATCAAAAGCTCTTTTTGTAATAACTCTTATCTCTTTGTTTGTTTTTGTATTCACTTTCCTTCTTGTTTTAGCATTAAATAAAGTTGAGAAGGAGATATGGAAGTCGTTGTGGGGTGTCTTTTTTTTCGCTTTTAACCAGATATCCGCATTATTAAAACTTAAAAAATCAAAAATTGATTTCATGGTCACTTCACATACCAAATACCTTACGATTGATGAAGTACTTCAAAGGAAACTGAAATAAAACAAATGACAAAAATAAAAATACTAGAAACAATAAGACAAGGATCATTTGGAGGAGGCGAAACATATTTATTCAATTTAGTCACCAGACTTAATCGAGATAAATTTGAACCGGTTGTGTTAAGCTTTTCTGAAGGAGCCATGGTAGAAGCATTAAAAGAAAAATCAATAAAGACTTATGTTATATCTACTGAAAAGCCTTTTGATATTTCTGTTTACAAACAGGTATTCCAGATATTAAAGAAAGAAAATATCGATCTCCTGCACATTCATGGTACACGCGCAGGTACAAATACATTGATTCCGACATTATTTACAAAGGTTAAGAAAATTTATACCGTCCATGGGTGGTCATATCATACCGGGAATAATGCATTAGTTACAAAATCAAGAATCATCTCGGAAAAATTTTTAACCAGATTCACAAATGTCACTGTCTGCGGTTCAGAAGCCGACAAGAAACTTGGCGAACAAAATTGTCCGGGAGGCAAGTACCGGCTTATTCATAATTCAATAGATCCTGATCTTTATGATCCCCAAAAGCCAGGTAAAGATATTCGAAAAGAATTCGGGTTCGATGAAAATGATTTTATTATTTCATCAATCGCCAGATTAACATTTCAAAAAGATCCGTTAACCCTTATCAAAGCATTTAATTTATTCCAGGCAATCCACCAAAATGTTAAATTGCTAATTGCAGGCGGCGGTGAATTGGAGGAAGAATGCAAGCAACTAGTGCATGATTTAAATTTGGATATTCATGTCGTTTTCTCACCATTCCGAAAAGATGTTACTGATGTGTTGAGATCTATTGACGTTTTTGTACTCCCCTCATTATGGGAGGTTATCCCTCTTGGATTATTGGAAGCGATGTCTTTTGAAAAAATCTGCGTTGCAACAAAGATTCCCGGTACTTCAGAGGCAGTAAAGAACAATGAAAATGGTTTTCTCTTTGAGAAAGGAAACGAGATGGAACTTGCACAGAAATTGGAATACATTTATTTAAACAGGAATAATCTTGACGCAATAAAGCAGAACGCCCGTAAAACTGTAGTTGACAATTTTAACATAAAGACTTTAGTCAAAAAAAACGAGTCGCTTTATCTGGAATTAATGGGCGAATAAATAATGACATTCGTTAAAGATTCATATTGGTTCAAATCTGGCATTTATACAATACTGCAAAGAATAACATCGTTAGTAACCGGATTTGGCAGTTTTTACCTACTGGTACGTATTCTTACAAAGAGTGAAATGGGTGTCTGGGCATTATTTCTTACTGTTACAGCGCTTGTAGAAGTTGCCAGAAACGGACTTGTACAGAATTCACTTATAAAATATTTATCTAATGCAAACGATGAGGAATATCCAAAAATATTTGCAGCTTCATTATCCCTAAATATAGTGACAACTATATTTTCGGCATTACTATTATTTATTTTCTCAAAATATCTTGCAGGTATTTGGTCAGCTCCGCAGATTGAGTTAATGTTTTACCTTTATATTATTACAACACTTCTTTTAATTCCTTTTTCTCAATTTAATTTTGTGCAACAAGCCAATCTGGATTTTAAGGGAATCTTTTACAGTAATCTTATCCGGCAGGGGGTGTTTTTCGGAGCGATAGTCTACTACTATATTTATCATGCAAAATTTACATTATCAGATTTAGTCTGGCTCCAGACTATAGGCGCTTTTTTAGGGTCCATAGTTTCATATATCTATGTGAGGAAATACTTCCGTATGGTATTTGCTTTAGAATTTGAATGGATGAAAAAATTATTCAATTACGGTAAGTATGTTTTCGGCACAAACATCAGCTCAATGGTTTTTACAAGTATCGATCAATTGATGCTTGGAATTTTGCTGCCCACATCAGCAGTAGCTGTTTTTAATGCGGCGAACAGAGTTACAAATTTTGTGGAAGTACCTTTGTCATCAGTTGCTTCTATTGTTTTCCCTCAAAGCGCAAAACGTATGGCAGTAGAAGGAACAGAAGCAATAACATATCTATATGAAAGGTCGGTTGGATTGCTTGTTGCTATGATCTTACCTGTAGCTCTTGTTTGCCTTGTATTCTCCAAAAGCATTATTACCATTATTGCCGGAAGAAATTATCTTGAGGCAGTCCCAATTCTACAGATTATAGTTCTGGTTACACTACTTCAGCCATATGCCCGTCAATTCGGGGTAGTAATGGATTCTATAGGAAAACCGAAAACCAATTTTTATCTATTGGTATTTATGGCATTAGTCAATATCGGGTCAAATTATTTTTTCATTAGTACATTTGGTCTTATTGGAGCAGCATTCGGAACCTTTTCTGCGCTAATTATATTTATAATAATAAGCCAAAGAATCTTAAAAAAGGAAATTGGAGCTAAGACTCATCATACCTTTATATATGCTTATACATTTTATAAAGATACATTTATACTCATAAAACAAAAACTATTTTCTAAATGATAAATAATATTCGGAACAGGGACATTGTTATAGTTGGATTACAGGCATGGGATACTGCTATTGGGAGCAACTGCAAGAATATTGCAATTGAATTTGCAAAGGATAACAGGGTATTATATGTCAATTATCCAATTGACAGGATAACACTTCTACATGAAAAAAATACTCCTCATATTCAAAAACGATTGGCTATCAAAAGAGGCGAATCGGATAATCTTGTAAAAATCCAGAATAATTTATGGAATCTATCACCCACAAGAATGCTGGAATCTATTAATTGGATTGCATCTGGTTTTGTGTTTGATATTTTAAATAAGATAAATAATAAAAGATTTGCCAAGGATATTATACAGGGAATTAAGAAACTGGGTTTTAAAGATTTTATTTTATTCAATGACAACGATATTTTCCGTTGTTATTACTTAAAAGAATTACTCAAGCCTGCACTTTCGATATATTACATCCGTGATTTTTTGCTGGGTGTAGATTATTGGAAGCGTCATGGTGCAAGGTTAGAACCCAAACTTATAAAAAAAGCTGACTTGGTTGTCGCAAATTCAACGTACCTGGCTGATTATGGTAAACAGTATAACAAGAAATCTTATTATGTGGGTCAGGGGTGTGATGTATCTTTATTTGATGAAACTTTAATAAAAGATATTCCCTCTGACATAAAAGATGTTAACAAACCAATAATAGGATATGTTGGGGCATTATTTTCGCTGCGGCTGGACATCACTTTGCTTGAATCAATAGCCGAGAAGAGAAGGGATTGGAACTTGGTATTGGTCGGTCCGGAAGATGAAAAATTCAAGAACAGCAAATTGCATAAAATGGACAATGTTTCTTTTTTGGGTAATAAAGATATTTCCCTTCTTCCGGCTTATATAAAGCATTTTGATGTTTGTCTTAACCCTCAGACAATAAATGAAGTGACAATCGGAAATTATCCAAGGAAGATTGATGAGTATTTAGCCATGGGGAAAGCGATTGTAGCTACTAAAACCAAAGCGATGGAAATATTTTCTGAGTTTACCTACCAGGCAGAAAATGTCGCAGGATATATTGAAATGATTGAAACAGGTATGAAAGAAAACACTGCTGAAAAAGCTAATTTAAGAAGAAAGTTTGCATTGACTCATACCTGGGAAAATAATGTTATGGAAATTTACAAACACATAAATGAATATGCTCAATAGACTTAGGGCACTCAAGGAAAACCAAAGAGTAAAGAAATTTCTCTTATATCTTCTAATGCCTAAAAATCAGGCGCGCCCAAGGATATGGGTAAAATTCTTTATTAATCCATTTATACATAATCATGGGAAGGGATCATTAATTAGAAGACGTTCACGTATAGATGTTTTACCATTTAATAAATTTTTACTTGGTAAGAATTCTACGATTGAAGATTTCTGTACGATCAACAATGGCGTAGGCGATGTAATAATTGGAGATAGAACCAGGGTCGGAATGGGGTGTGTTGTCATCGGCCCTGTTGAAATCGGAGATGATATAATGTTTGCCCAAAATATAGTAGTCTCTGGATTGAACCATTCCTTTGAAGACATTACAAAACCAATATCAGACCAAAAGGTAAGTACTTCTAAAATTATTATCGAAAATGAAGTTTGGATTGGTGCAAATTCAATTGTCACAGCCGGAGTAACTATCGGAAAGCATTCAGTGATTGGAGGTGGCAGTGTTGTAACAAAAAATATTCCTCCATATTCAGTAGCCGTGGGGAATCCTGCAAAAATTGTGAAACGTTATAATTTCGAATTAAAAGCCTGGGAAAGGATATAAATGTTTCATCTTTTCGGGAAAGAAAACGGATTGTCAGATAAGGATATACTGATTGAGAAAATCGCGATCGTTTTTGTCTTTATTATCCTATACAGTATTTTTTTAAAAATATTATTGTTTTAAGAATGAAAAACCTTGCTGTAATTATAGTTAATTGGAATACTAAGAATCTTTTAAGAGATTGTTTGAATTCAATAAAAAAAGAAACACATAAATATTCATATACAATTTATGTCGTGGATAATAATTCTCCCGACAATTCAGCAGCTATGGTTAGGGAAGAATTTCCTGATGTTCGGCTCATAGCCAATAGTGATAACCGCGGATTTGCAGCTGCAAACAATCAGGCATTAAGAATAGCAGATGAAGAATTTTTATTGCTGCTTAATCCTGACACAATAGTAATTAACAATGCTCTGGACAGAATGATTGATTTTTTAGTAAAGCGCAGGGATATTGGTATTTTAACCTGTAAACTGCTTAATCAGGACAAAACTCTTCAAAAGTCAGTAAATAATTTCTTTTCATTGTCACGTTCAATGTTTGAGAACCGGTTCTTTGCGGATATATTTAAGAATTTTGGCAGCAAAAGCGATTTTTTTATGTCCTATTGGGATCATAGTTCAAGTCGAAGCATTGATTGGTCTTATGGGGCTGTAATGCTGTTCTCACGGGATGTCTGTGATAAAGTCGGATTGCTTGACGAGAAATTTTTTATATATGCAGAGGAGATGGACTATTACATTCGAGTAAAGAAAGCCGGATTCACATCATACTTTCTGAGTGATGTTGAAATTATTCATTTGGGAAAATCCAGTTCCAGGCAGAGACGCGGAGAAATGTTTATTCAGAACTATAAAAGTTTTTATATTTTTCTCAGGAAGCATTATTCGTCTTTTACATTTAATGCTTACCGGATCCGCACCACCTTTTTTCTTTTCTTATGGATTGTGAAATTTTTTATATCAGTGCAAGCAGACAAATTGCTAAACAAGGAATCTGAAGAAAACAGAATTCAGCTAAAGGTTTATTTCCAGACATTTAAATGGCATTTAACGCCTAATAATTTTCGCTTTTAATGGATTTTCAGTTAAGAATATTAAACACTAAGGCATCAATAAAAAATAATTCGTTAGGGAACTATTTTCTAAAATTATTTATTGATAATAAATTAAATAACATATTCGGGTTCATACTTTTTTTTATTGCTACCGCAGCCATTACGTTTTTTATAGCAAAGCTTGGTTTAGTAGGGGGAATACTTGCTTTAGCTTTAATAATAGGGATCCCAGCCATTTTCCTTTCCATTTTTAATATAAAAGCAGGAATAACAATTACGTTAACTCTTTCCTTTTTTGTTCTGGGTCTTAAACGAGTTGCCGGGGATGTTCAACTAGGTGTACTTATGGATCTGCTTGTTGCAATTATGGCTTTCGGTATGTTCATAAAGCAATCAGAAAAAAAGGACTGGTCATTTGCAAAGAATCCGATCAGTAAAATTATTCTTGTTTGGGTGTTATATAATTTACTTGAATTCGTTAACCCATCTGTAGAGTCAAGGCTGGCATGGGTTTATGTAATTAGAAGTTTCGCAGGGATAATGGTTTTTTATTTTCTTCTTATATATTCTATTAAATCGAAAAAAGATATTGCTTGGTTCATTAAAATATGGATTGTTTTGGCAATTGCTGGAATGCTTTATGGTTATTATCAGGAATACTTTGGATTTTTTCCATTTGAGATGAATTGGATAATGTCTTCTCAGGAAAGATTTGCATTATTGTTTCAGGCAGGCAAATTCAGGAAGTTTTCTTTTTTCTCTGACCCATTAGTTTTTGGGTTTCTGATGTCTATAACAGGTACATTATGCTGGACACTGCTTCTCGGACCTTTTAAAAAATATACAAAAGTGTTTTTGTTTCTAATTGGATTACTGATGTTCAATGCGATGTTATTTTCGGGAACAAGGGCGGCATTTATTCTTCCCCCTCTTGCAATGATCTTCTATACGATTCTGACATTAAAAAGGAAACTTATCATTCTGACAGCTGTAATTTTCTTATTAGGAATGGTTCTGATAAATGTATCAACTAGTAACGCAAATCTTGTAAGACTACAATCAGCATTTCATCCGTCAGAAGATGCTTCATATCAGGTCAGAGTAAAAAACCAGGCATTCATCAAGCCATTCATTCAAAAGCACCCATTAGGTGCGGGACTGGGAAGTGTTGGAGAATGGGGAAAGAAATTCTCGCCCTGGTCACCTATTGCGCAGTTTCCACCTGACAGCGGTTTTATTAGGATAGCTGTAGAAACCGGTTGGGTAGGTCTTTTTATTTATTGCACTTTCCTCTTTATAGTGCTTAGAATAGGAATAATGGAGTATATACGGATTAAAGATCCGGAATTAAAAACTTATTCACTTGGAATGCTTCTAGTTGCTTTTTGCCTGACAGTCGCAAATTTTCCTCAGGAGGCAATAGGGCAATATCCAATAAATTTAATTTTTTTCGTTGCAATTGGAGTACTAACAAAAATAAAAGAATTTGATAATGAGACGGTAATAAATTATTTACTTTAGAAGTATCATCTTTTTTATTGAATTAAAATCCTTTCCGGTTGTTTTGTCAACAGCGTTTATGCGGTAGAAGTAAACTCCGGAAGAAAGATTTTTATGAATTGTTGAATTACCGAAATCAACAGAATAATAACCTGCCGCTTGTTCTTCATTAACAAGCTGTCCAACTTTTTCACCGGAGATATTGTAAATATCCAAAATGACTTTTGAATCATTAGGAAGACTATAATTAATTTTAGTTGTTGGGTTAAAAGGATTAGGATAATTTTGGCTAAGATCGAAAGTCTTAGGTAAAGCTACCACGGTTTCGATTATATTACTGTAGTATCCTGTTCCGTCATTATTTATTATATGAAGACGATATTTTATTTCGCCTACTGCATAAGAATCATTAAAACTGTACGAATGAGTTGCAGAGCTATTGCCGCTCCCCTTTACTTCACCAATTGCCTTCCACTCTGTTGATGATTGTGCAGAGCGTTCAACAATGAACTTGTTAAAATTTAATTCGATTGCGGTAGACCAGGATATTTTTATTGCACTTCCAGTAGCGGCTGCAGTAAATGCGGATAATTCCACAGGCAGAGCGCTTGTATCGTCTCCTAATGTGTATTGTGAAAATACTGTAAGGCCCGTATGGGTGATAACTCCTGAAGTAATATCGCTGAAAGTTCCAGATAAAGCCCATCCACTGCTGCTGGTTGGTCTCTGTAATATTTTAGTGTCGCCCGAAGCAATCCCTGAAATTCCGTTAACATCCAATGAAAGTGAATATGTACCGCCGGTAGTTGTATCTGCCGAAATTGTCCAATATCCATCATGTAAATAATTAGTTATTCCGGAGGGAAGACCGGCAGAGCCGGGATCACTGTTAACAAATGAAGCGGTTAGATTAGATGCAGAAGCAGGTGCGCTAGTGAAATTTACAGTTGCGCCCCTGTATACAGCTGCTGTACCGACAGGGAATAAATACGAACCGGTTGAGGTGATGAAAGACCTTTTAAGGAATCCGTTCACCCATCCGTTTGTTCTGGAAACAGAACCAGATGCATTATTATTAATGGTTAATGTATCCAATCCCGTTGAGAGTACACCGCTTGTTAATGCAAGGGTTCCGGTTAGATTTACATTTGAACCAAGTGAAACAGGAGCAGAAGAATTATTTATGATAAAATTTATTGCAGCCGAAATACCAGTAGTAGAAAACTGCTGAGGAGCTGAGCCATTAAAGGTAATACTAGCAGGACCGGCAGAACTTGTTTTTGTAACCAGGCCTGAAGAGTGAATGAAATTTCCCTGGATATTAATATTGGCAAGACCCGGAGAGGCATTGGATGTAGAAGAAATATTAAGTGTACCAGTTCCGTTTATTGAAATATTACCCGATACATTAAGTGTGGTTAAACCAGTTCCGCTGGAAGCACCAAGAAGTCGAAATGAACCTCCCTGAACATTAACGTTTCCGCCGACATTTAAAGTTCTAACCCCTGAACCGGTATTAACCGCACAATATCCGGTTCCAGTAGATATAACAGTAAGATTACCACTAAGTGTTAAAGTACCGTCAGTATTGTAAAATTTACCTGCTGCTGTTTGAGAAGGACAATTCCAAATAACATTATAGCTGGAGACAGGAAGCCAAAGATTACTTGCCTTAACTCCTGTTACATTAATAGTTGAGCCATTTAAAAAGGTGCCCGTCAGAATACTTCCGCCTTCGCAGTCATGCTGATAAACTCCCCCGCTATCTACGGTAAGAGTACCCATTGTAGAAAATGATGATGCGTTTTGAAGGACAAAAGTGCCATTATTCAAAATCTCTGTGGCAGGAGCGGTATAGGTATATGCTGAAGGAATTGTAAATGTGCAATTAGTAGTGCCATTACCGACAAATACCTTGGATGAAGTTCCTGAAACGGTCCAGTTGGCACCAATAGTGGGCGCTGCATTATTTCGTATAAAGAAAGATTGAGCCGATGATGTAAAATCAGTTGGCGCCGTTCCCGATCCTCCATTAGGATCAGAAGTCCATGTTGTTAGAGCATCAAGATTTCCAGTGGATTTGGAATAATAACTGGTTGCAGCGGCGCCTGTAACAGAAACATCTTGTTCAGTTGCACCGCTGCTGGCGCATACAATAGTGCCGGAATATGCACCCGGAGTGAGTGGTGTAAACCGGACATCAATTATTGTTGAAGTGACTGCACCGCCAGATGGAACCAAGGTTATTGTGTTAGTAGAAAAAGAATTTGAACCAGTTCTGATTTCAAATCCAGTGGAAGGAGTAACCAGAATATTACTTGTAAGGTTTGATCCATTTATAGAAAAACTTTGAGAAGCCGAAGAGCTGCCAGCAGGGGTTAAATCAAAACTCAAAGGACCCAGAGTCCCGGTTGTTATTGTAGGGGACAATCCTGGATTGGTAGTTCCGCCTAGTATTACATTTCCAATAGTTACGCTGCTGGCTGAAGCACTACTGCCGGCTTTTCTCCAAAGAATAAGTCTTACTGTGAATACTGAGCCGGAGTTGACCAATATGGAAGGAGTTGCAATAAATGCCTGCATAGTATTTGCAGGCAGCGCATTTCCGGAGAGCCCGTTACTGTTAATTGTTGTGTAATTTATTCCATCGGTAGAATAACCTATTGCTGCATTAATATTAGTTGCCGCGCCGTTTTCAGTCAATGGAATAGTAATGCTGTTAACAGTTAGTTTATTCCCGGCAGTTGGGGAATAAGTGAACTGAACATATCTGACTGTTCCGGTAGAAAGACCTGTAAAAGTAGAATTTGCAGTTGTAGTTGAACCATCGGCAGGCCAGCTAGTTGCGCCTGACGCCCCCAAGGTTAATCCAACCGGGCTTGTACTGCTAAAACTATATCCCGTAAATCCCGTTATATTTGTGGACGAAGAAGGAATAACGCTGCCCGCAGTAATATTTCCATTAATTACAGGGGTTCCGTCAGTAGTCAGTGGCCAAACAGCAGAAACTGACTGGGTAAGGATAAAGCTTCCCGCAGCAACAGCCATTAACTGATCGCTATGTCCAACATTTGGTACGTCAATAATTCTCCATGTAAGATTTTGATTAACAGTTACTCCGGAATTATAAAAATAACCCGCCCTGGCATATCTGTTTGCACCCTGGACCTCAGACAATGAGTCAGTATTCAATTCAGAATCCTGAAGCGTATCAGCAGTTCCCCTCATAACAACAAGATTTCTTTTTGAAAATGCTAACATATCTGACTGGGCCAGATTCAATAGTGAGTTTTTAGCTCCCCAGGGGAAAGCCACCGTTAAATCGGGGCATGTATACCATCCTGCGTTGCCGGCTATATATCTTGTTATAAGATTATCGGGCAAAAAGAATGCAAGACGATGAACGAATTGTCCGCCTCCTGAATGTCCCCAAAGCTGATATGTTGAATCTGTCAGACTGCATTCTGAAAATAGTTCGCGGTGGATCTGTTCAACTAAATTGAAACTCCAGTTTGCTTTAGGATTCAGACTGCCAGAACCATTAGAACCTGTAAACATATTTCCAAGAATATATTGATCAGAGGACCAGTTTGTTGTATTAAATTCAGGTGAAGCTACAACATAATTATTAGCATTAGCAAAAGGTAGCCAATCTGTCGCTATTCCTGTTGCATCCCGATTTATTCCCGCCATAGTCATAATAAATTTTGAAGCGGAGGAAAATCCTGCCGGAAGAACGACCCAAACCGGAATTGAATATTGTGAAAGAGAGAGATTAGTATAGAGATATTTTTGAACTACACCAGCAGTAAGGACCTGAACTGTAATAGTGTCGAGTTGATTTCCCTCGTAAGCAAAGATTTTATAGAATGTATAATCGCCTGTTGTTTTTTGAAGAGAAAATGATGCTGAGTCGCCGCTGGCAGTGGCAGTATCAGTTGGAAAAGTATAAACTCCGGTTGACTCATCAATCAGATACCTTGAAGCTTTCCAGGAAATGACATCGGCAGGAACCGATTTAGTCACATGAAAGACAACTGTTCCAGCTGCCTGTATTTTTGAAACTTTTGTTATTGTGACCGCTTGGGATATTCCGGATGAAACAAGAAATAGAAGGATGGTGCAAATATAAAAGAACTTGATTTTATTCATCGGAGCTTCCAGGTTGGTACTTATTTGTTATTCTTTATAATATTGGAATTTATATTCCGCATGAAGTTAGAGAATATATATACAATTGTCAAGAGAAATGAAACCAGTAATGGGGGAATTATATGCTTCAGAATTAGAGGGAAATTAGCTATTTTTCGCCAACCTATGTCAAGTAAAACAGTCAGTATATTAACTCAGTCAATTACAGGTTAGTGAAAAGTAAAAAGAAAAATAAGCCGGCAGAAGCAATAAAAAGCAGTAATAACCGAATTAAAATTTACTTTTTTTTACTTGTGGCTGTTCCTTTTGTTTTATATTTCCGGATTGCCAATTATGAATTCAGTACCATGGATGATAATGATATGATTACTGCAGTTTATAATGTAAGCGGCAGTTTCGGCAATATTAAAGAAGCATTTACACACGATGCTTTTATGAGCAACTCGGGAAATTCTTTTTACCGTCCCGTTCAGACAATTTCTTTTATGATCGATTCACAGTTCGGAAGTCTGCAGCCGGGCATATATCATTTTTCAAATCTGATCTGGCATATCCTTATGATAATCGCCCTCTTCTTTTTTTTAAGAATGCTGGGTGTAAAGGATGAAATTTCATTCTTATTGACTTTAATTTTTTCAGTAAATCCCTTGCTTACACATGCTGTTGCGTGGATTCCGGCAAGGGGCGATTTGTTAGTAGGTTTATTCGGACTTCTTTCATTCATAACATTTCTAAATTATATTGAGAAGCGCAGAACTCTTTATCTTATATTACATGCACTATTTTTCCTTTTAGCTGTGTTCTCAAAAGAAACTGCCGTATTACTGCCTATTGTTATTTTTACATATTACTATTTTGTTATCAGAAAGGAATCCAATCTCAAAGAAATACTACCCTTCCTTCTTATTTGGGTTATTTCGATAATAGTATTTTATTTTTCAAGACGAGCTGTAATAACAAATAATATCACCTCAAATATTTTCGGTGTAATCCCATTTATTAAAAACCTTCCTGTTATTCCAATTACATTTGGGAAGTTTTTTGTGCCATTTAACCTGAGTACGCTGCCTAAGTTTGACATGCCCTCGATCGTAATTGGGTTTTTATTAATTGTAACTGTTATAATTCTGGCTTATAAATTTATCCCTTCCAAAAATAGAATTGTTATTTGGGGAGCTATTTGGTTTCTTTCATTTACAATTCCTCCGATGTTTCTCAGGATACCAAGCTCTGATATTGGGTTTGAATATTTTGAGTACAGGGCATATCTTCCGGTAATTGGTATTTTAGTTATTCTTGGTTTTCTTGGGAATAAGTTTCTGAAAATTTATTCATTTAATGAAATACTAATGGTAATTATTCCTATTGTATTGTTTTATGGAATAACTGCGTATGTTCATTCTTCTGCATTTTCAGCCCCCTTATCGTTTTTCAGTTCAGGTGTTGAAGCAAGCGCCAAGAACGCTTATGCGCTTAATTCCAGAGGTGGAACATTCAGGGATGCAGGAAATATTGAACCTGCTTTAGCTGATTTTGACAATTGTATCCGCGTCTGTCCAACATATAGCTGTCCGTATTTCAGCAAAGGCGATCTTTATAGAAATACAGGCGACTATCAAAAAGCGGAATATTTTTATGCACTGGCATTGAAGTACGATACGCTTTACAAAAACATAAATACACTTCAGGATAATGCATATATGAGTCTTTCCGCAATTAAGTTAATTCTTAATAAATACGGAGAAGCGGTTGCAATCCTGAAAAAAGCAGACGTTGTTTACCCCGGAAGCCAGAACATATTGAACAATATGGGTTATGCCTATAACTCATTAGGAAAATATGATTCTGCCTTGGTTTGCTTTAACAGGGCGATTAAAATAGATCCCGAAGCAGCCGCTTTTCAAAACAACAGGGCAAAAGCAAAATATCATTTAAAAGATTTAAAAGGATCAATGACGGATTTTAATAAAGCCATTAAACTTGATCCCGGTTTAGATGATGCCTACCTGAACAGAGGTATTTTGAAAACAGATATTAATGATTACGAAGGAGCCATATCCGATTTTAACATGGTATTAAATCTGAATGCACAGTCGGGAGAAGCATTTTACTATAGGGGAATAGCATATTCCAAAATAAATAAGCCTGCAGAAGCTGAAAAAGATAAAGCTGAGGCACTCAAACTCGGATTCAAGGAAACATCCGGTGAAAAAGAAAACTAAACAGTCATTACCTGCTAATAAAAAAAACCGGCTAGCGGTATATCTTTTTTTCCTGATTCTTATTCCTCTGGCATTATATATAAGAGTAGTAAATTTTGAATTCAGCACTATGGATGATCAGTTCATAATTTCAACCCATTTCGATTTATTAAGCGATATTAAAAATATTGACCAGGCATTTACTCATGATGCCTTTATGAGTTCGAAGGGAGAATTATTTTACCGCCCTGTACAGACAATCTTATTTATGATTGATGCTCAGATAGGAGGTGAACAGCCTTGGATCTATCACCTTACTAATCTTTTACTTCATGTAATTGTTGTAATTGCTCTCTTCTTCTTCCTGAAAAAGACAGGAATTAAAGAGGAAATTTCTTTTCTGCTGTCATTATTTTTCTCTATTAATCCATTATTAACTCATGCCATTGCATGGATACCCGCAAGGGGTGATCTGCTTCTGGGATTATTCTCCCTGCTGTCCTTCATAACATTCCTCGAATATTTTAGAAAAAAGAAAACTATATTTTTAATTCTGCACACGTCAGCATTCCTACTTGCGGTATTTTCCAAAGAGACTTCGGTTTTATTGCCTGTGTTTATGCTTTCCTTTTTATTTATCTCATTCAGGAAAATGTTCAGATTAAAAGAAATATTACCATTTCTTTTAATCTGGGGATTCTCATTTGCAATATTTTATTTTCTGAGAGAAAGAGTAATCATAAAAACGCCGGCTTCAAATATTGTGGGGATTACAGCCATACTAAAAAACCTGCCCGTAATTCCTATTACATTTGGTAAATTTTTCCTTCCAATAAATCTTTGCACACTTCCTATTTATGATACTCTTTCACTGATAACCGGCATTTTTGTCCTTGGTGCTTTTACTGTAATTGCAATTAAATTTACTCAAAGCGAAATCAGTATCGTTTTGTGGGGAGCAATATGGTTCCTTGCATTTAATTTACCACCGATGTTAATACGCCCCACGATCTCGAATTTCTCGTCAGAATATTTTGAATACAGATCGTATCTGCCGGTAATTGGAATTCTTATTATGATGGGGATAATTGCAAAAGGGATTCCGTCAAGATATTCTGTTAAAAAAATCTTCCGGATAACTATTCCGGTTCTTATTATTTATGCAATCCTTGCTTTTAATCATTCGGGTGATTTTACTGACCCTTTATCTTTCTTCCAATCGGCAGTAAACGGGAGTTCGCATAACGCATTTGCATTAACTGAAAGAGGAAGCATTTATTTCAGAAATAGCAGGACTGATCTTGCTCTTGCCGATTTTGATAATGCCTCTAAAATATGTCCTCACTTCAGCGCACCGTATTTTGACAAAGGAGAGCTTTACTTTTCAATAAACGATCCACTTACTGCTGAGAAATATTATAAAGAAGCATTAAAATACGACACCACATATACGGATATAAATGGCCTTAAGGATTTTGCATTTATAAACCTTGCATCTGTTCTGTTAGGGCAGCAGAAATATGATGAGATAATTCCTTTATTAAAAAATGCTGAATTAAAATATCCTGACAACGCAAGTATTCATAATAATCTTGGATTGGCATACTATGCTAAAGCCGAATTTAATCTGGCTCTTGCGGAGTATGGCAGGGCGATTCTGACGGATCAGTTAAAAAATATATCCTATTATAACAACCGGGGCATGACGAAATATAATCTGAAAGATTACCAGGGCGCACTTGCTGATTTTAATTCAGTTCTGCTTGCTGATCCCAAATTCCAGGATACATGGAATAACAGGGGTATTACAAAAATTGAATTAGGCGATTATCAGGGGGCAATTTCTGATTTAACAACAGCAATTAATTTTAATCCCAATAATACTGTAGCATGGTATTACAGGGGCACGGCTTATGCTAAATTAAATATGAATACCGAAGCAGAGGCCAATCGGCAAAAAGCAATACAACTTGGATATAAAATCCCTTAATGAAAAGGAACATTAGTGAAAAAGCAAAAGAAAGATAAAAAGGCGGAATTGTCGGCCGTAAAAAAGAAGAAATTATCAGTGTACCTTTTCTTTCTTGCGGTTATTCCAATGATTTTATACTTCAGGGTTGTGAATTTCAGCTTCACTGAATTTGATGATCATGCAATAATAAGTTCTATATATAATATAACCGGTGGATCCTCCAATATTAAAGAAGCATTCACTCACGATGCTTTTATGAGCGACAGGGGTGATTTATTTTACCGCCCGGTGCAGACAGTTTCATTCATGATTGATTCTCAAATTGGAGGACAGAAACCGGGAATTTATCATTTTACAAACCTTTTACTGCATATTCTAACTGTAATAGCGCTCTTCTTTTTCCTAAAAAAGACCGGCATTAAAGAAGAGATTTCTTTTCTGCTTTCCTTATTTTTTTCAATACATCCGCTGCTGACAAATGCAATTGCATGGATACCCGCACGGGGAGACATTCTGGCCGGATTATTTAGCCTGGTTTCTTTCATTGCCTTTCTGGAATACTTTGAAACAAAAAAGTATGTTTATTTATGGCTCCATTCTTTTGCTTTCCTGCTTGCCTTGTTTTCAAAAGAGACTTCAGTTTTAGTGCCGGTCCTGATATTAATATATTATTATTTTGTTCAGAAAAAAGTAATATTAATAAAAGAACTCACCCCCTTTTTATCATTATGGGTTTGTTCATATGCCATATTTTATTTCCTCAGACAAAATGTTGTGAGGGTAGGTTTTGATCCAAATACATTCGGGCTGATTCCATTGATCGATAACCTGCAGGCCATCCCGATTATTTTCGGGAAACTATTTATTCCATTGAATCTAACAACGCTTCCGTTTTATAATAATACCGCTTTAATTATTGGCGTTATATTAATTGCCGCAGTTATAATATTAATTTATAAATACGCCTCAGGAGAAAAAAGAACTATTCTTTGGGGAGCTGTCTGGTTTATAATATTCTCAATTCCGCCTATGCTTTTTCGGGCTCATGTTATAGGCATCGGGTTTGAGTATTTTGAATACAGGTCATATCTGCCGGTAATCGGAATCCTGATTATTGCAGGAATAATAGCTAAAGAACTTCCAAAGAGAATTTCATTCAACACCATATTGAAAGCTGCAATTCCTGTGATTTTGGTTTATGGATATATAGCTTTTAATCATTCAAATGATTTTGAAAACCCTATGGCATTTTTCTCTTCGGCTATTGAATCAAATCCGGTTAATGCATTTGCAATAAGCGAAAGAGGAAGCGAGTATTTAAGGAATAATAATGTCGGACTTGCGTTAGCTGATTATGATTATTCAATGAAGTTAGCTCCTGAATTCAGCACACCTTATTATAATGAAGGCGCCCTTTATAATTATTTGAATGATCATACTAAAGCGGAACATTATTTCGCACTTTCACTTAAATATGACACTCTCCATCCTGAGGCAAAAAATCCCGCAGAATCATCATACTTTGCGCTTTCTACAGAAGAGCTTAATCTGAAGAAATATAATGATGCTATTGTAACTTTGGAAAAGGGAGTAATGAAATATCCGGCTAACAGCGGACTGCATGATAATTTAGCCAAGGCATATTATTTCAGGGGAATCGCTTTAAAGGATATGAATAATTTGAATGAAGCAAAAAACGATCTTCAGAAAGCAGAATCTCTCGGCTTCACTAAAGCCCGGGAAATATTGGGTTCAATGAATGGCAATTAAAATGGTCACTTTGTGCTTCAGAAATCGCCGTGGCGGCAAAAATATTGCCAGGGTGGTCATTTATACCTCCCAAAAAAGTTCGTCCAAAATCGATACTGAAAACTACCCTCCTTTTGGAAATGGAACAGAAACGATTTACTCTTCCCATTTTCTTTGATGAGCTTTATTTATATTAATATTATATATATAATATTAATGGGGGGGGGGCTATTGTCAAACTATTCAACAAAATTTAGGAATACGCGGATACTAAGCTTGTGCCCGAAACTGGAAGTAATACGACGCTAATACGCCGGTAATATGTCAGTGCCCTAAAGTTAACCTCGCTATTTAATAACATTCGACATGGATTTGAGTAGCTATTATAATAGTCGTATTTTTGCATGAATTCAGCAAATAAGAATTAAGGCATCATTTTATTTAGGATAAATTCCGGATGAAAAATAAGAAACAAATTAAAGCGAATGTACTGGCTAATCATAACAAGAGCAGATTAAGAATCTATCTTATATTGCTAGTGGCCATACCGCTGGCTTTATATTTCAGGGCTATAAATTATCAATTCAGTTCAATGGATGACACTGACATGATAACCGCAGTTTATAATATTAACGGCGGAACTGTCAGCTTAAAGGATGCTTTTACTCATGATTCCTTTATGACCAGTTCATCATTTTATCGCCCGGTGCAGACAATCTCATTTATGCTGGATGAACAATTCGCGAGTCTTCAGCCCTGGATTTATCATTTATCAAATATTATTTTACATATCCTTACAGTAATAACTCTCTTCTCTTTCTTAAAAAAGACGGGGCTTAGGGAAGAAATATCATTTCTACTTGCAATGTTATTTGCAGTCCATCCATTATTTACCGATGCCGCCGCCTGGGTTCCGGCCCGCGGGGATCTGCTTCTTACCTTTTTTAGTCTGTTGTCTTTTATAACATTCCTGTTGTATACCGAATCCCGGAAGAAAATAAATTTAGTTCTTCATGGACTATTTTTTCTTCTTGCATTGTTTTCAAAAGAAACCGTTATTCTCCTGCCGGTTCTGATGTTATCATATTTATATATAAAACCCAGGAAGGATTTCAAATTAACAAACACCGGTCCATTTATTTTAATATGGACGCTATCATTTATAGCATTTTATTCCCTGCGGCAGGGAGTAATAAAGAACAGCCTTCCGCCTTATATCTTTGGAATCACTCCATTCATTAAAAACCTTCCCGTAATCTCAATTACATTTGGGAAATTCTTTCTGCCAATTAATCTAAGCACTCTCCCGCAATATGACTCAATTTCACTTATTACAGGTTTATTAATTATTATCGTAATTACTTCTTTATCTTATATATTTATAAAAGGAGACAGAAGTTTTGCGATTTGGGGAGCCTGCTGGTTTTTGGCATTCTCAATACCACCGATGTTACTTAGACTTCCGGGATCAGATTTTGGATTCGAATATTTTGAAAACAGGGCTTATCTTCCGGCAGCAGGTATTCTGGTCATCATTGGATTATTAGCAAATGAGCTTTTTAAGAAGTTTTCATTTAACAATATTATAAGGTCAGGTGCCTTTATTATTCTACTATATGGAGTAATTACAATTATTCACTTGCCTGCCTTCTCTGAACCGATTTCATTTTTTACTTCAGCCGTAGATGCAAGTTCAGGAAACGCACTTGCTTTATTCTCAAGGGGCAATAAGTACAAGGAAGCCGGTAATTATCAACAGGCTATGATTGATTATAATAATGCGATTAAAGTCTGCTCCATTTATAGCGGTCCCTATTTCAGCATAGGAGAAATTTATAAAATCACCGGCGACTTAAAACAGTCGGACCATTATTACTCAGTGGCGCTGGATTATGACACGCTTTACAAAAACATTAATATACTTTATGACAAAGCATATCTGAGTCTTTCCGCAGTAAAGATTCAACAAAACAAATTTGAAGATGCCTTAACAATATTAAATAAAGCGGACCAACTATATCCCGGCGGACCGAACATATTTAACAATATGGGTTATGCATATGCTGCCCTCGGTAACTATGACAAAGCTATTAATTATTACGACAGGGCAATCTTAATTGATCCTAATACTTCTTCTTATTATAATAACCGTGCAAGGGCCAGATTTAATTTAAAAGATTACCAGGGATCTTTAACTGATTTTAACACTGCACTTGATCTTGATCCCGGCCTGCATGACGCATATCTAAACCGGGGAATAGTAAAATTAAATTTAAGTGATTTTAACGGTGCAATAGCTGATTTTAATACCGCAATAAACTATAATGCAAATTCAGCACAGGCATATTATTTCAGAGGAATGGCATTTTCGAAGTTAAATAAAACTGTTGAATCAGCAAGAGATATGGAAGAAGCGCATAAACTGGGAATAAATTAATTCGCTTCTAACTTTAAGGCTGGCATGTTTCAATTTCTCTTATATACTTCAATAAAATTTTCTGATTTTGGACCGCCGTAATTGGCCGCTTCAGTGCCCCATTTTACAATAGTTTTGTCGTCTAGATAATCAAATATACCTACCAGCGAATAATTATTATTCTTAACAAATGGATCTATCCATTCAAAAATATAGGATTCAGAATTATCATATCTTACCCATGACAACGGAATATTAACATTAACAAAATATTTCGGCATACTTGAAGATATTTCGCTAATCATTTCCTTTTGCATGGCCAAACTATTTCGCTGAATTTCCATTAGACTATATGTGTAAATATATCCGGTGGCCGAATGACGATTTGAGTAAAAAAAGATCTCAGGCTCTGAACCAAGAACAGCAATCTGATCATTGAATTGAGAATTTGATGCAATATAATCAGCAATAATAACCGATTCCTTAAAAGGATTCTGACGATATATCTTTGAAGTTATTTCATCAGGACTTAATTGAAACATATATTCTCTTTGGCTATAAATGCCCGTTAATAATGTAAGAATTAATAATCCGTAGCTGATAATCCTGAACAATTCCGGCTTGTCAACAATTTTTATTTTATTCCTTATATATTCAAGAGTAATACTGAATAATATAGCTGATGCGGGCAATAATGTAATATAATAATGTTCCCGGAATATTAGTCCTGGACAAATACTTAATAAAGAGAATATTGCGAATAATAGAATAAACAGGTAATTATCGTTAATCCTGGTTTTAGAATAAATTCGGACAACTGCTATTCCTGCAAAAGAAAGTATCCAGAAAAGCGGATATCCCAGAAATAACGGAACGGATGTGGATAATAAATAAGTCAACCCTTTTGCTAATGTCACCTGACTGGCATAGGCAGAAGCATATTCAATTGTCCAGTACCAAAAACGCCCATAGACACCGTATAGATTCAGAACAACAACCATTATCAAAAAGGGAATTAAGATACCAAGAACCAGATAGCTCATTGTTTTAAACAGCGACCTAATGCCCGTCCTGGCATTCAGGATATAAGACATAATTAGATATACAATTCCAAACAGTGGAAAGAAAAGACCCTGCTGCTTCATCACCGGTGATAATCCCAGGAATATTCCTGACAATAAATAATACTTGAACTTGTTTTCCGAAACAGCTTTATAAAGCAATAGAGTCCCCAGAAGTGCTGCCAGAACTACAAAATTGGTGGCATGCGCAGCAAAACCATATACATGGGTACTTAAGCTAAGCAATGCAAAGGAAGCGGAAGCGGCCAGGGCAGCATAACTGGAAATTAATTTCTTAACTAATAAATAAAGTATAAGGATTGAGGTAATATTAATTAATAAAAGTCCAATATGTATTCCGATAGCGGACTGCCCGAAAATTGACATAACTAAAGCATACATAAAATAAGTTCCGGGAAACTTCATGTTATAAGCAATTTTATACGGCGGTATTCCCTGCAGTATCAATTGGCCCATATACCCATATTCCCCTTCATCCCTTTCCAACGGAATATTTAATAATCTAATCCGAACAATAACTACAAATAATATAATAAATCCCAATACAACCTTTTCAGAAAATATGTTTATTTTCTTCTTTTCATCAGTTAGTGTTGTCTTTTTATTATGGGACATTTATTGAATCTCTAAAAGTAATTATAAAAGAATAATTGTTAATTAGGGGATAAAATAATTAATTTTCATATTAAATACCCTTGTAAAGTCCGCGTCTGCCAGTCCATATAACTTGTTTGCTGTTTAGCAGATATATATTTTAACATTAGGACATTAGGACAAATATATTTTAATCGATATTACCTTATTTATAACTATTATTGTTATAAATGCATGGATTTAGTTGAGTTAATACATGGAACAGAAAATTGCAATTATAATCGGTGCAGGCCCGGCCGGACTGACTGCCGCCTATGAATTACTTGAAAAGACTCAAATAATTCCCATAGTTTTTGAATCTGATTCTTTAATCGGCGGTATATCGAAAACGGTTAATTATAAAGGAAACCGGATTGATATAGGCGGACATAGATTCTTTTCAAGATCCGACAAAGTCATGGATTGGTGGGAGAATATTCTTCCATTACAGGGTAAGCCGTCAATAGATGATATTATTCTCGAAAGAACAATTCCTTTTTCCCCCAAAACCGGAGCTCCTGATCCCGAGAAAGATGATCTTGTCATGCTGGTGCGGAAACGGATTTCACGTATATTTTTCAAAGGGAAATTTTTTGATTATCCGGTTTCACTTTCTCATAATACAATTAGTAATCTCGGAATTATTAAAATAATCAGGATCGGGATTAGTTATTTATTTGCTCAATTGTTCCCGGTTAAGAATGAAAAGTCACTTGAAGATTTTTTCATAAATAGATTCGGCAGAGAATTGTACCGGATCTTTTTCAGGGATTATACAGAAAAAGTTTGGGGCATCCCATGCTCCAGAATCAAACCAGAATGGGGCGCCCAGCGCATAAAAGGTATCTCTGTTACAAAGGTTATTACGCATGCGGTCAAAAATGTATTTCAAAAGAAAAAAATAAACAACCAGAAGAAAATTGAAACTTCTTTAATTGAACAATTTTTATATCCCAAATTCGGACCGGGCCAGTTATGGGAAGAAGCTGCCAGGAAAATTAGACAAAAAGGCGGAAGCATAATTTTAAACAATACAGTAACCGGGATAAATAATTCAGATACTTTATTAAAAGAAGTTACAGTAAAAGACAACCTTACAAATCAAATTTCAGTCTATAAGTGCGACTACGTTTTATCCTCAATGCCTGTTAAAGACTTAATTCCGGCATTAGGGAATATTGTACCGGAAAATATTAAAACCATAGCTGGCGGTCTAAAATACCGGAATTTTATTACTGTCGGATTGTTACTAAAAAAATTAAATATAACCAATCATACTAAAATTCCGACAATAAATAATATCGTTCCGGATAACTGGATTTATATACAAGAAAGAGAAGTCAAAGTCGGAAGACTGCAGATATTTAACAACTGGAGCCCATACCTGGTAAACAACAAGGATACTGTTTGGATCGGGTTGGAATATTTTTGTGATGAAGGCGATGATCTGTGGAAAAAATCAGAACAGGAATTAACCCAGCTTGGTATAAATGAATTAGCCAGAATAAATATAATAAAGAAAGATGATGTTCTTGATTCAACGATAGTAAGAATGCCGAAAGCATACCCTGCATATTTCGGCTCTTATAATGATATACAATTAGTAAGGAACTTTACAGATAAAATCGAAAACCTGTTTTTAATTGGCAGGAACGGAATGCATAAGTATAATAACGCAGATCATTCAATGCTAACCGCAATGGCAGCCGTCGAAAATATTAATAACAATGTTACCTCAAAGGAGAATATCTGGTCAATAAATGCAGAGGAAACCTATCATGAAGAAAAATAATATTACTCATTTCTTTTAAAGATTAGTATTGTATTAGCCCCTGCCTGATAATTATCAACATCACTATCCCATTTGTAAATAGTTTTATCCGGATAAATATCTACGACCCCGCGGAGCTGATAATTATTATGTATATATGGCTCCATCCAGTTAAAAATATAAGTCTCTGATTCTGGTTTCCGGGTCCATGATAAATTGGAATTAACATATACTACAAATTGGGGCATATTGAATTCAATTTCAGCTATCATTTCCTTCTGCATCGCAAGACTGTATTTATGAATTTCCATTAAACCATATGTGGTTAGATATCCGGTAGCAGCATGTCTTCTTGCATAAAAATAAATTTGAGGTTCAGATCCAAGAACTGCAATCTGATCATTCTTTTTTGAATTTGCATCAATATACTTTGCTATTTCTATTGATTCATTAAAGGGGTTAGAGAGATATGCAAGCTTGCATAATTTGTCGGGGCTAAGCTGAAACAAATATTCTTTCTGGTTTACGACACTAATAGTTACAACTAGTATCAATATTCCATAACTAATAAACTCTAAATGTTTAATCTCACTAAATTTATTTTTAATAACAATTAAATAATCTAAGAAAATGCCGGACAAAATAGCAATTGCAGGAAGCAGGGTAATATAATAATGCTCTGTAAAGTAAAGTCCGGGACAAATACTTAAGAAAGAAAAGACAAAGAACAATAAAATAAATACAATACGGTTATTCTTTTTCAATCCCGGATGAAAAAAAAGAGCTGCTAATCCAAACCCGGCTAATATCCAGATCAGATAAAAATTATTCCATAATGGAGTAAATGTCATTATAAATCTAATTACACCCTCACCCAGGCTTACCTGTTTACCTGCCGCCATTGCATAATCTACCGTACAAAACCAAAACCGATCAAAGACTCCGAGTAATTTGAGAACAATGATCATTGAAAATAGAGGAATAACACTGCCAATAAGAAACAATCCAAATTTATAAACAGGCTCTCTAACGCCGGATTTTCTTATTCTAAAAATATTAACAAGTAAGAAAAGTCCTCCGAAAAGAGGGAAGAAAAATCCCGGCTGTTTCATTAGAGGAGCGGTTCCCAACAAAATTCCTGCCCAAAAGTAATATTTCTTTTTATCTCCCGTAACAGCATTAAAAAGGACAAGACATCCTGCAAGTGCCCAGAATATTACAAAGTTCGTTGCATGGGCGGCAAAACCATCAACATCAAAACAAATCGATTGTAATACAAATACAAGAGCAGAAGCTAAAGCGGCATAATTGCTGACAAGCCGTTTAACTAATAAAAAAAGAAAAAGTATTGATCCAAGATTAACTATTAGAAGTCCGAAATGAATTCCTGACGCGGACTGGCCGAATATCGACATAAAAAAAGCATACATATAATAGATTCCTGGGAATTTCATATTGTATGCTAATTTATAAGGAGGAATTCCCTGTAAAATTAATTGCCCCATATATGCAAATTCACCTTCATCCCGTTCAAGCGGAACATTCAGAATTCGTATTCTGATAATAGCAGCAAAAAGCATAATAATTCCAAGAGCACCCCAAATTAGTTTTTGGGATACATCAGGTTTTGTAACTGATTTTGCCGGAATGCTGTTCTTTGCCATTTTGAATTGAACTAATTAAGGAAGACTATACTATGATTTGAAAAATAAATAAATAATAAGTGGTGTACAATAAAAAAAAAGCCGGATAAGAAGGCTTATCCGGCACACATATATAGGGGAACCGAAATTACTTTAGAAGAACCATTTTTTTAATAGAAGAGAAATTTTTACCTGTTTTGTCAACTGCGTTTAAGCGGTAGAAATAGACTCCCGATGATAGATTCTTATGCAGTGTCGTGCTGCCAAAATCCACAGTATAATATCCTGCTGCCTGGTCTTCATTAACAAGCTGTCCAACTTTCTCACCTGAAATGCTGTATATATCCAAAACAACCTTTGAGTCATTTGGAAGACTATAGCTTAATTTGGTAGTTGGATTGAATGGGTTCGGATAATTCTGATTTAGTGAATATTGAAGAGGCAATGATATATTCACTTCAACTACATTTGATAATTTAAATGAACCATTTAGATCAATTTGTTTTATCCGGTACAAATACTTTCCGGATGAAATGGATTTCTGATCTGAGTATGAATATGCATTAACTATGCTGCTGTTTCCCGCGCCCTTTACAAAACTTATATTTTCCCAGGTTGAATTAATACCCGATGATTGTCTTTGGATTTCAAAACCAATATTATTCAATTCTGAAGCGGTAGACCACCTTAGAGTTACAATGCCAGCATTCTCTGATGCAGAAAATGAGGTCAATTCAACAGGTAATGGATGGGCGACATCGCTTACTGTCAATTTTGAAAATGAAGTAACCGGGATTGTAATTGATGGATTCCCTGAATTAACACTCTGTGAGGTTCCAAGTGAGGCCCAGGTTGTTCCGCCGTCTGTGCTATTCCAAACCTGTGCGGCTGTCATGTTTTTGCCATTAATGTCTAAAGTATCCCATGCAAGGGACAGGTTTCTGCCAAGTGCCGGTGGATTGTCTGAGGTAATTGTCCAGTATCTATTAATTCCCGTTGCGCCTAATACAGTAATCCCCGATCCTGATACCCTTGTTACTGAAACGTTTCCAAGATTATCACCGCCTCCGGCATCAAGACTCACGCCTATGCCGCTTAAAGTTGATGCTCCGGTTCCTACCGACCTGGTTACTGTCGTTGTGCCAATTACATATTTTGTTGGATTTTCTATTAAAAACCCTGTGGTTCCGAGTGATAATGTATCCGCGCCTGTATTAATTTGTCCGCTTGATATTTTCAAGGTATCATTCAAAATAATATTACTGTTAAACGTTAATCCGTTTGGATTGTTAACTACAATTTTCTGGAAGCTTTGAAGTGGATTGCTTACTGTCTGGGTTGATGTTCCCTTAAAAGTGACCATTGTAGTTGAGCCAGGAACAAATACTCCTCCGTTATTTATCCAGTTACCGCTTAAATCGATATTTGAACTTCCAACTCCTGTTATATTTGCATTCAATGTCCCTGAAGTAAGTATTAAATCTCCGGTACAAATCAGATTGCTTGTCCCTATTGATGTTCTTACAGGGGCTCCAAGGTTTACTGTTACAGTGCCTGAATTTATTTCAACATTATAGAATGAATGATTTCCCAGGGTTGTCTCATATCCGCTGGCTGTCCCTGTTTTGGTTGATGCTCCATTTCCAAATACAAATTTTCCGCCGGTCATGTTAAATATTGAAGCAGAATTTATTGTTACTTCTTTTCCTGTTCCGGTCAATCCTGGATTTAGAATATTTATAACGCCGCCTGATATATTAGCAGTGTTTCCTCCTCCTGATGGATAATTGAATGCTGAACTGGAGGTAGAGTTTACTCCGCCTGCACCGCTTTGAGGATCAATATTCAGAACTCCGCCGGTCATATTCAGTGTTCCAGTTACGGCATCTACCTGAAGTCTTCCGTTTATATTTATTGTACCCGAATACAGATTCAGAGTTCCGGGATGTCCTGATGCTCCGCCTACTTCTATCTTGGAATCTCCGGTAGCCGATCCAACAGTAAGTGATCCTGAAGTGTTTACGGTAATTGTACCGATAAATCCATTTGTTGCACCACCGATCGATTTTGTGAATACTGCTGAACCTGATCCGCTTAATACTAATGATCCATTATCCTGTGCTAAAACCAGACTTGAACTTGTTGCCAATGTAAGCGTACCTGCAGTTTGCTCAAATGTACCTTTAGTTAATGTAAATGTAGATCCGCCCGCTTTTAATGATATGGACATTGAACAGACAACCCTGTCTGTATTGTTTGGTCTATTTACAGTTATATAGCCAAATGTTACTGTTGACGGAGTGCCTGTGGTTGATATTGTCTGATCTCCTGTCACGGCTCTATTAAAAGTAATACTCACGCCGGCCGTGCTTGAAGTGCCAACAGTGAACGTAGTTTTGGTTCCAATTGATAAATTTCCGCCTATAACCAATGAATGAAGCAGAGAGGTGGATGATGTCGTGTATTTAAATACTGCACTATCCCTGACAGTAAGATCGCCGCTGATCGTTAAGGTTCGGATTGCTGTTGTATCAAACTTCAACTCTCCTGAGATACCTTGACCAACTGTAAGGCTGCTTATTGTTGCAGCTGCGTCATAATATACTGTATCGCCGTCAGGAATAATTACATTATCCAATAATCCGGGAGTCCCGGCCGGGCTCCAGGTCATTGTACTCCAGTTACCGCTGGATGTACTTGTATATGTTGTCTGGGCAGCTAAATAACAATTAAATAGCAGTACCGCAGCAATAGTAAGAAAATGGTGTATCGGTTTAATTCTCATTCCAGCCTCTATATGTTTTTTTATTTTACTAATATCATTTTTTTAATGCTTGTATATTCAGCAGTTTTTAACTGATAGAAATATACACCAGTTGAACAATTTAAACCATCAAATTTAACCGAATAATTTCCGGCTTCCTGATACCCATGCGCCAACCGGGAAACTATCTGTCCGATTGAGTTATATATAGTAAGTTCAACATTCCCTGCTTTGGGTAATGAATACTCTATTATTGTCGTCGGGTTAAAAGGATTCGGGTAATTCTGATTAAGTGAATATTGCTGTGGCTGCGATACATTTACTTCAATTGTCTTTGATAAAAATGATTTGCCATCCTGATCAATTTGGTTTAGTCTGTATTGATATTTTCCAGGAGATAAAAATCCTTTATCTGAATATGAATACATCTTTACTGAACTGCTGTTGCCTGCGCCTTTTACAAATCCTATTTTCTCCCATGAAGAGGCTGATCCTGCTGATTGTCTTTGGATTTCAAAACCAATATTCTTTATTTCTACATAAGTTGTCCACTTCAGATTTACAATGGCTGAATTCCTTGATGCAGAAAATGATGTCAATTCAACAGGTAAGGGATGTGTGGCATCAACTACAGTCATTTTTGAAAATGAAGTAACCGGGATTGTAATTGATGGATTCCCTGAATTAACACTCTGTGAGGTTCCAAATGAAGCCCATGTTGTTCCGCCGTCTGTACTATTCCAAACCTGCGCAGTCGACATGTCCCTGCCATTAATGTCTAAGGTATCCCATGCAAGGGTCAGGTTTCTGCCAAGTGCAGGTGGATTGTCTGAGGTAATTGTCCAGTATCTGTTAATTCCCGTAGAACCCTGAACGGAAATACCTGTGCCAGCTACCCTTGTTACTGAAACGTTTCCAAGATTATCACCGCCTCCGGCATCAAGACTCACGCCTATGCCGCTTAAAGTTGATGCTCCGGTTCCTACCGACCTGGTTACTGTCGTTGTGCCAAGTACATATTTTGTAGGATTTTCTATTAAAAATCCTGTGGTTCCGAGTGATAATGTATATGCACCCGTATTAATTTTACCGCTTGTCATTTTCAAAGTATCATTAAAGGAAATATTGCTGTTGAAAGTTACCCCATTTGAATTGTTAACTACAATTTTCTGGAAGCTTTGAAGAGGGTTGCTTACTGTCTGGGTTGATGTTCCCTTAAAAGTAACCATTGTAGTTGAGCCAGGGACAAATATTCCTCCGTTATTTATCCAGTTACCGCTTAAATCGATATTTGAACTTCCAACTCCTGTTATATTTGCATTTAGTGTTCCTGAAGTAAGTATTAAATCTCCGGTACAAATCAGGTTGCTTGTTCCTGTTGATGTTCTTACAGGGGCACCAAGGTTTACCGTTACTGTGCCTGAATTTATTTCAACATTATATAAAGAATGATTTCCCAGGGTTGTCTCATAACCGCTGACTGTTCCAACTTTAGTTGATGCTCCACTTCCAAATACAAACCTTCCGCCGGTCATATTAAATACTGAAGAGGAATTTATTGTTACCTCTTTTCCGGTTCCGGTTAATCCGGGGTTTAGAATAGTTATTACGCCGCCTGATATATTAGCGGTGTTCCCTCCGCCTGATGGATAATTAAATGCTGAACTGGAAGTCGAGTTTACTCCGCCTGTTCCGCTTTGAGGATCAATATTCAGAACTCCGCCAGTCATATTTAATGTTCCAGTTACGGCATCTATCTGGAGTCTTCCATTTATTAATAATGTTCCCGAATAAAGATTCAATGTTCCGGGATGACCTGTTGCTCCGCCTACTTCTATCTTGGAATCTCCGTTTGCCGATCCAACAGTAAGTGATCCTGAAGTGTTTACGGTAATTGTACCAATAAATCCATTTGTCGCACCACCGATCGATTTTGTGAATACTGCCGAGCCTGATCCGCTTAATACTAATGACCCATTATCCTGGGCGAATACGATATTTGCACTAGCTGATAAAGTCATTGTACCGGCAGTCTGCTCAAATGTACCTTTAGTTAAAGTAAATGTTGACCCGCCTGCTTTTAGCAAATTAGTTATCGAGCAGACAACTCTGTCTGTATTGTTTGGTCTGTTTAATGTTATAAAACCAAAAGTAACGCTTAATGGAATTCCGGTAGAAGATATTGTCTGATCTCCTGTCACTGCTTTATTAAAGGTTATTCCCACACCGGCTGTGCTTGAAGTACCCACGGTGAATGTGGTTTTGGTTCCTAGTGATATGTTTCCGCCGATTACCAATGAATGAAGCAGAGAGGTTGATGAGGTTGTGTATTTGAATACTGCACTATCCCGAACCGTAAGATTTCCGCTTATTGTCAAAGTTCGGATTGTAGTTGTGTCAAACTTAAGCATTCCGGAAACACCCTGACCAACTGTCAGGCTGCTTATCGTGGCAGCAGCGTCATAATAGACTGTGTCGCCGTCTGGAATAATTACATTATCCAATGTACCGGGAGTTCCCGCAGGGCTCCAGGTCATTGTACTCCAATTACCGCTGGATGTACTAGTATATGTTGTCTGTGCAGTCAAGTTCCCATCAAATAATAGAAACAAAGCAACAATAATTAAAGAGCTCTGTAATTTAATTCTCATTCCGGCCTCTATGTGTTTTTTTATTTTATTAAAATCATTTTTTTAATGTTTGTGTATTCTGCAGTTTTTAACTGATAAAAATATACGCCTGAAGAAAAGTTTAAACCATCAAATTTGGCTGAATAATTTCCGGCTTCCTGATGTCCATTTGCAAGACGGGATACTATCTGCCCGATTGAATTATATATTGTAAGTTCAACATTGCCTGCTCTGGGTAATGAATACTCTATTACTGTTGACGGGTTAAACGGGTTCGGGTAATTCTGATTAAGTGAGAAATTATCGGGTCTTTCGACAATAATTTCCTTTTCACTCATCATTTTTACGGTTCCGTTATTATCAACCTCGGAAATGCTGTATATATGTTTACCACAGGTGACAAATTTATCTGTTATCGAATACGTATTTCCCTTTACTGATGAACCAAGAGAGTTTACACTCCCAATAGTACGAAAATCTTTCATAATAAGAAATTTACTGCAATTAATTTCAGATGCGGTAACCCAGGAAAGTATAACATTATCATCGCTGGCTACATTTGCATTAAAAGAAACCAGCTCAACGGGTAAAGCAATCCCGCTTGTGTAAGGACCAACATCATTCGCAGTCAAAGGTCTTAATAAAATTGTTCCGCTTGATATTTCATCAGCCCCTATATCATATACACCTGTTCTTGACTGTCCGTCCATATCTATTGTAACATAGGAATATGTTCCTGTTGCAGCATTTTTAATCGGACTTAGAGAAGTGTCGGGTCTCCATAACCCGCTTGAAGATTGAGTCAATAATGGGTCAACCATTGAAATTCCGGCAGGCGTGGTGATACCTAGAGTGGCCCCAAAAAATATGTTACTTTGATATGTCATATTGCTGGGAGTATCCATATAAATAATCAGAGGAGAAGTTGTACCATATACAAGATTATTTGCAAAAACACAATTAATAGGTGGAACAATTGCAGTGCCGCCATATCCGGCACCTACAGTCAAGCTATATTTACAATTAACTAAAGTGTTGAATACAATTGAAGCCCTTTGTACCTGAGGGTATGTTGTGGTATCTGTTGTGCCCTCTAGAAGTGATATTGCCGACCGGTTTCCGTTACCTGCTGAATTCTGAATATAATTGTTATATACCAAATGATCCTGACCGCATACTCTTATTCCGCCTGAATTGGATATATCTTGCTGTATTAAAAAATTTCCATTTACAGTACAAAAATTCCCCTGCCTTATTGATAATGAACCTTCACATTCATACAAGGTATTATATCTGTAAGTATTATGACAAGATTTATTTGAAATAACTTCAGGGTCTCCATCGCACTGTTCAAAATAGTTGTATTCAACGGTTGTATAAGAATCGTATGCAGCCCAATCCCCTGTTCCAACCCTGATTGCCTCACCGCCATTTGTATAAAGTTCAGGTCTGTAGCCAAAATAATTATGGTCTATCCTATGATAATTTGGTGTATCAGAAAGCCAGACAACTAAGGTAGTGCCTACATTTGTTTTCCCCTTCAGATAGCAATGATCAACACGGTTATATGAACCGTATAGTGACACCCATTTATTGTCAACGGTAGAATCAGCAATATTATAATCTATTATTGAAGTGTTGGTCAACTCGCAATAAGTACTTGGAGTTTGATCGAGTTTTCTAAATTGGACAACATCTGCTGTTGGACTGTAACCATTTTCGAATATTAATCCGGAAACAATAAGATAATTTCCCCCGATGAGAAGATTTGACTGGCCGGAAACTACAACACCTGCCGATGTTTGTGCTTTAAGAACTATTGGCCTGGCTGCTGTGCCGCTACCTTCAAAATCTATCACAACATTACTCCAGCTCCCTGTTGTGGACATGACTAATGTATCACCCGGTTTTGCTGTGGTCATGGCGGTTGTTATCTGAGCAACAGTGGTAACGGATATTTGTTTTGCATTTATGTTGAAAGATAAAAGAGTAAATAATATCAGAAAATAAATAATTTTTTCAATGTTCATTGTAATCCTGAATAATAATTTGGGCTATAAATAATGATAGAACTTATTTTTTATAAGACTAATATGAATAACTTAACCCAAGCTTTATTGTTGAGTTTGATTCAAAGGCATAATTTGTATTACTGTAATAGGAATCATAATATTTAAGGGTTCTATATTCATATGCCAAATCAATACGAACCAGAAAAGCACTGATGCTAACTCCAAAATTGTAGCTGTTGTCCAGAGGACCTCTGTCTTTAATAGCGGCGCCATCCGGTACAAATACTTCAGGAATTGATCTGTAACCAGCCATTAGAGATAAGAAATCATACATTTTATACTCCATTCCAAATGCAAATGTATTTTGATCAGCCCATTGCCTGAAGGAGGAATCAGGAGTAGCAAAACTAAATACAGCCTTGCTGTATGGAGCATACTCATAATTGAACGAAATCAGGAACTCATCCACCGGCTGAAAACTTATTCCTAAATTATAAATTGCCGGCATTTTAACTTTATCCTGACCAATAACCGGGTGAGTTTCAGTAGATATGCCTGAACTAACGTCAGTATAATTTATATTTCGGGTTAATGTATAAGGAAGATCAATTTTCAAACCGATTTTAAGAACACTTAGTTGAATCATTGTCCCGAGATTGAAACTGGCAGAACTGTACTTTGAAGAGCCGGATAATACTTCAGATGAATCAACAAAAAAGAATTTAAATTTTTGTATATCTACCAGATGGAAATCCCCAATTCTAACGAGTGATTGATAATCATCTGATTTACCGAATTGGATTTTCATTCCTACACCAACCATAACATTATCAATCAATTCGTTTGATAATCCAAAGACTAAATTATTCATTAATCCTGAGCGCTGGCGGGTAAACCTGGACCAATTTACAACCAAAGTATCAACGCCATTTATAACCTTATTAAAATTTTCATAATCATATGAAGTCAGCATCGGGCTCAGATAGGTATCATTTCTATCATAATCATTTATATTATTACTTAAATATCCAACGGCAGCCACGAATTTATTGTCGCCAACATTAAACGGGATAGCAATTTTAGCATTATTCAATGCGGCACCGGTCTTAAATTTTTTCCAATTAGCTGCGTCAGCGCTATAAGGATCTTTTCCAAGAAGCGGTGAACTCAGGAAATAATTTGTATCCTTATATAAAAGATAATCCCAGACGCCATTATTCTGACGCTGAGGGACATACAATCCTTCAAGGTAAAAAGGAAGTGTTGTAAATTGCCGGTCAGGAAACCAATTTTGATTTTCTCTCCATTGCATTGAGTATTGATTAACATCAACCGAAATCTGGAATTTATCTATTCTGGCAAGACCAGCGGTATTATAGAACAAGGAAGATAAATCTCCGGATACCGCTGTCATAGCTCCTCCCATGGCTGCTGCTTTTGTAGTCAGATTATCTTCATAAGTTAATCCCTGGAATGATAAATCGTCACCCCGGTGCTGCGCATTTGTAACATATTGCGGTAGGAAGAATGATGTTACAAAAAGAAAACTTAAAAATAATTTATAGGTATTATTGATAACCATTTTAACTTTGCTCCGGTAAATATTGGTTCACTATTCTAATTCATATCCGATGGTGATTCTATGCACTGAATTCAAATACTCACCATAATTATTATAAGAATAATCAATGCGGTAATTATCTAATTTTACTCCGAATCCTGCCGATATTCCTTCCTGGTCATTATTAAATGTGTACCCACCTCTTATAAAGACCATATCCTGAAATGAATATTCTAATCCCACACTGTTTCTCTGAGAATAATCACGTGGCTGTATAATATTATAAGACATTAATAATTTCTGATCACCGATAGATGAGATTAGAGGGTTATCAGGCGCAAAAAGATTTGCTGAAATTCCGATGTTAAAAGTTTGCGGTAATGGGTAACTTTTATCTATAAACTTCACTTCGGGACCAAAATGTCTTATAGATGCTCCTATAACTACTGATCTGTATTTAGTATCATAAAGAAATCCGCCGTCAAATGCTACAGTACTGGCTTTGGCATAAATAAGATCTTCTTTAACATACTTGGCAGTAACGCCAAACGAAAATTTATCAGTTAACTGCAAAGCATATGATAGGCCAATAACCATGGAATTTGGATTGAATACTCTACCAGTCAACCCCGGGTTATACATGCCATCAACCGGATTGGTTGGCCCCATATCTTCGGTTCTGGTTTCCTCAATTGCGCCGACATCAGTAATAATACCCTGGAATCCAATTACACCGGCATCGCCAAGATTATAAGCTGCGGACAAAGCATAATGCTTTATATCCATCAGCCAGCCGACGTAATTAGTTGTTACATCGAAATTTTTAACCCTTGCCAAACCTGCCGGATTCCAGAAAACTGATTCAGAATTCGAAACAATTGTGCAAAAAGCATCCGACATAGCGCTGGCTCTTGCGCCCGGATAAACCTCTAAAAACTGAAATGATGTTGTCCCAACTTTTTCAAACGCATACAGATTCATGCATAAAGTCAGCATCATTAAAATAATAACAATTATTTTGTTATCTATTTTCATTACCATTCCTCTGTATAGATAATTTATTTAATAACAACGAATTTACCTTTTGACTGATCTCCATTTGGAGTAGTAACAACGAATAAATAAATGCCTGATGCTATTTCCTGTCTATTATTTGTAACCTGAAACCATTCTTCAGAATAGGAGTTGGCATCATTATGATCGATAGTATAAATAAGCTGACCCGAATAGGAGAAAATACGGATAGTACATTTTGCAGGTAGTCCGTTAAATGCAATCTTACTATCATTGCCTGCAAATCCGGATTTAGAAACAAACGGGTTCGGGGTAACATAAACTTTACCCATTTTAGAAACAGCCGCTACCTTTTTGGCAAATTGTATAATATTTGTTTTTCCGCTTTCATTTCCTTTATCATCCACGGAAGTGACTGCATAATATCTACTTTCACCTACTTTGAAATCATTATCTACATCCAGGTAACTGTATATATTGTCATTAGTTACATCTCCAACATTTATTACTGCAACTACCTGCCATGGTCCCATGCCTGCCAAACTTTTATAAATTTTATATTTAACTAAATTTCCCATTAAACGCGGATGCGTAAAATTTTCTACTGATCTTTTCCATGTTATTTTAATATCAGAAGTCGGAGTGTTTGCTAATGTTATAGCAGGAGCAGGGCAAGGCACCGGAATTTTATAACTTCCTGTTGAGGGATTTATTTCAGGCCATACAGGTATCGTCGGTTCATGCCCTAAATAAGCTGTAAAAGCTTTATGAGTAACCTGCTGAACAGTTCTTACATTAGAGTTAACATAATCAGGATATCCATAATCAGTAAGATAATGACTAGTCATCAGCTCACCACCGATTGTAACAGGTATATTCATACCGGGGCAAATACCCCATTGGTTATTGGGTGACCAGTAGTTGGGTGCGTAACCACCCTGAACATATTTCCCTGAATCGGCGCCATAGCCGCAAACTTCAGCAACTGAAAATCTTAACGTATCACCATGCCTAAAAGTATACGGACCTGCAACGAACAATTTTGAACAGGCCTGCGCACTCTGACTTTTATTATACTTGGCGCGTCCTGCCCATGCCTGTGCCCAGGCAGCTCCGTTACCTCCATACATTGTAGGAGGAACAACGACTGAATTAGACGAACCCCAAATACCGCTCCATCTTCCATCGTAAGGATTTAACCATTGATCAATTAATTTATTTGAAGCAGTGTTGCCGGTAGTAATTTTATTTGAATAGGGTTGTTTAAGACGGCCTAAAGAATCTAATTCAAAATAAGCTCCTTTCCCGGTAGTCGATAATAGTTTAACATAATCAGATTCATTCCGGGCAGAATCGACCGGATCAATAATCGCAAGATGATCTAGAGGATAATAAAGCATTGCATAACCAGGTGCCTGAGGAGAGCATAGACCGCCTCCGTTTTCACCGGTTGAAGCAAATCTTTTAAATAGAACTTTATCCGGCTCAGGTTTTCCCCCCGGCAATTCAGGGTCAGTACTTGTTTTAACATCCTGGTTATAGGAGAGCCAATAATCAGAATCCCAGAAGTTATAATTATCTCCCTGGTACATGCCTCCGGTATATTTCCATGTGCCATAGTTTCTTTGATAACCATACATTGAGGGTCCAAAACCATAATTAAAACCTACCATGAAATCTTTAAGAGTCGTAGTTTGTTCAATGGTTGCAGGATTTCCATCAGTATCACCGGTATAAACTAATTCATATTCATAAATAATAAAATCGTCATAATCAGGATAACTCCATGCTCTTGAAGTTCTTGTTACAGTAACGCCTAAAGTAGTGCCCCATTTTGCTGTAATAATTTCCTCAGCTTCGTCAGGGTTATATGCAGAATTAAGTGAACCGTCAGCAAGAACCGGATAATTTTCGGTTCTATTTATAGAAAAAGGGAATACCCATTTATTCACGACTATTTCTGGGCCGGAAGCAGTCCCTACTCCTCCGCAAAAAGAATAAATGCGGTTTTGTTTTCCTGATTGACTATCAAGATTAGCTCCCAAATAAAGACCGGCACCTATTATATTATGTTGTCCATCGTAAGTAATTCCATTAACAACAGTCCTTGATCTGGATGGCCATTCCATAAGCGGAACGTTAGTCATGTCTCCGACTTTATCATATACCCACGGTCTTCCTATATCCCCGGTATTAAATTCTGTTTCATTAAGCATCCCCCGGCTGTGAATTCTATATTCCTGCGCATTCAACTTCATAAAAAAAGTCAGGAACATTATCAATAGTATAGGCAGTATTCTGCGCGATAATTGATACATCAATTTTTCTCCTTTTTACAAACTATTAACAGTTTCATATTCTTCCTGAATTAAAAATGGAAAATAACGCCAAATCGGAAACTTCTGGGCTGATTACTTATAACGCTTATAGACTGATCTGTCACATAAGGTTTAAATTCATCATATACTCTAATTGATTCCCGGTTAGTTTCCCATTTAGTTAAATTTAGTGAAGAGTTGGGATTGTTAAACACATTATTATAGCTATATATAATGGAATTAAGGACATTAAACCCTTCAACATAGAACATAACGTCGGTTGTTGAAATTTTAATATCTTTTTCGACTCTAAACCTGAGTTCAGTTTCATCAGGGGTCCTTTCATTAAAAATCAATCCCTGTCCGCTTGGATCCCAGGTAAAGGGTCTACCTGAATCATACCTAAAAGTCAGACTGAAATTGATATCACCAAGCGGATAAACTTTGCCCACATGAAATCCCAAAGTCGCATCGGTTTTATATTGAACATTAAAGATAGCTTTATGTGTTCGATCATAATCAAGATAAACGTCCTGAGGATCAGGTAATTTATTATCTATCGCAATTTCGGAATAAGTAACCGGCGAGTTAAGATCATTATTGTTCTTTCCTTTGGCTGCTTCATAATTATATCTTACAAAAAATCTAAGTGCACCTTCAGGCTTATCAATATTTACAATAACACCCTTAACATCTGCATAATCCCTATTCGTATAAGTCTTATATTTTTGGGTTTTTACATCTTCAAAATTAGAAATTTCAACCAGGTTTGCCACATCTTTATAATAAGCGCTTATTTCAACTTTTATCCCATAAGGAGCTGATTCAACAAGACCGATATCATAAGCCGTTGTATTCTCAGGCAGAAGGCGGGGGTTTCCAATAAATTGAATATCATTATAATATGAAAGCTGATTATAATAAACCTCAGTAAAAGAAGGTCTCTGAGTAAATGTTCCATAGTTCAGATGAAATACCGTAGTTTCTGACAGAGGAAAAGATAAGCCGATACGCGGCTGCAACTTTGCGTAAAGCTTAGTATGCGCTTTCGCCGCAAGGCTCTGGCTATAGTAATCAAGAGTAGTATCACTTACGCGATAAGGATTTCTGAGAGGAGAATAAATATCAGAATAATAATCTGTATTAAAATCATAGAAATCAAAACGGAAACCGATATTAGCATCGAAACCATCAAATTCCATTTTATCCTGCAGGTAAAGAGCCCCCTCATATGGGAAGTTATTAAACTTCACGTTTTGGACAGTTGCAAGATTTGAAATATTCTGCTGCTGATCAACGCTTAAATTATAATAAGAAAACTGGATACCGGATTTGAGCAGATTGTTTTTATTCAATTGATCTGTTAAACTTGTCTGAATATCATATGTTAATAAATCTTGTCCACCGCGTGAACTCTGAAGACCCAAATCCGTGTGTTGAGATGGTCCGGTATAGTTTGTCCAGGGAAGGCTCTTTGAATAATCAGATGTATATTGGTCATCTTCAACAATTTCAATTTCATCATCGGTTTGCACATTCAAAATGCTCAACTTGAGGTCTAAAAATTTTGATTCATCAAAGACATGTTTCCATTGGAGACCATATTGCTTGGTATTTTGATAGGATTGTGTAATGCTTGTTGTCGGATTAAACATCCAATCAAGCCAATTAGCATCGAAATTATTAGTGGTTTGAGAATCATAAATAAAATCGAGTTTAATTTTATCATTTTGATCTGGAGCAAAAGTAATATTGCTCATGACCTGTCTTTCGACGTCAGGAGTTGTTGTTGGAATAACCGGATTAACAACATTTTGTCTGGCGGAAACAAACAATTTAATTCCTTTAGCTAAAGGTCCGCCCATTGACATGTCAAATCTATTGTCAAACTGGTTATCATAATTTAATCCAACTTTCCGAATTGCCTGAAGCCAGGTTAATTGAGTAAAACGGGCAACAGCTAAAGAATCTTTTAAAGTCTGGGGGTTATAAGCGCTTAAAATAGAAGCAGGCAAAGCGAAAAATGGTTTTCCTGAACTGGGATCAATTGCAAACCAGGCGCTGGGATCATTATTGAGCATGTTATAAAATGGAAGATTTCCCTGAGAATAGACACTTCCGCCGAAAGATTTATAATATGGAGCTGTTGCAGATCCTTCAAGCCGGGATTCCCATGTTTCTCCACCTTCTCTGGAGATCATATTAACTACACCTGACTGTGCATTGCCATATTCAGCGCTAAAACCGCTTGTATAAACTTCGATTTGCTGCATCCCATAAATCATTGGTGAAAATGATTTCATATTACTTAGGGGATTATTGATCGTGGCACCATCAATCAGATAAGAAGTTTGCCCGGACCTGCCGCCTCTGAAATGATCATCAATAATATCTGCCTGCAATTCCAAAACATCACTTAAAGAAGAAACACCCGCCAAACTTTGAACATCAGAGATATTGTAGGTTTGTTTAGTGGCTGTTAAATCGGGTTCTAATTTTCTGGGGCTGTAGGCAGTAACAACTACTTCATTACTTTGAATAGCTGCCGGCTCAAGTGAAAAATCGACCGGAGTAGTTTTATCGACATCAACCCTGATTTGAGTTACAATTTCTTGTTTATACCCTATAAATGTAACCTTGGCGCTATAAATACCAGGAGAGATATTAAGGATATAATAATCGCCATCCTTATCACTGGTAGCACCACGGATAACGGATATTTTTTTTTCAATACCTGATTCCCATTTGGCAAAAACTACAACATTTGCTCCAATCAGGGGTTCTTTAGTCCCTTTTTGTGTAATTCGCCCTGCGATTTTGCCAGTTTCACCGGCAAATGATGTGTTTGTATTTAGAACAAGAAGAATAAACATGAAAAGAAATTGTAATGTTTTTCTCATGCAGATATCACTCCGAATATTATATTAAGGACCTTTTCAAATGAGATTATTTCTCTACCAAAAATAAAAATTGACCGATTAACAAAGTAATCATTAATAGTAAAGTAAATAAGCATAATGCGGTGAATTTCACGCAATTAACATGTTAAGTCAAAAAAAATTATAGAATAAGAGTATCTATCGTTTTTAGCTGAACTTGAATAGGAATTATTTGTATAACAATTGAGCGGAATTAGGATAATCTAATCCCCCGAAAAGCTTGTTTTCGAAAGAATAATGCGTTTATTTTGCTATTCACATGATAATTGCGTAATTTTTTGTGCATTTATTCTGCATGGATAAACAAACAAATTTTTATCAGGTTTAGTAGTAGTATGAGCCAACCCAGCTTACTTGAAATCAGCAATTTGCTGTCCCAAATTCTTAGCAGTAAAGAGTTTCGCGACTCATTAAAATCACAGGAATTACTGAAATATTTAGTCGATAAATCATCGAAAGTAACTTCATTAAAAGAGACGGAAATTGCTTGCGATGTATTTGGGAAGGATGCTAATTTCGATCCCAGTATAGATTCGTTAATAAGATCCTACATAAGCAATGTAAGGAAAAAACTTGAACATTATTATTTAACCACGGAAGATAAATTTGAGTATAAACTTGAAATACCCAGAGGTCATTATTTAATAAAATATGTTAAAGTTAGCGAAAATGTAGTTACACCTCCGAAAAGACGCATTAACCTGTCATTTATATATTTACCAATTATCGCGATTCTATTCATATTACTATTGTTTTCAGTATTTAACCGCTCATCAGTTACTGTTTTTACAAAACCAGAGATTGCAATAAATCCTATTTGGGATGAATTTATTGAAAAAAACAGTTTCCCTACATTATTTATTATAGGTGACTACCTTGTAATGTCTCAAAAAGGAAGTATTACTTCCAGAACATTTCTTCGGGACCCCAAGGTTAATAGTGAAAGCGATTTAAGATTTTATTCAAATCAGTTTCCGGATAAATATAGTTCTTATGAAATATCTGATGTTTCATATGTAGGAACAGCAACGACATTGGGACTTCCTTATCTGTTCCACGCAATGGGCGGCTCATCAAACAAAGTCTCCTTAAGATTATCTTCTCAGATTAAATGGCAGGATTTAGATAATTATAATATTGTCTTTGTGGGCTCGTTTAAATCATTATATAAATTAGACACATTGTTTTCGAGATACAACATTAAATACAAACTTAGTCCTAATGAATTATACATAAATAATGGGAAAAATGATTCTTCAAGCACCATAAAACTTGATTGGGTAGGTGGAAATTACCAAAAAGATTACAGTGTAATATGTAAAACAATTGGCAATAAAAATAATTCCTTTCTGTTTTTGGCAGGATTTAGTGAAGTTGGAATTATGAATGCTATACGGACAGCTACTGATCCGGATTTAGTTTCAAAAATAAATAGTGTATACCCAAAGATGGTTATGCAGAAGCCATTCCAATTTGAGATGATTTCAGAAGCTGATGGTGTTCAGAATACAGTGCTAAATTCACAAATAAAATATTTTAATTCAATAAAGAACAAACCATAGGTTATTCTTTATTTCAGATAGATCATTTTCATGCATTTCGTATTACTACCTGTAGAAATGCGATAAAAGTATACGCCGCTGGAAAGCTTAAAATCGGCAGCGTTTAATGAGACTGTATAAGTTCCTTGTTTTTGAAACTGATCTACGAGACTTCCTACTTCCTTTCCAATAGAATCAAATATTTTCAACTTAACCATACATGATACCGGAACAGCATACTTGATATTTGTTTCAGGATTAAAGGGATTGGGATAGTTTTGAAATAAGCCAAAGAAATCAGGTTTTACGTTATCCTGCTTAATATCTGTACTCTGCAGGTAAGTTGGACCACCATCAGAGAGTTTTAATGGTCTATTAATTATGACACCTGTTGCAGCATATTCATCGCAGCCGACATCTTTCAGAGAAATTCCAGCCGGTCTTGTCTGTCCGCTAATATCATACATTATCAAAGGGTCATCATCAACACTATCAATATCGATAATGGCGGGGAAATTCTTTGCTGCATTTATAGCAGGACTTCCGGACGATAAGCCATAATATCCATCGGAATTACGAACAAGGCGAGGGTTGACATGGTTCATACCGGAGTCAATCGTAATACCCAGGGTTCCCTGATAGATATTCCCGGAAAAAGAAGTCTGCCCGTTTGGATCTGTAAAAATATCACCCGAGCTTTTACTGAATATATTATTCGTAAAGTTAATGGCTGTCGGTCCAACGCCTCCGAGGTCAATATCGCCGCAGTTTACAAAAGTATTAAAAGCAAAATTAATGTTATAAGGATTTGGGCTAACGTAATCAAACCTTATTGCCTGCATGTCACCTGATGCGCCGGAAGTTTCGAAATAATTATTATAACAGTATATGTTATTAGCTTCCTTACATCTTATCCCACCGGAACCGTTTATAAAGAAATTCCCGTAAGCTACATTTCTATCACCATTTCGAAACACTAACATTCCGAGGGGGTTATTGTCAAAAGTACAGAACCTTATGACGTTCTCACAACACTTCAGCGATAAAGTTTCGCTATCACCTGGACCGGTGTTATTGAAATAACAATATTCTACTACAGTTCTGGAGTTATTGGCTGCTTCAACGCCCAGCCCTATTCTAATCGGTTCATTGCCATTATCACCACCGCTGCCGGGAAAATTTTGAAAGGTACAATGAGTGATTTTATGATAACCCGGGACAGTAGCGGAAGTAGATATCTGGACAATACAACCAGGGGGAGCCCCGACCGGTTTATTTTCAAAATTGCAATATGATATTAAATTATACTGGGTTCCGCCCGCGACAGTAATATACTTATTTGCTATAATACCTGAAAAATTACACTGCAATATTTTATCATAATTACCATACACCCAGAGGACGTCCAAAGAAGCCGCTACTATGTCTCCACCGATATATTGAAAACCACTGAATGTTACCGAATTACCTGTAATGCTGCATATTGAAGTACCATTAAATATTACCATGCCTATTGTTTCTGCTTCAAAAGTAATTCCATCCTTATCAATTGAAAGATCTACATCAGAGTAAGTTCCATTCTTCCAAATAATAACATCTCCTGCCACTGCCGAAGCCTGTGCGGAATTAAAGGAATCAACGCTGTTCACATAAAAATTAGATGCATAAATTAATTCTGCTTTAACGCATATAATTGATAAAAATATAACGAGATTAAATAGATTTTTTATAAAACTTTCCTTATATGAATCTTATTAAAATTTAAAATCAGATTTATCATATTTCGTATATCTAACCAAAGCTTCGATAAAATAATAATCGCCATAAATTAGGGATACATCAATTTCATCATTAGCGGGTTTATTACCTACTGCATGGTTAATAAGTCCAATAGATTTAGAAGGGTCAGAGAAATATTTGTCAGAAGTCAGGGATTCCAAAATCGCCAAACCATTTTCATAATATTTATTCTTCAAATTCTCATTGTTTCCATATAAACTTAATTCGAATAAGGCAGAAGAAGCAACGGCAGCTGCAGAGGCATCATATATCATATTTGAATCGCCTGTTGCATTAAAATCCCAAAAAGGAATTTTATCTTTAGGGAGATGGGAAATAAAGTAATCGGCAGCCTTTTGTGCAGTTTTCAGAAACTTGGGATCTTTAGAGTAACGATAGGCCATAGTAAATCCGTATATAGCCCATGCCTGTCCGCGTGACCAGCAGGAGGAATCAGAAAATCCCTGATGGGTTCCTCTAGACAGTACATTACCATTTGATGAGTCATAATTTACGACATGGTAAGTGCTGCCGTCAGGTCGGAAATGATTTTCCATAGTTTTTACGGCATGGGAGAAGGCAATATTATATAAATTCTCGTCCCCGCCGTTTTTAGAAGCCCAAAACAGAAGTTCAAGATTCATCATATTGTCAATTATAACGGGGAAACCCCATTTTGAATTATCCCATGATTTAATGCATCCAACCTTTGAAGAATATCTTTTAGATAAATTATTCGCAGTCTGCAATAAAATATTTTTATATTCAGGACGATGAGTTAAGCGGAAACCATTTCCAAAACTACAGAACACAATAAATCCGACATCATGTGAACCGGTATAATCTCTAATGGGACTTAATCCATTGGTCCATTTTTGAGCCTGAGTTTTGAATGTGTCATTATTTGTTAACTCATTCATATACCATAGTATACCAGGAAAAAATCCGCTAGTCCAATTCTTTATTGGAGCAGTTTTCCATTTTTCACCTTCAGAGACACTACGGGGGTAAAAAGAAGATTCACCAAGATCATTCAGTGAATGATTAATCTTTTCGGTAAGATTCTTTTTTATTAAAGAAATATTTAATTTTTCAATACCCTCATCATTTCTACCTCCACAGAATAAAAATCCTGATAAGAGTGAGATTACCAGGACTGACTTTAAATGCAGCCGGGTTCTTATTCTGTTACTACTCAATATACTTTTCCACTAATAATTTTAACAATTTAATTTTATTATAGTTCTTATGGACTGATTAAAAGTTTTCACCTGCAATTCTGCGTTTAATAACCCATTCAGGCCCGACTTCATCTGCTGACAAAGGATGCCGAATAGCTTTCGTATTACCAAATTCAATAGCGCCAATATCTTTCTTTTCGTCCCTTACATTGCCAAAAACATCATCTACAACATCTGATTTAGCTCCTGCATTAATCAAAGGGCTATTTTGAGCAGGTCTAAACAATCCATCATCATAAAGAAGGAGATTTGGATTTATATCTTTAATGCCTGAAGGTACCGGATCAATATTCACACCTCCGCCATTAACAATATTATTCTCAAAATAGTTGGGTTTAAATTTTAAGAAATCTAATGGAGGGGACGAATCCTGGTCGGCGACATTTATAGCATTATATTTACATTTATAGATAAGGTTATTTACAAAGACATTATTCTCCGGGATCAGGACCATCTGCAGATCAGACCAATGATTTTTGTAATCAAATCCAATATTTATTCCGTTTTCTCCTGCATGAATAATTGTATTATGTGCAAAATATCCGTTTTGAACCTGAAGGTATTTTGGGAGATCTTTCTTCTTAGGCTGGAAATTACTAGTCAGGCTTGATTTATAATATTCTCCTGCAATTAAGCGAATACCGTCTTCGGTGACATTGGCTATGTAATTATTTATTACCCTCTGATTCGGGCCTGCAACCCTGATACCGATTGTACCTTCCTGTCCTTCTCCCAATATAAAATTTCCCTCGATGGTATTATTTTTACCTCTACGGCTTACAATACCTCCTCTTGTTGCACGGATAGTATTATACCGCACGATATTGTAATTCGATTTTAACGAAATAATTTCCACACCTTCCCCGTGTGCACGTTCAAACAAATTGTTTTCGATGGTAAAGTATGCCCCATCCTCTCCCATCTCGTCAGCGTGGCCATAGCCAAAAACGCGGATAATCTCTCTTCCATTATTCTGTTCATAAGGAATATCTTTTATGTAGCAATTATCTACTTTATTGTATTCGGCATTATCGTTATCATTCCCAATAACAGGACCCATATTACTTTTACCCTTTAGCAGGCAATGATCAAATCTATTATGATTTCCTTTAAAGAAAACCCAGTAATACTGTGTTTCGAACTGAGCGGGATTATAGTTGATAATAGCAGAATTAGTAAACCGGCAGCTGTCTGAACGGAAAAGGATCACTGAGACCTGATCGATTGCACCATTATTAAAGTATAATCCATCGGCTACCAGGTTAGGAGCGGTGAAAATAAGTTGAGAATTGCCATTAAGGATGACACCGCCGGGTGTCTGAGCCCTTAATATAACGGGGGCTGATGCACTGGCAGAAGATGAAAATTCGATAACTGCATCATGCCAGACGCCGTCTTTCATAATGATTGTATCTCCCGGTTTCGCGGAAGAAATAGCAGAATTCAATTCCTGAATATTCGAGACCAAAATTTCTCCGGAATTGGCTGAACTTTTAAGATCATTTGAAAAGACCAGAGGGCAGTAGAATACTGACACAAAAAGTAATAAATAAACCATGTTCACTTTTTGTTGAATTCTATTTGACAAGTAATTATTTAAATGCATAAAAATATTTTCCATAAGATTATTCTTCATTATCTTCCTTTGATTTTCCTTTTTTCTTACCTTTTGAATTTTCCATTGCTCTTATATTTTTAATATACCTGTTGTCAGAGATAGGAGTAAGTCCTCTGGAGGACAAATTTGACATTAATTCTTTTTTCAGAGTAGATTTAAGAGCCGAATATGATGGATCAGAAGCATAATTTATAGTTTCTCCGGGATCAGTCCTGATGTCAGTCAGCATTTCGGGATTTCCAGGAAGTTCATAAATAGTATACTTATACTGTCCGTCATTTATCTGAAAAGCATTATAGTCTTCCGTAATTATATACTTACGCTGCGGTTTTTTTCCTTTTCCGGTGAGGTATGGTTTGAGAGAAACTCCGGTAATACCCCGGGGAATTTTAATGTCCGCCAAATCGCAGATAGTGGGGATGAAATCCAAGCCATTACAAGTCAGTGTAGTTTTATCAACATAATTTGTTTTAATACCCTTACCCGCAAAAATGAAAGGAACTCTTTGACATTCTTCGAACATCACGTTTTTATGAACTAAACCATGCGATCTGTTCATCTCACCATGATCTGAAGTAAAAACGATAATGGTTTTCTCTTCAAGATCAGTTTTTTTCAATGCTGTCAATACGCGTCCGATCTGTTCGTCAACACTCTCTGTTAATCTATAATACATCCAGTTATAAAGATCCCATTGCTCATCATTCCAAACTCTTCCTAATGAACTCATTTCAACCATTGCAGGATCTTCATCATTAATAGGTTTAGTATTTAGCGGCTGCGGGGCAATTTGTTTTTGGTAAACTTCCCGGGGAAGATTTTTTTGCACATCTAAAAGTTTTTTTGTTGCTCTTGCATTATCTTCAGATAAACCATCAGGATACCTTTTGTCCATTCCTGCATTATAGCAGATATCATGCGGGTTCATAAATGAAAGAAACATAAAGAAAGGTTTTTCCAGATTACCAGACTTATGTTCAGCGAACCATTTTTCCGCATAGACTGCGGGTCCATCATACGGGTCCCTGTCGTTAAGAGTAAAACCGTATTCAGTTAAATCTTTGGTACCATACAGATGTGTTTTGCCGGAGTAAAGTGTTTCATATCCGGCTTTTCTAAAAATATTACCTAAACCAGAAACCGAAGTTATTTTATTTACTTTATCAGAATCAGCGGCAGAAGTATTTTCTTTAACGCCTACTTCAGAAGCATAGTGCCCGGTTAACAATGAAAACCGGGAAGGCATACAAACCGGATTAACGCAATAATTGTTATCGAAGCGGTATCCTTTGGATGCAATTTCATCCATATTCGGAGTTTTAACCCATTTATTTCCCATACAGCTCATCATATTATAGGACTGCTGATCAGTCATAATAAACAATACATTCGGCTGATTTGAAGGAGAAGGGTTTGAGGAGAATAAACCTTTGCCCAGAACTTTGTCAGTGAGTAAAGTAGTTCCGGCAATAACACCGGCAGTCTTAATAAAACTTCTTCTATCCATTATTATATCCACTTACAACAATTAGACTGATATTATTTAAATACCAGTTCATGAAAAAATTATTATGCTAACAAAACAAACCTAACAGAGAGACTAATCTATGGCTTTGCTTTTTTCCAGCCATCAGCCATTTGCAAATGTAATTTTTCAACCAGCTCTTTATTCTCAGGATTAGAGACTATATTTTCCTTACAGATAGGATCATTTTTCAGATCATAAAGTTCTGTGGCCAGAATTTTTAGGGATTTTCGATCGATCCATTCATTATAGCGGTATTGATCTGTTCTCATTGAATAACCCATAATATTTTTAGGCCGGGGGTATTGACTGAAGGCGGCTTTTTTCCACGGCCTGTCCGGATCAGTAAAAAGAGGAACCATACTAATACCTTCCATTCCTTCAGGAGTAGGAAGAGCGCATAAATCAGTAAGAGTCGGATATACATCAACAAATTCAGTAAGAGCGGGCGATCTAACACCTTTGGGTAAATCAGGGTCTGAAATAATAAGCGGAACATGTGTATCATATTCAAAGTTGGTATGTTTACTCCACTGGGAATATTCACCCAACTTCCAACCATGATCGCCCCAGATAACGATAATTGTATCTTTCAGGAGGTCCAGTTTTTCCAATTCGTTATATAATTTCCCGATTTGAGCATCTATATAACTTACGCAAGCATAATAACCATGAATCAGTTCTCTTGTTTTAGCTTCGTCGCAAGGACCGACATCGGGAATATCGGTATAAGACCTTAATTCATCCCAGTTAGTAAAAGCCAGATCAGGGGCATTTTGGGGTCTTAGCGGATAAGGCATATGAATTTTACTTCTATCATACAGGTCCCAATATTTTTTAGGAGCACAGAATGGGAGATGAGGTTTTCTAAATCCTACACCAAGGAAGAATGGTTGTTTTTCTTTAGAAGCTTTCGCTTTAGGAGCCAATTTGTTCAAAGAATTTATCGCCATATTAGTCAGTACGCCGTCAAGATAAGCATCATCGGGAACGTCAGCGCATTCAACAGCATTAGCACGCATTCTTGTATCGCCGGTATTTTCAGCATTATTGCCTGAATCCTTAGTTACTTTTCCGGCACCTTTGAGGAGCTTGATATTTTCAGGAAGAGCATACATTTCACCTATTCCACTTTCATGAGGAATACTGTAAGAGGCCTCATCTTCAAGTCCCGGATGAAATAATTTCCCGATACCTTCTGAAAAATATCCATTATTCTTAAAATACTGCTGAAGGGTAACCACATCAGGCATAGTTGTTCTGATATGAGTTTTAAGGTCATAAATTTTTGTTGTATCGGGTCTTCTTCCAGTCAGTAAACTTGCTCTTGTAGGAGCGCATACTGCCTGCTGACAGTAGGTCCGTTCAAAAAGAATTCCATTTTTGGCAATGTTATCAATATTAGGAGATTTTACCATATAATGGCCATAACAACCTAATTCAGGCCGAAGGTCATCAACTGCAATAAATAAAACATTCTTTCTTCGTCCTATCAACGAATTAATCTGTTTTAATTTATTAGCGAACAAATTCTTATAAGGAAGAATAGTTACGGATCCAACTCCTAACAGAGCCGAGATTTTCAAAAAATCTCTTCTTGACTGAGACATGCAATTATCCTAATTATCTTCAATGAACTCCATCTTCACCTGAAGATGGAGTTTTAGATTCAAGAAATATTGTCAGGGCTGATTATTTTATCATTAACATTTTTTTACAGATATCCATATTACCAGTTGACAACCGATAAAAGTAAACACCTGAACTTAATTTAGATCCATCAAAACTAATTTTATAGATACCAGCATCTTTTCTTTCGTTTAACAGATCTGCGACTTCCTGACCTGTGACATTATAAACTCTCAATCTGACAACAGATGACTGTGCAATAGAGAAAGAGATTGAAGTTGACGGATTAAAGGGGTTGGGATAATTTTGAGAGAGTTCAAATGATTTCGGCAAACCAGATTCTTTTACGATGCCCTGAGGAGTACCCAAAGAGTTTTCAGTAGAACCAGCAACGCGAGCCAAAGCGACAAAAAGTGATTGGGCATTATTCAGGACTAAGGATGTCTGTAATGAATCAGGGGTAATAGTTGTAGGGATATCAGAAACAACCGTAGTATGAGTTTTAGTTTGAGTAATACCATTCCAAGTTGTTCTGGCGTCAGTTGAATAGGCAACCATTAAATTAGAGTTTCCTGAGGTCACGCCATCATCACTTCCATAACTAGGAGAAAACAAATTAAAACTTAAAGAAGTTTTAGCTGTGGTACCCTGATAATAAGTAATTGAATAATAGCGGACAGCAGAAACTTTATCAATTCCGCCCAGGAGGACGCTTGGGCCGATGTCAGCGTTTCCAGGGATACAAGAAGCTGTGACATAGTGATAACCCTGAGCTGTGCTGCTTCCTGATGTATCTGTGGATCTAATTGTAATAGGGCGATAACCATTGGCATCACCGACGGGGAATATTTTGGTAGCCAGCGATAGCGCGGTTCCATAATTTCCAAGGACATAACTGGAAGGTGAAGCCCCTGCAAAAACTGAATCTCTGTTTGACTGGAGAACAAGTGTATTATCTCCTGTCTCAATCAGTCCACTAACAAAATTTACAATACTATTTGAAGCCGGGTCAAGAACTGAGCCGGAGAGTACATAAATAGTATTATTTAATATCACCTTAGCGCCATCGGTTTTATTGATAGTAATAGAATTAAAGGCGTTGGTATTCATTGAGAAATTACCAGAAATGGTAGTGTTAGCTGATCCGGCAAAGACAAAATTAAGAACGCCGATGGTTGGAGGAATACCGCTGGCACTTCCCGAACGAAGATTGAAAGATGATCCAAAGAAAGAAAGATCGCCATAAAGAACAGCAGTCTGGACGATAGAACCAAGACCGGTTCCTGAACTTTGCGGCCGAATAATGGAACCAGGGAATGCAACGATGTTACCAGTGACAGTAAGCGTGCAAACAGCAGTTTTGCTAAACTGCAGGATTCCTGAAACTCCAGATCCAACCCTTATGTTGGTAACAGTAACATTTCCATCAATGGTCACTTTTGCGCCATCGGAAATGACGACACTATCAGTAGCTGAAGGGACTACGCCGCCAACCCAAGTAGTAGTCGCACTCCAATTTCCACTGGAACCAGTAGAAACTATTTGCGCAAACAAGCTAGTGGAGATGAAAAGAAAAGCTAAAAAAATGGTAATAAAAGATTTTTTCATGTATGCCTCTATAATTAAAAAGATGATATCATTATCTTATAAATTTCCTGGTTGGAAGATAAGGAAATGACTTAACGATATTAAGCATAATACTGTGAATTTCCTGCAATTAACATGTTATTGTACAGATAAAATAGACTTAAATGAACCTTCCGTGTAATTTAAATTGGCGGCCGGACATGAAAGCCATTGCAACTAACCTGTGAATTGCGATAAACAAATAGCGATTATGAGCCCAAAAGGCAGGATTGGATGATTTAGCTATGGCAGGTTGTCAGTTTAGCAACCTGATTAAACAGGACTGTTGGATGTAAAGTTGGTATAATGAATGAATAAGCAGCAATTGAGGGCTGACAATAAAAAAGCCGGATAAGAAGGCTTATCCGGCTCTATATATTCTGGTCTATGAAATTTACTTAAGGAGAACCATCTTTTTAATTGATGTGAAATTCTTCCCGGATTTATCTACTGCATTGAGGCGGTAGAAATAAACACCTGAAGAAAGATTTTTATGCATTGTAGTGCTGCCAAAGTCAATAGTGTAATATCCAGCTGCCTGATTATCATTTACAAGCTGTCCAACTTTCTCACCTGAAATGCTATAAATATCCAAAATAACTTTAGAGTCATTAGGAAGACTATAGCTTAATTTGGTTGAAGGATTGAACGGATTAGGATAATTCTGGTTCAATTCATAGTTCTTAGGTAAAGCAATCTCTGACTGAATAGTGCTGCCATATTCAAAAGTACCGTCATTATCAACCATTTTCAGGCGGAACTGGTAGGTACCAACCTGCAGGTTATTAACGGTATAAGAATACTGTTTAGGAGAATTACTTAATACAGAAGCTCTAACAGAACCAATTGTTTCCCAAGCTGAACCTGATACCGAACGTTCGATATCAAATCTATTGCTGTTCTTTTCAGTTTTGGTTTCCCAGTTAAGCTGAACAGTTCTGCCATTTATATTAGATGTAAATGCAGACAATTCAACAGGAAGAGCAGCATCACTCTGAACCAAAGAAAGGTACAATCCACCTGAAATATCACCAGGCTGTTTTGCAAATGTACTGACTTTTAATGAATCATTTCCAAAAGTAGCCGCAGTCAAGATAGTGTTTCCCGGCTGGAGTACATCATACTGAGAATTACTTCCAGATGTATTACAAACAAAATCAAAAGTACCGCTGGCAGGAAGATTTCCAAGATCGCAAACATTCCAGTTAGCACTTATTGATGTGAATGAAGTTCCACCCGGATTAGTTTCTTTCATGTACCACTGTCTTGCAAGCCCATTAGAAGGAGGAGTGATAGCATTTATTCCGAATGCATAAGTTTGTGTAGCAAGAGAATTCTTTACAACAATCGGCATATAATCACTGAAATAGATGTACAAACCAGTGTAACCGGTAGTAACGTTCTGTGACAAGGTAACCTGGGTTGAACTATTTATAACTGATAAATAAGTATTTGCAGGAATTCCGCCTCCGACTACTTTCATACCGGCAACAAGTCCTGTTGTTGAGGACATAGTAACTGTAGGAGATGAAGTTACAGTAGTACATTTTGGAGCTATGCTAGCAAGACATCCTAAAGGAACAGTAACTGATGAACCACTTGTTACAATGACATTAAATTTACCAGTTCCGTTTGCAATTACATAACTTGAATCATTTGCTGACGGAGTTGAAGCAGTAGGCAATGTAAGATTATAATTGCCAAGGGAGAAGGTGCCTCTCTGCATTGAAAGAGCGCAGGTCATATCTCCACTATATGAGCTTAATGAAACACCAAGCTGATTATTTATATAAAGATATTTTATCAATGTGCGATCAGCCGGGATTTCATTTTGAGCACCGACCTGAACGTTTTGATTAGTATTAGAATAACCGATAAAAAGGTTATCCGGAGTGACGTTATAATAAGGAGTCATAGAGAAACCGCCGAGGGTTTCATAGTTGACATTGCCTAAATAAACATAAGCAGTCGCCGCACTTCCAAGAGCAACTTCAATGTCATTAGAACTAGACATAGAAGCAGTACCTTTATACATAGTAACTCTGTTGGCAACAATTGCATTAGTAACAGCGCCACCAGTACTATTGGTTATCAATAAACCATTAGTATTATCTACCGTAAGCGAGCATGGTTTAGCAACAGTTCCGCAAACGCCAGAACCCAAAGCTGTATAACTACTCTGAGTTGAATTTGAATCACTTGAAAAACGAATATAACCCTGATTAGCAGCCTGAGTAGACCAGATGGTACCACTATTTGTAACTGAACCAGCAGCGCCAGACTTTACACCATAAACATAGAAGGTGCTGCCATATAAGTTAATAGTATCAGTAGCACCTACAGTAGCGCTTCCCATAAGCAATAGATTATTGCCACCGAGGAAAACACTTGAATTGGTACCCTGAAGTGTGAGGTTACCATATATATTTATATTGCCTCCTGTACCATTAAGAGTACAGCCTGAATTAACAACCACACCTCCATAGAAAGCGGGACTATTGCATATTACAGAGTGACCTCCTGTAGCAGTGTATTCAAGTGAAGTAGTGGGAAGGTTACCCTGGGCATAGAAGTATCCATTTGTCGGAGTTGCATCTGTGCCAAAATGAACTGTTCCACCTGCATATCTAAAATTAGCTGCAGAAGTAACTGAGAAATCTCTTTTATTTGCTTCAGTACTGGTAGAATTTGGGACAACCATATTGATATTGCCACCTGACATGAACATATATCCAGTAGAAGTTGATCCGAAACCAGGAGTTGCGCTGCCAGCATTTCCGACAGTGACTGCATTAATAGTTCCGCCAGTCATAATAAAATTACCCACCATGTTAGAACTACCTCCCACACGGCATGGACCTGAAGTAGAGAGAGTTCCACCTTCAATAATAGTCCAGTTGCCAGTATAGTTATTATTAGTAGCAATAAAGGAATGGGTGGTTGAAGTTCCTACTGTCGCAGAACCATTAGTTATTCTAAAAAGTCCGTTTGCGTTATAATTTTGTGCAGATGCATTAATAACAGCGCCTGCATTATTAAGCCAAACACCGCTGTTTGAATCTGCGACTGCGCCAATATATGCCTGTGTAAGCGAACAGGTAGTTGATAATTTAATAACACCTCTTGTTAACGCAATTGCATTTGTAACACCTGCTGTGGCAAATGTAGGGACAGTAAACTCGACAACGTCATTATAAGTACCCATGTCAACAGTTCCAGCTGTCCATGATGAGAAAACATTACCAACTTTAAGCGGATTAGGAGGAGTAACGGTTCCTGTATTATTTAAAGTAATCGTATTAAAAGTAATACCCGTAGAACCGCTTACGGTCTGAGGGGCAGAACCGTTAAAAGTAACGTTACCGCTGTTATTTGTGAATACTCCGTTATTGACGAAGTTACCAGAGATAAATAATGTAGCGGGAGCTATGAGTCCAGTTGTATTACTGTTTGTAAGGTTAGAATATGAGGTAGAAACAGTAGGTGTCTGAATTGTTTGGGTAGCGCCTGAACCGGAATAATTAACAGTGCTTCCGGCAGACAGGGTTCCAAGAGTCGGATAAGCTGTAGTATTAGCAATTGCCAAAGTACTTGCAGCTGCGACATCTACTACACCAGTATAAGAAAAACCGGATGGAACAGTGAATGTAAAGGCATGTGTTCCGTCTCCGACTATTACTTTAGAGCCTGCACCAGAAACGACCCAGTTTGCAGACGGTAATGTGGCAGATCCTGTTCCTGAAAACAAGAAATATTCTCCTGAAGAAACGAAATCAGGAGGATTTGGAGACCAGTTTGTAACCACAGTCGGATTCCCGCTAACATAAGTATAAGTCAGAGGAGCTGAAGTAGTATTACTTGCAGTTAAAGCAGTTGAATAGTTAAATGCTTTATCAACAGTATAAATTCTGTAATAATAAGGTGTAGAAGAAGATAAGCCAATATCAGTGCATGTAGCTGCAGTACCCTGATAAATTATTTTCTGATCACCAGTTAAAACTGTACCTGTAGTATAAATTCCATTAACATTTAATGCAGCAGTTGGATCGCCAGTTGCACTTCTGACAACAAGATAACCAGCTACTCCGCTTCCTGCATCAGTTCCAGCAGTCCAGCTTAAAGTTTGAGCTGACGGGGTAACTGTAGAAAAGACAGGGGTTGTCGGTGCAGTTGGCGCAGTAACATCTGCTGTTGTACCAGGGTACATGCAAAAATCGTCAATATCTAAACCTGGAGACGCACCAGACGCTACACGAATAATAGAAAGCCCTAAAAGGTTGCTTACACCGGCTGATTTACCTGAGGTTACTGCAACAGTATATTTAGTCCAACTTGTACCTGTTGAAACTAAGGTAGAAGTTGTAACATAAGAACCTACGTTATTTGTACCATCGGGGCTGATTCCAATGCTCCATGTTCCTGCCGGGGCTGCGGCTGAATGATAATAAAACTGAACCATGTAACCAGTAGTGTTAGTTATCGCACCAGAAGTTGTGGTAGGCGTAACCATACGACTGGCAGTGGCAGAAGTCATTACCCAGTTTATTGATTTAGTACCAGTCCTTGCTATGCTGGTCTGAATGGTCGCTGTACCGCTTGACTTAGTCCAGGTTGCTTCTGCAGTACCGCCGGATGCAATTGAAGTTACAGTAGGAACTCCAGCTGTACCAACAGTTTCACCTTCAAGACCACCGTCCATAGAGGGGAAAGAACCGATGACCTGTTGACCATAGGAAACGGACATTAATCCAAAGAAAAGTAATAAGTATAGATATTTCATATGACACCAGAATATATGTTGAATAAAAAGATTAAAATCATACTTTATTTATCACTGCAGAACCCTGAAGCACTCTATTTATGAGCTACTGACAACGATAATTTCAATTAAACTAGTTTAATAAGTGACTAAAAACACTCACTTCAGACGCTAAGATGTTATGTGACATATCAGACATCTGGTTTAACAATCAAATAATAGAGATAATTAATACAAATTGCAAGAAAATTAATCAAAAATGGGAAGAATATTTTAATCGAGAAGAGGTTGTAATTACAAGTCTTTATAGTCAGATTCCTCATACCCCAAACGTTTGGCAGTTTCCTCGTTTTCCCTGGCTTTGGCTTTTTCGCCAGTTAAGTTATATAATTTGGCAAAATGGACATAAACCAGGGCATAATTTGTGTCGATTTTCTGGGCAATCTGGAGATCCTTTAGGGCAAGATCAAATTTTCCAGTCTCAATGTAGCATAGAGCCCTGTTGTCATAGGGGAGTAATTCCCTGGATTTAAGAGAAATTGACTTACTGCAGTCAGAGATAGCGGCATCATAATTTCCGGATTTATAGTAGGCAATGCTCCTGTTAGTGTATGAAAGTGCATATTTTGGCTTAATTCTAATAGCATTAGTATAAGCAAAAGCAGCAGAATCATATTGATGCTTTCCAGAATAAGCCAATCCGATATAATTATATACAACCGCGCTTTCCTTATATATTTTTACCAAAGGGATAAGAACGGCGAGGGCATCAGGGAATTTGCCCGCAAACATAAATTCTTTTCCCATTTTCAGAGTAACCTCAGTCCAGTCAATGGGAGTAATATATGATTCCGGATCATTCTGAAGCGATTTTCTATAATATTCTGCAGCTTTGGCATGTTCGCCTTTATGCGCAAACAACATTCCCATATTTTCATAAGGGGCACCCATATTAGGAGCGATACTTATTGCAGAATCAAGATCGGCTTCCATAGCATCCCAATTCGACATATTCAAATAAGTTATCGCACGTCCATTATAAGCAACTGCATTCCTGGGATTAAGTTTAATGACTAGATCAAATACTTTTATAGGATCGGAATAGTTGGAAGAATAAGACCAGGATATTTTAAAACAAACAGCAATAACAATGAGGAAAACAGGATAAATTATTTGTCTTGAGATGTTTTTCAGATATGCATCAGTAAGGAATGCAATAAAAACAACTATACCAATAAGAGGCAGATAAACCCTGGATTCAAGGTAATCAAAGAAGAAGGCAGCAGCTTTAAGCTTGAATACCAGCGGTGGAATTGTGAATCCTAAAAAGAAAAGAAGCCAAAACCACATTACCTGCTTATTAACCCTGGAAGATTTAATTACCAGAAATAATATCAGAACAATAAAAACAATTCCAATAATAACCGCAGAAGCCCTATAGGCAGGTAAAGGAGATAGGTTATAGGGTAAAAACAACTTTCCCAAATATGTGGGAATGGCAACGAGATTCCGTATAAAAGCCGAGAAACTAAAATCTGATTCAGTGCTTATGAATTTAATAACAGAAGAACGAAGGTACATATAGAGCCCGAAGGCGAATGCCCAGATGCCGAAAAATGGGAAAAGAAAACGGATACCTTTTCCTTTGGGCATTAAGAAGAAGAAATAAATAATCAGAAGAGGAGCAAATATAATGGCAGTTTCTTTTGACAGCATTGCCAGCACAAAACTAAAGCAATGCAATATAAAATAGGAACGTTTCCCTGTTCGCCAATATTCAATAAAAGTTAAAAATATGAGAATGCCGAAAAAGCCAATCAGCATATCACCTCTTGCGGGAATCCAGCAGACTGCATGAGTGAAAATTGGATGAACCGAGAAGACTGCCGCAACCATGAATGAAACACCAGTACTGATTTTAAGCCGCTGCATAAAAACGAACAAAAGCAGGACAGTCAGAATATGAAGAATGAGGCTGGAAAGATGGTATCCGCCGGGACCTTTCCCAAACAATATAGTATCAATCATAAGTGAAAGCGTCTGAATCGGTCGGTAAAAGGAGTCGCCGTTAAACCCTCCAAAAGCATCAGTTCTGAAGGCATCGCTAAAAGACCCGCCGGAATCCAAGATAGTCTGAATATTAGTAGTAATTGTCGGATCGTCTATATTGCTGAGGGGGAAAGATGCAATACGGGAATAAAGCAGAACCGGTAGAAGAATGAGGGGGATAAAAAGAAGCCAGGTTCTTACTCCTGGGTTTTGCACCAGAAATTTAGAGATTTTATCAAAATATGTGTTCATATTTTTTGCAAGACAATCGTTATCGAAATTAGATTCTTAAGCTATTCTAAATTAGTTAAATTCTGAGAGTTTAGAAAACCTTAAAATAATTGCGTTAAATTGAAATAAAAAAAAGCCGGATAACAAGGGTCTATCCGGCTTTTTATGCTAAGGAGAGCAAGTTTACTTAAGTAAAAGCATCTTTTTAATTGAAGTAAAACTCTTTCCGTTTGTTTTATCAACTGCGTTAATGCGGTATAAATAAACACCTGAAGAAAGATTTTTATGAATAGTTGAATTACCAAAATCAACCGAATAATAGCCTGCTGCCTGATCATTATTAACAAGCTGTCCAACTTTTTCACCAGAGATATTATATATGTCCAAAGTGACTTTAGAATCATTCGGTAGACTATAGTTTATCTTAGTTGTAGGGTTAAACGGATTAGGATAATTCTGACTTAGTTCAAAGTTCTTTGGAAGAGCAACTTCAGTTTCAATTACTTTACTGAATTCAAAAGCTCCGTTATTATCGATCATTTTCAGACGGTACTGGTATTTACCAGCCTGAAGATTTCTTTCTGTAAAGGTATACTGTTTAGGAGCATTGCTGTTACCTGAACCATTTATAACTCCAGCAGTGATCCATGCATTTGATGATAACAATGAGCGTTCAACTTCAAATTTACTGCTGTTCTTTTCAGTTTTTGTATTCCAGCTTAACTGAACATCTCTGCCAATAGCCTGGGATGTAAATGCAGAAAGTTCAACAGGCAATGCTGAATTATCCTGAACAACTGTTAAATATGCACCAGATGAGATATCTCCGGGCTGGTTGTCGAAGCTTGAAGTTGAATCAGCATAAGGATTTGAACCGAACATAATTGCATGAGATTTTAATTCACTATAGGCACTACTGCTGCCAGTAGTATTATAAACTATATCGCATGTTCCTGAAGCAGGAAGATTACCACGGTCAATCTCATTCCAGTTCAATGTTAATGAACTAAAGTTTGTTGATGAAGGAGTAGATTCCTGAACGAACCATTGTTTGTTCATACCGCCTGTTGGAGCGGTAACGCTGGTTATACCGAATTTATAATTCTGTGCTGCCAAAGTATTTGTAAAAGAAATAGGCATATAATCACAGAAATAAAGATATATAGTACCGGATAATGTCGTGGAATTTGAAAGGACAACCGAAGTATTCGGTACTACTGAAACCACATATGTATTAGCCGGGACACCGCCGCCGTTGACTTTCATACCAGCGGTGATAGTTGAAGTGTTTGACATAGTTACTGTAGTTGAACCCGCAGCGATTGTGCAATTTGCAATTGCGATGGGTTGAGCGCCGACAGGAGCGGTTACTGCAGTTGAAACGGGAACATTAAGAGTGAGCTTACCTGTTCCATTCACAGCGACATAACTTGAATCAGTTGCCGCAGGAATTGAACCTGTAAGAGTAAGGTTATAATTACCTAAATTAATCGATCCTCTTGAAAGAGTAAGAGTAGCAATTGAAAGATCGCCGCAGTAAGAACTTAAAGAAACACCGAGCTGGTTATTAACGCTTAAATATTTGATTAAAGTACGGTCAGCGGGAAGTTCATTCAAGCTGCCGACAGCGACATTCTGATTTGTGTTTGAGTAACCGATTATAAGACCTGCGGTTGTAACATTAAAAGTAGGAGTCTGACTGAAACCACCCGGGGTTTCATAATTAACGTTGCCAAGATATAAGGAAGCAGTGGAACCCGCGCCAATCATTAAATCGGCAGCGTTATTCAGAGTTACTATTCCTTTGTATAAACCAACACGGTTAGCAACAATTGCATTAGTTGTTGTGCTGCTGTTAGTAATTAACAAACCGCCGTAATTATCGACATACAGCGAGCAAGGAGCGGCCAGAGTTCCGCAGGTGGCCGCGTCAAATGCAGTATAAGTGCTTTGAGTTGAATTTACATCACCAGAGAAACGAAGTATTCCATAATTTGATGCTGCGCTTGAAGTAATTATTCCATGATTTATGACTGCACTTGCAGTTGCAGGTGTGCCATAAATATAATTTGTAACATTATTAAGATCAAACACGCTGCCTGCCTTTACGGTTACAGTTCCATAATATGAAACAGTTGCACTGGCGGCTAAAGTATCCGCGCCGTTAGCGGCAGAATATTCCACAACAGCACCTATACAAAAGCCCTGAGCAAAAAATCTTCTAGGACCAGCAGGAGTTGCATCGGTACCGAAATGCGCTACCCCGCCTTTTATATTACATGTAACTGCTGAAGAAAGAGACCAGTCTCTTCTGTTTGCAACAGTACCATTGGAATTTGGAGTAACGAGATAAATATCTCCGCCAGACTGGAAATAATAACCACTAGCAGTAGAGCCGAAAGAAGGAACTGCACTACCAGTATTTCCTGCAATTGCGCAAGTAACAGAGCCACTGGTCATTATAAAATTACCGATAAGCGAAGAAGATCCCATGCGTAAAGGACCGGCAACGTTAGCAGTACCGCCGTCGAAAATGTACCAGTTATTTGTAGAAGAAATTGTTGGAATTAAAGTATGAGAAGAAGTTGAGCCGACATTAAGTGTACCGGCAGTAACTCTTAAAAGACCATTTGCATTCCATGAAGCAGCTGAAGCAGTTACAGAAGCGCCAGCATTATTCAGCCAAAGTCCAGTGCTTATAGGAGTAGCAGCGGTAAAGGAAGACTGAGTAAGAGTTGATGCGCTTGAAACTTTAAGCACGCCGTTTGTAAAAGTGAGAGTATTAGCGGCAGTTCCTGTTGAAAATGGCACCTGGAAATCAACAATATTATTATAGGTACCGAAATCAGGTGTAGACCAGGAAGCGAAACCAGTTGTGTTAGGAGGAGTAAAAGAGCCCGTATTATTGATAACCAAAGCACCAAGAGTACAAGGGCCTGTACCGCTAATAGTTTGATTTGCAGTGCCGTTAAAAGTTAATGAGCCAGAGCAAGTAACAGGGCCTGCAATTGTGAAATTGCCTGCAATACTAGCACCAGCAGCTAAAGTAATAGTTGAGGTATTTGTACTAATAATTGAGCCGTAAGTTGTTCCGGCAAGAGAGGCCGTTCCAGGATTGTTAAGATAAATTATACTTGTGGGGCCATTATTGAGGAATGCAGGATTAACTGCATTCAGGACATTAACGGTTGAATTATTAGCGACAGTTAAACCATTAGTTGTAACAGCATAGGCCGCAGGAATAGTAAAATTACAAACCGTTGATGAATCGCCGACAACAACCAGGTTAGGAGACCATGCGGCAGAAGGAAGAGTAACTGAACTGTTATTTCTAATATTAAAGACACCAGAATTAAAATCAGTTGGAGGGGTGCCCGATCCATCGGGATAGTTAGTACCCCAGTTTGCTACCAAAGTTGGATCCGATGCGGCAGCCTGCAGGTAATAAGTAGTTACGGGTGGAGGAACGGGAGTAACCTGAGCCCAGGTAGTACCAACTCTAATACCATCAACCATAACATTAGGTGCGGAAGAAGAAGTGCCCTGTCTTAGAAAAATTGCAGTAATTGTTGAGGCGTCAGTGCCAGTTAAACCATCAGCTGTAGCTATTACAGGAGCAGCGGGTTCAGTTCCGCCAGGGACTGGATTGACAAAAAGGGCAACAGAGTCATTCGATGTTCCAGTGACGTAAGTATATTTTAAGACAACAAGGTAAGTCGTGTTAAGAGTATAAGAAGTAGCGCCATAAGAGACGACACTAGTAGCCGAAGAATTTTTTGCAACACCGAAGGCAAATCCGGTACCAGAACCTTTAATAAAAAGTCTTCCAGTATAAGTACCGGTACTTGTTCCAAGAGAGAGGAAATAATCTCCTGAAGTATGAGTGTTTGAACAGCTTACCATAGCAGAAGCATAAACAGTTCCTGTAGTAACAGGTGTAGATAAAAGTTTACTACAATCTTCACCGGAAGTTGTTAAAGTAACAGCATTGCCAACGCCTGAACCGGCATAACCGGCATAAGATAATCCGGGCGAGGTAACAGAAATTGGATTAGTTCCTGCGGCGCTGATCGGTGTCCAGCCATGGGCAGCGATAGTATCGCCAGCAGTATATGAAAAATCCTCAGTGAGGAGTTGGGCATTGGAAAAGTTAAAAGCGAAGAGAGAAAGGATAAGAAGTAACCATAATTTGTTCATATTGGACCCGAAATATATGTTAAATGAATTATTCTAAATCTAATTTTGAATGTATATGAGTGGTATTTAAAACTTAAAAGAACTACCGTTTGCTGATATATGACAGATCATACATCATATTAGGGTTCAAATATAAGTTATAATTGTCACAATTTGCAAGTCAAATAATAAAAAACAGGGGGAATTATTAGGATAAATTTTATTGAGAGCAATATAAAATAAGTAAAGCCGTAAAAATCTGATTTTACGGCTTTAATTATTAAGAAGGAAAATAAAATTGAAAAATATTTCGGGATTATTTCATCAATATCATCTTTTTAACCGACGAGAAAATATTCCCATTTGAATTATCAATTACATGCAATCTACATATATAGATACCGGAGGCAAGAGACTTATGAACTGTTGAATTACCAAAATCAACAGAATAGTAACCAGCAGCCTGCGGCTGGTTGACAAGCTGACCTACCTTTTCACCTGAAATGGTGTAGATGTCCAAAGTTACTTTTGAATCATTAGGAAGACTGTAGCTTATTTTAGTCGCAGGGTTAAAAGGGTTTGGATAATTCTGATTTAAAGTAAATTCTTTGGGTAAAGCAACCTCTGTCTCAACGATTTTACTAAATTGGTATGACCCATTATTATCAATCATTTTCAGGCGGTATTGATACTTCCCTGCCTGAAGATTCTTTTCTGTAAACGAATACTGCTTTGGCGAGTTACTGTTCCCTGATCCATTGACCACACCTGCAGTTACCCAATTATTTGAGGATAACAATGAACGTTCGATTTCAAATTTACTGCTATTCTGTTCTGTTTTTGTCTGCCAGTTTAATTGAACATTTCTTCCATTAACATTTGAACTAAAGGAAGTTAATTCAACAGGCAGAGCGCTGTTATTTTGAACGACAGAAAGATACAATCCATTAGTGGAGAAGTCGCCAAAACCGCTATCGGGTGATGTTATTGAGGCAGAAGTGCCACTTATTGTAATTCCGGTCTGGACAAGATTGTATAAGTCGACACTACCGGTATTATTAGCAACGATATCGCAAAGGACAGTATTTACGAGGGTTTGCTGAACATCGGCGTTTGAATTCCAAGTAAGGGTTAAAGAATCAAAAACAGTAGTGCCCGGGCTGGTTGTTTCTAGGACCTGCCATTGCCTTCCGATTCCACCAGTGCCGGAATTTGGAATAACGGGCAGGACTCTGACTTTATAGCTTTGAGCAGCACTGCCAATTGCAAAGGAGATTGGGGTATAATCAGCAGCTCCATGTCCAACAGGGAAAACAGTTTTTGAAGTTCCGACATTTTGAATGAGAGAGCCCCAACCATTGGTAACGACATATTTAGCAGAACTTCCGCCAAGAACAACACCAGTGACGGTAATGTTGGAATTTCCAATAGTCATTAAGCCAGAAGAAAGAGTAAGGGAATAAGTGGTCATATTGCCATTTACAGTGACACCGCCGGAAGTAGCAATTGTAAGAAGAGAACAAGGTGCGGCAGTGAGAGTTGCCCCACTAAGGTAGGAGCCATAAACGCCGCCATCCAAAGCAGTATAAGTTTGCGCGGCATTGGAATTATATGTCCCATCGAAGCGCAGATAACTAGTTCCCAAAGTACTTGAATACATATAGCCATGATTTTCAACGCCGGTTCCGTACACATAAACACCTTTGCCACCGAAATCAAAATATGATCCGACACCGACGGTAAGGTTTCCGTACATGGATAAAGTATTAGACAGTTTAACTGAGTCTGCGGGAGCTATTACGATGGAAGGGCAAGGGCCTGATATGGAAAATGATTTTGAATTTTTAAGGTTAACCGGGTTATTTGTGTTTGCAGTTCCAATGTTAAGAGTTCCGCCTGTAATTGTAATGGGGACAGTAGAGGTAACAGCCCAATCTTTAGGTGAAGCATTTGAATTCGGATTAACAAGATTTATAGTTCCTCCGCTGATTAAGACCTGTCCTGCACCGACACCAATGCTGCCAGATCCGGAAGTATTACCATAGGTTGCAACATTGACAGTGCCTGCGGAGAAGATATAATAAGTTGTCTGGGTTGTAGCAGTTTTAATTTCACCAGAGACATTAACAGTAGCGCCATCAAAAATGTAAACGCTGGTTAAGAGGCTGGGGTTAATACTGCATTCAGTAATTGTACCATTTGTGAAAGTACCTGCCGATAATCTTAAAAGTCCATCGACTGTCCAGTTGCCTGCGATTGAAACGGAAGCAGAAGCGTTATTCATCCAAAATCCGGCAGCAGAGGCAACGGAAGAAAAAGAAGTGGCTGCAAGAGTAGACGCGCTTGAGAGTTTAAATATTCCCGCGGTAAAAGTAATGGCGGTAGTAGTATTTGCAATTGAGACCGGAATTTGGCAATCAACGAGTCCGGTTATAGTTGGAGCTGTGGCGGGGTAGACGGGGGCTGTCCAGCCGCCAGTATTATTGACAACAATTTTATAGAATCTGGTTAAAGCGGGGGTTCCAGTAGTTCCGATAACCTGGGTACCAGTACCATTGAAGGTGACAGTGCAGACTAAAGTAGTGCCACCCTGGGACATATCAAAAGTTCCATTATTAGTTAAATTGCCGCTTAATGATAATGTGGAAGTTTTAGTTGTGGCAGATTGAGTTATAAAAGTAGCGCCTGTATTGATTGTTAAATCTCCTGAAAGGACCACGGCGCGAACTGCGGCTCCGCTGAATATAAGAGTGCCAGAAGTGCCCTGACCGATTGTGAGGCTATGAATTGTGGGAGAAGCATCGAGAGTGACGGTAGCGCCATCAGGAATAATGATGTCATCGGAAGCGCCGGGAGTTCCTGAGGGAGTCCAGGTCATAGTGCTCCAATTACCTGTTGTTGCAGTATAAGTAGCTGCAGTCGATTGACATGAAAAGAAGAGGGAGATAAAAATTATTGATAAAAGGTGTAATATTAGTTTCATAAAATAGATCCTGGTAATATTTATTTTAATGAGGAGAGAATTAAAGTTTTATATTCATAATGATCAGGAATAAGCTTAATAACATTTAAAAAATGAACAGGTTAAACTTGAAGTGAATAATTTGTTATTTAAGGACAAAGGACGCGTTTTTGTAATATTATAGAGTAATGCCAAGAACCAATAACACGTCATACATAATATAGGCAGTATTCGTGACAAAAGTCAAATTAATTCCCTGATATTCAAATATTTCATTGAATTTCGGTTTATACTATTCCAGGGGGAGAGAAAAATTCACGATTCTGATATATTTTATTTTTCCCCAGCGCCAAATCCAGGGATTCAAAGAATTTAAAAGGAAAAAATGCTGTAACTTATTAAAATGCGCATAGTTACAGGGAAGTTTGAGGTGTTACTGAGGTGTTACTGAGGTGTTACTGAGGTGTTACTGAGCTGTTACAGAGCTGTTACTGAGCTGTTACAGAGCTGTTTAAAAGGTGAGAAATATATGACTAGATGAGAAGACTGTCATGGGAGTGGGATAAAAAATAAGGAGCGATAAGGGGGTAGAAATGAAATTTTTTATTTACTGATAATATAGATAGGATCAGTTTGCATTTTATGATATATATGCATAATATTAGTTGAGTAATGAGCTGTATGTATTATGATGTATTACTGAATTGAATATAAAAATATCAATTCACAGGGAAGGCACATTAGTAAACAAAAATAATTTATTATTATTGCTCACTTACAAATAAACGAACAAAATAATTAACCCTAAAATAGAGGTTCAAATGAATCTGCAATTACAAGCTGCTTCAAAAAGAGTAGTAATATTTATTATCTCCTTTTTAATTCTAGTCAGTATAAAACTTCAGGCTCAAACAACCTGGGAATTTTCAGGGACACCATACGCTTATCAATTGCAGCATTTTGACAGCGCGACAGCAGTTGTAATGAGTAAATTGGGAATCCAGATGCACAGTTTCGGATCTCCTTATAATCATATAGACACAACGTTTGTAAAAGTTTTTGCAACGGACACTAATTATCATGTACTTATGTTTGGCAATTATAATCCGATTATTCCGACTCAAGTAAACTTAACAAACCGTGTATTCATAGAAAGCGCAACCGGAGTTCCGGATACTGCTTTTTTTTATAACAGCTGGAATTCACTTAAAAGCACGTACACAGATTATATGGTAATGCAGGGACATGCGTATGCATGGACAACGGCAGACAAGCAAAATCAATTTCAGACAATTGTCAATTTTCTAATAGCGCAGGGAGTTAAATTCACCACTCCGTATGAATATTATAAATATTTAACGGACTTAAGCATACCGCGAACAAACAAAGTGCAGGTAATATTAAAACTTGACGATCTTCGCGCGACTACTTCATATTTCCTTCCATGTTTTCCGGCTTACGATTTTCTTGTAAGCAAGAAAATTAAAGCGGGGTTCGGAGTAAACAATATGTGGAATCTGACCCAGGCACAGATAGATACTTTAAATCATTATCTAAGGCAGACAGATTCAACCGGATCTCCTTTATTCGAAATTTGGAATCATGGATTGGATCATTCAGAAACAATAGTGAATTCAAGCGGGAACTGGAGTGATTCGACAATCTGGCCATCAAGTCAGGTACCCGGATCAGGAGATGATGTTGTTATACCTGCAGGTTCAACTGTTACGATTGATATTGCGAATGCAGTATGTCATAGTCTAACAGTTGACGGAACATTGCAAACATCGAACTCGACAGCAACAAGTCTAACGGTTAACGGCGATTTACTTATTGAAACAGGCGGTGTATTTACATCGCCATATCTAACAGGGGCAACCGCAAATATAATACACACAATGACAGTTTACGGCGATTTTACGAACGCAGGCGGGCAGTTTGATTTTCGAACCGGATCAGCTGGAACGACAATGAGGGTAATAAACACAACATTTGCCGGCACTGACAATTCGACAATAACTGTCGGGACCTATTCTCCAGGCAATAATGATTTTAACAGTATAACAATTAATAAAACAGGCGGGGCGAAGGTTATTTGCGGAAGTGATGTAGTAGTAGATCAGGGGGCGTCGACATGTCCTTCACAATTAATATTCACCAGCGGAATGATAAAAACCGGAAGTTATATTTTCAATGCATTATCCACTACATCTACTGACGTGACGGGATATTCTTCAACCTCATATGTATCCGGCTCGCTTGGCAGAGGGATGTCAAATTCTGTAGGGAAATCAAATGTCTTCCCGATAGGAGACGATAAGGGATACCGACCTATTACAATAAAATCCACAACAGGCGGAACACAATCAGGGCACAGCGTAAAAGTAAGCTGTATTGACGGCAATGCAAACACAGGCAGCAGTGTATTTACAAATAATATAGATACAGTTTCATCCGTAAGATATTATAAATTTAATTATTACCGGGGATTGAATCTTGGAGCAGACACAATGTATTTCAGTCAGTTTTCACCCAGTTACGGAACTGATGACGGAGTAGTTCCAGGCAATACAAATCTGCGAGTTGCATATTCCACAAATAACAGACAGACGTGGAATGGAATGGATCAAACCACTACACATACAACAAGTTTAACTTCTCCGCCAACAACAATAACACCGACTGCGTTGGCAACTGCTATAGCAGTAATTTCAGACACCAGTACGGTTTATATTTCACTTGCAAAAGTTGCCGGAACGGAGAATAATCCGCTTCCCGTGGAGCTTTCAGCTTTTACAGCGTCAGAAAATTACGGGACAATAAAGTTAGACTGGAAATCAGAGACAGAAAATAACTGCGCATCATATAATGTGGAAAGGGCGAATGTAAACAGCGCTAATCAGGGCTCATTGAATTGGGTGGGAATAGCAACAATAAAAGGAGCAGGGACAAGCAATTCACCGAGACAGTATTCATACAGCGACAATAAATGCGGCACAGGGAAATTTTCATACCGGTTAAAGATAACGGATCTAAGCGGTGAATTTAAATACAGCAATTCAATTGAAACAACAATTGAAACGCCCAAGAATTATTCACTACTTCAGAATTATCCTAATCCATTCAATCCTATATCTACGATAAAATATGAACTGCCATTATTAAGCAATGTGAAGATCACAGTTATTGATATACTTGGAAGGCAAGTACAGCAATTAAAGGACGGAATTGAAAGCGCCGGAGTACATGAAGTTACTTTTAATGCAACGAACCTTGCGAGCGGAGTTTATTATTATACTATTTCGGCAAATTCAGTGGACGGAAAGACCAATTACAAAGATGTAAAGAAGATGATACTTCTTAAATAATCAGAATGGGAAATGATAAAAACAACATATACTACAAATGAATAATATAAAAAAAGCCACATTTATTTTAATGGGTCTACTTATAATTACTGCCCGAGCATCGGCGCAGTCATTTCTGACAGCAGACACCACAGGAGACGCATACAACAGGATTACCACAAAGATATTCGGATATGAAGTACCGGATTGTGTTCATCCGGTACCGCATATTACTGAAGACTGGAACCAGGAACTGAAGAAATTCATTTTTGGTTTTGATTTACATGTTACGCCAGATAATGACAGATGCATAAACTTTGACAGACAAAGGACAGAGATTAAAACTTCGGATGCATCACCAGATTCGATGAAGGCATTTTATGGCGAGACATTTTATGAAAGGTGGAAGTTCAAACTTGACTCATTATTTCAGCCATCGCCTAATTTTTGTCATATACACCAGTTAAAAGCGGGAGACGGACCTGATGCAGATAATCCTTTGATTACACTTACTCCGGCAATCTCAGGTGGAAATAGCCAACTACAGATAAGATTTATGGCTCCAATAACAGGAACGACTTCATATCTTACACGGGTAGATCTTGCACCATACCTTGGAATATGGGTTGAAGCTTTTGAAAAAGTAACATTTGCAGATTCTAATTCATATTATAGTCTGACACTGAAAAAGCTAAGCAATGACAGCACAATGCTGACAAGTACGACGACAAGTCTTGATTTATGGAGAGACAGCTCAACATTCATGAGGCCCAAATGGGGGTTCTACAGAAGTCTTGATTCCCCGACATATTTAAGAGATGAAATAATCAAATTTGCAGATTTTTCATTGATAAAAAGAACTACTGTTACACTTCCAGCAGCGCCGACAGTATTGAAGACAAGTTTATTGACAGGCAACAAAGTAAAACTGCAATGGACAGATAACGCAAGCAACGAAGACCAGTTCAGAATAGACCGTTCAACTGACGGTACGAACTGGAGTTATTATGCCTCCGCATTAGCCAATGTGAAAACATATAATGATACAATATCAGCAAGCGGGACGTATTACTACAGAGTACGCGCTGAGAATACAGGAGGCAGTTCGTCATATTCGAATACAGCAAGCAGTACAATTTCGCTTCCTGTTGAATTAATATCATTTACTGCAGCAGTTAACGGCAGGAAAGTAAATCTTAACTGGACAACCGCGACAGAAATGAATAATTACGGATTTGAAATTGAGAGGAATAATTCAAATGACAATTCATCTGGCAACTGGAAAAGTATTGCATTTATACCCGGGGCAGGGACGAGCAACAGCGACAAGTTGTATTCTTATATAGACACACCAACAGGCGGTACAACATTTTTCTACAGGATAAAGCAGTCAGACATTTCAGGAGGATATCAATATTACAAGACAATAGCGGTACAGTTAGATATACCCGAGAAATACAGTTTAGATCAGAATTATCCTAATCCATTTAATCCATCAACAAGAATTAGTTTTTCTTTGCCCATATCAGAATATGTTGAATTGAAAGTATATAATGTAATGGGAGAAGAAGCTGCTGTTCTTATAAATGGATTTGTTGAAGCAGGATTTCATTCTATAATCTTTGATGCGAAAGCTTTAGGAAGCGGAATATATTTCTACAAAATGAAAACCAATTCATTTGTAAGCACAAAGAAGATGCTTTTGATTAAGTGATGGTCTGTTATTATATAAATAAAAAAGGGGTTCTTAGAGAACCCCTTTTTATTATTAGTACAGAATATTTTTTTTGCTTTTATCCATTTTATCGCCGAAGATTTTAGTAATCCAATCTGAATACACTTTTTCATCGAAATTTCTTTTAGCTTCAAGAAGAATAGTATAGAGAGATTCGGTATTTATCTTTTTTATCTGCGGATATTTCCAGTCATCAGGATTTAAAGCAAAAGGGAGAACAAAATCGAGAGCTTTACGGATAGACCCACCCTCAGGACTTTCATAGTTCCACAAATTAACACCTACTTTATCGCCTAATTTGGCAAGGTTGCAGAGGGCTTCAATATTAAAAACACTGTAATGCCAAGAAGTTGTTCTAACCAGTTCAAAAGGTTCTGTGCCATCGGGTTTAATCTGAACAGCGATTCTCTTAGACTTAACTTCTTCGAGATATTTTTTAGCCATATCTGTTTTATCAAGGAATAATGCAATTGAAGCGACCTGATAATCATACCAAGACCCATGATTATTTTTAGCTTTTGATTCATCTTTCCCGTTTTTACTAGTGGTTAACCAATCAAGATATTGACTGAACCACAGTTTGATTTTAGAATCATCTTCTTTGGTCCAGCTTTTTGAATTCTCAATTAAGCCGACAGCGTCGATAATTTCGGGGAACTCGTGTAAATCGATAATACCGCTTCCTCTTCCATCATTTTTACCTTCAATAGCCTGAGCATAATTGAGGTTAGGGTTCATTTTAGTATCATCATTCAAGAACCAAACCCTAATGAGCTGGGCTGCTTTATCGGAAAATTTTGAATCATCCGTAATATAATATGCAAAAGATAGTGAGCTTACAGCCTGAGCCAAGTTTTCAGATTTTTCATGATCGATTACATCATTTGTAGCCGGGTTTACTTCTCCATCCTTTCTAATGAAAGGAAGACCATCTTTGGTATCGGGGTTAGGCCACCAATATTTGCCCATACTCATGTAATCATGTTTATCTCCGTTTGGAGGGTTCTGACCTTTTTGCATGACAGAAACCGGTTCCATATCCATATATTTCTGTCCATCTTTAATTACTATTTTAATAATATCATTTTTCAAATCTCCATTCAGATAAGATTGTCTAAAGGAAGAAATCTTTTTACCGTCTAAAGAAAACACTTTAGGTGTTTCGGTTTGAGCGGACGCGATATATGTTATAATAATAATACCTATTATTATTTTAATACAAGTTTTCATTTTACCTCTTTATTTATTCTTCGATTGTAATATAAGAACCTTTAAAATCCTGGTTGCGAACTTCGATGACACCCTTCTGTAAAGGAATATGTTTAAATATGATTTGCGCTTTACCATTGGCCATTTCAATAACACTGCTGCCGACATTTGTGCCCAAATTATCGAGTAGTTTTCCACCGCTTAAGGCAGTGAAATAAACGCGTTTATTAAAATCAAGACAATGGCGGCCATTCTGATCCACTGCAAGAGCGGTGATCAAATAGTTACCATTAGACAATCTTTCTGACTTAAGGATTAAATCATCCGGTTTATCTGCTTTTTTAGTAGTGTAGTTAATTTCGAGAGTATCCTCAGTAATTTTCTTACCATGAGAGTAACCGACTGCATTTATGCGGTTGTCCCCTTCCTTAAAATTCACATTCCAATTTAAACCGCAGGCAGGGAATTTCTTTGTGTCTCTAGCAAGTTTACCCTGACTGACATCATTTACAAACAATTCAACTTCGGGACAATTGCTGAAAACTTTAACTTCTTTTTTCTGATCAGGTTTACCATATCTTTCAGTCCAAGTATGGGATTCGATATAACAGAAGGACGAGTTGGCAGTCCAATAGCTTTTAAAAACATAGTAAGCATCTTTAGGAGTATTATTCATATCAACCAGGCCTTTCTGATTAACGTAAGGGATAGGATTTTCGGGCCGGAGAGGAGTAGTGAAATCGCGGAAAATCCATTGGGCAGAGCCCGTGAACCAGTCGAGGTTTTCACTAACATGAAGGTACCAGTCGAACAGGTCAACGATATAATTTTCACTCCAGTCGCCATCATTAGCGATGTTTTTAACTTTGATCTTATTGATCATTTCATCGCCGCCCTCTTTAATGCCGAGGCCTTCGCCGTCAATCGGGTTTTCGGAATGCCGGCCTAAATGGCTATCGCCTCCATATTCAGCATGGAAGAATCTTTTATAGGTATCTCTGGCCTTAGTGATAGTTTTTTCATAATTCTTATAGACATCGGAATACCAACCGGACCAGATGGACGGAGAGAACACATCAACGACATTAGAAGCGGCGGCAAATTTACGCGCAGTAGTGAGGCGTGAAGGGTCGAGATCCTTTGCGATTTTTTGAAGGTCTTTAGAGAAAGCGATCATAGAATCGGGGTTGTCGCCGTCAGGGAAATCAGGAAGCCAGTCACTTTCATTTCCGATTGACCAGAGAATAATGCTGGGGTGATTATAATTCTGGAGGATCTGTTCAGTGAATAATCTTTTAGTAGTTTCTTTCCATTCAGCAGGGCCGACAGCGCCGCGGCACCAGGGGTTTTCATCCCAAAGAAGAATTCCAAGTTCATCAGCGGTACGATAAACTTCCGGCGCCTGAGGATAGTGAGCGAGCCGGATAAAATTAGCGCCCATATCTTTTATCATTTTAATATCTTTTCGATGAAGACTATCGGGGATTGCATTACCATAACCCGATAACTCCTCATGGCGGTGGGTACCGCGGAGGAGGAGCCTTTCTCCATTAAGATAGAACGCACCATGTTCTTTAAATTCATACCAGCGGAAGCCGATGCGGTCGCTGATTTTGTCAATAACTTTCCCTTCATTGAGTAAATTAATTTCTACCGAATAGAGCACCGGTGAAGCAGGGCTCCAAAGCGCAGGGTTTTTTACTGCGGGCATGTCAACCGCTACAACGTTATCGCCTTTAGCAAGATCCTGTTTTACTTTATTATCAGATACTATTTTACCCGATTTATCTTTTATAACAGCCTGAACAGTAAAATTATTTTGTCCAGACGAATTAGTAAGTGAAATCTGAATATTTGCTGTTGCAGACTTTGCATCAACTTGTGGAATTTTAACAATCATCCTGTCAAGATGGGCAGGCGGAAGAATTTTAAGCCACACATTTCTGGAAATACCGCCATACAGAATAAAATCAGATTTCTGAGATGGGATTAAATACGGGTCATAGGAATTATCGGCTTTAACATTTATGATGTTCAAGGAATCAAATTTCAGGAATTTGGTTATATCAACTTCGAACCCAACGAAACCTCCGATATGGCCACCAGCTTTTTGACCATTAACATAAACTTCGCTTTTATTATTTATTCCTTCAAAATAGAGTTTAACAATCTGATTATTATTTAATTTAGGGATGAACAATTGTTTTTCATACCAGCCAATACCACGCCGATAACCAGGAGTTTGGTCAAGCGCATCTGATTTATTCCAAGTATGCGGCAAGTTAATACACTTCCATTCGATTGCAGATGAATGCAAATCCTCAAATGATTGAATATTATCTTCAAGGTAATACCAGTTATTATTAATCAGATGGCTTTCTCTTTCACTGCTATTTACAACGATATGTTCGTTTTGGGAAACATCAGAAAGTTTTTTCAGGCATTCGATGAAGTAAAAGTCGCCTGCAGGATAAGATTCATCTCTTCCCCAATCTTTGCCATAATTATAGACAGTATGAAGAAGGATTCCCTCTTCAATATTTCTTTTGCTATTTGTGAATAGGTAATTGTTTGTTAATGAACGAGTAATTTTTCCGGCAAGCTCCAGATATTTTAGGTGCTCTATTTTAGAAGAAGCCACATCGGACAGGATATAAAATCCGGAAGCAGCGATAGCGGCAGAGGAAGCATCGCGGATAACAGAATCAGCTTTCAGATCAAGATCCCAATTCGGGACCATATCACCTGGAAGATTTTTAAGGAAATATTCGGACATTTTCCGGGAAGCTGCAAGGAACCTTTGGTCGCCGGTGTATTTGAATGCATTTGCAAAACCATAAATTCCCCATGCTTGTCCCCTAGCCCAAGTTGATTCGTCAGAGAATCCCTGACGAGTTCCTTTCTTAACGACCGCACCTGATTTGGGGTTAAACTCAACAAGATGATAAGAAGAATAGTTGCTTCGAATATTTTCATTCATTGCTGTAATAGCGTGTTTATATGCGATGTCGTATAATGAATAGTCGCCTGTTTCCTGAGCGGCCCAGAAAAGAAGTTCAATATTCACCATGGTATCAATAATTGTCCAGCCTTCTCTTTCATCCGTTCCAAGTTTTCCCCAGGCTCTAATATAATTCCCTTTAGAGTTAAATCTTTTTGCGAGCAAACGCGCTGCACTTATTGCGGCGTCCCTATATTCAGTTTGTCCAGTATGCTGATAAGTTTTAACTAAGGAATTGAAATAGATGAAACCGAGATCATGAGTATTGACAGGCAGGGCAAATTTAAGGAGGTTATCGGCGTCAGCGACAGCTCTATTTTTCAAATCTTCATTGCCTGTCAAATCGTACATATACCAAAGTTCGCCACAGGTAAAGCCAGCAAACCAATTAGGTTTATCGCTTAAGACCCATTTACCATTTTCAGTATACGAAGGGAATTTTGTCCCAATAATATTGTCCTTTTTAATTAACTGATCACTGATTGATTTCAACAAGTCCTGCGCATATGAATTGAGCTGTGTCAGGAAAAGGAGGGATATTATTATTAATTTTTTCATCATAATATTAAGCAAATAATTTTCATTTATTAAAAAACCGAAATCATTAATTTATCCAAAGAACAGGCTGGCGCACGGGAAAATTCCGAATTACCTCTTCAATTTCCGGATGAGCATCAAGTTTTTTCCAGACGTCAATAAATTTTTCATTATTATAGGCGATTCCACAGAATAGAAGAGAAGGCTGGCGAACCGGGAAATTATCAAAGTGCATAACATCTTTAGGAAAAGGCCATTTAGTTTTATCAACAATGTACGGCAACAGAAATTTCATTCCTTTCTCCATATTCCGTCCGTCGGGAAGTGTAAACTTCCACAAATTATCTTTTTCGGTGGATAATATTTCGCAAATAATTGACATTGCATCAAGATTGAACAGAGAATAGCTGTACGGTTTGGTTCTTTTTATTTCAAGAGGAAAACTTCCATCTTCAGCCATTTGGTCCGGTAGGAGAACTTCTTTGAATCTTTTGCGGCAGAACTCCATTTTTTCTTCATTACCAGTGAGTCTAGCAAATGAAGCAACCTGCATAACCCAGCAAGTAGTGTGATTGTTTTTGGAATCCATTTCATCCAGGCCATATTTATGTGTAGTAAACCATTCAAGGTAATCAGCAAACCATTTTTTTACAGCGGTAAGATCAGCGGAAGAAATGGCGCCTGTTTTTTCAAGATATATTATTGATTGAGCGACTTCAATCAAGTGAATTGTATCTATTAATCCAGTTCCTCGACCAGTGCATCTTCCTTTAATTGCCTGAGCATACAGAAGATTTGGATTCATTTTTGTTTCTTCATTAACAAACCAGGCGCGCAGATGCTCGACGGCCTTTTGGGCATATTTTATGTCACCAGTTATTTTGTAGGCAGCGGTTAGGTCAGCGACCTGAATGCTCATGCGCAAAAGTACTTTCCGGTGCATAACGAAATTATCGGGGTTGGTCATTCCATCATGCTGAATATAAGGAGCTGAAGGATTAGTTGAATCAGGCCACCAATAATCTCCTTCAGAGAAGAAGTCATGTTTACCACCAGCGCTACGCGGAGAGGAAAAATCAGTTATAGTAACGGGCTTTTCAGTGAGAAATTTATCAGCAGCCGGTATAACCCAAGTACGATCAATTTCTTTAATATTAATCTGAGCAGACAGATTAATAAAGAGTGCAAATATTATTAACAGAGAATATGATATTTTATTCATTTTTGCAGTTATATGTTTTGTTAAATAAAAAAGAGATTCTTCACTTCGTTCCGTTCAGAATGACAGCAACAATTTGAGTTTGAAAACGACTATCTTTCAACTCTACCTGAACCACCGCTTTTGATGAGTTTTTCAACTTCATCAATAGAGACCAAATTAAAGTCGCCAGGAATAGTATGTTTCATGCAAGAAGCAGCTACTGCAAATTCAAGAGCTTCTTTTGTGTTAGTTTTATTAAGCAAGCCGTAAATAAGGCCGCTGGCAAATGAGTCGCCTCCGCCTACTCTATCAACAATTTCGATTTCATATCTGTTAGACCGATAAGGGTCAGAACAATCTTTATTATCAAGGAGAAGGGCGCTCCAGCCATTTTTAGAAGCAGAAAAACTTTCTCTAAGTGTAATTGCGACAGTGTCAAAATTATATTTTTCTTTGAGAGTTTTTGCAACTGCAAAGTAGCCTTCCTGATCAATCTGACCTTTCTCAACATTTGTTTTTTCTGCTTTAAGACCGAGACTTTTTTCAGCGTCTTCTTCATTTGCGATGCACACATCTACATATTCCATAAGCGGGATCATAACTGCCTGAGCTTCTTTCTCTGACCACATTTTAGCTCTGAAATTAAGGTCGCAGCTAATTTTTATTCCCTTCTTTTTGGCAAGTTTACATGCTTCAGTCAATACTTCCTGAGTGTTTTTACCAATAGCGGGTGTTATACCTGTCCAATGAAACCAGGAAGCGTTTTCAAAGACTTCATTCCAATCAACATCATCTTTCTTAATACCTGAAATTGATGAATCAGCTCTATCATATACAACTTTTGAAGGGCGCTGGCTGGCACCTGTTTCCAGAAAATAAATTCCAACTCTATTTCCACCACGCGCAATGTAGTTTGTATTAACTCCATATCGTCTTAACTGATTTACAGCCGATTGTCCGATTTCGTGTTTGGGAAGTTTAGTTACGAAATAACTTTCCATACCATAATTAGCCAATGAAACGGCAACATTTGCTTCGCCGCCGCCGTAAGTAACATCGAAATTCTGGGCCTGGACGAATCTAGTAAATCCGTTTGTAGAAAGTCTAAGCATAATTTCCCCGAAGGAAACAACTTTTTTAGTCATGTAGGTCTCCGATAATAATTATTATTTAAGTAAAATCATTTTGCCGGTAGAAGTATAGTTACCGGCGGTTATTTTGTAGAAATAAATTCCTGAAGAAATAGCAGAAGCATCAAACTTCTCAGTATAGTACCCAGGGTTTTTATATTCATTTAAGATTGTTTTTATTTCGTTACCGAGCAGATCGTAAATTTTCAGAGTCACAAATTTTCCTTCTGACAGTGTAAAATAAAAATTAGTTTCAGGATTAAATGGATTAGGATAATTTGGATATAATTTAAAACCCTTATCAATTATTGAACCCTTGTCATTAACACCAGCGGCCGATAATCTATCCTGAAGCTGAGCTGAATAAAGAGACTGAGGAGTTAAACCGGATTTATTCGCACCTTCAATATATCCCTGCGGTTCATTAAAGGGAGCGGGAGGATCAGTGCCGACAATATTATTTCCCATACACCCAATTGCATAATTCTGTGCAGTAGGAGGTTTTTGAACTATGAGATCGCCTCCGGCAACATTACAATTCCATGCAACAGAGTGAGCCAGACCCCAGCCGTGAGCAGTTCCCATATCTCCGCGATTATATAACCCCAACAGCCTGGAATCCCAGCCAGCTCTTGGGCCATCAAGACTTATAATATTATCATACAGAAGTCCCTGAGACCATCTCCGATGACCTTCGCTGCTTGTGTAAGCGCCGCTTGAAGTGCAGTTGAGAAAAACGACACCTGAAGTCCATGAGGTACCATTAGAGACATAATGGTGTCTTCCGTTAGTGGCATAACAGTTCTTAAATAAAATCTGCTGGGATGCAGTATAGACCTGGAAGTTATATCTTCTTTCGCCTGTAATTATAGCAACGGGATCAAGAGCACTGCAGTTTTCAATGGTTATTCTTGTGGCGGTATTTGTTCGAATTCCAGACTGGCCAAAGTGTAAAAAAGTGCAGTTGTTAACCCATGAATCTTCAAGTTGAAAAAGATCGACTGCCTGCCAGGCATGGTCTTCATCTACACCGCCGAGTGTTTCAATATCGATCCGGAAATTTTCCAGCCCTATACCAGTTAAAATTCCGTTACGTGAATATTTATAAATGTAGGACTGCGCCTGACTTTTAATAAGGTGGTTAAAAACAGGAGCATCGATTGTAATTTTATTGCCGTTAATGGCTTTTATATATCTATTATAGACGATAGGCTGACTATCAATTGCCCAGGAAGTATCTTCACCAGCACCGGCAGAATGAGTTCCCCCATAATTTATGGCCTGAAGCCAGGCTAGAGTGCATGGATGATAAATAATTATATTATCGCCAACCGAAAACAGTGAGGAATTAGCGACATTAAATTCACGGGAGCCTTCCAAGACAGTATCGCTTGTAATATTAGTCGATTTGCCGGAGACACTGTCTTTCCATTGACTGGAGTTTCCGCCACCTGCAATTATAATTGTTCTTTGAACAGGGACATTACCCTTCCCAATCAATATTGTATTTGAAAGAGAATCACTTCCATTCCCCGAGCCTCTCAATACAAGTCCACTATGATTTACATATAAAGTTCCCCAGATTTGATAATTACCCGGAGATAAGAGAAGAGCGCCATGAACGCCGGCATTTCCAAGAGAATCTAATGCCGATTGAATAAATGCAGTGTTATCACCACTTATATGGGAAATAGTTTTGACTACGGGAACAGCAGGTATATCAGATTCTCCATTTTTATAACCCGCATAACTGAAATCGGGGATTCTGTTGTTTTCTTTGTCTAAAAGGTAAACCAGTTTATTACCAGAATCATAATGAACAATTGAAGACTGCCATTGAGCATCAGTAGAAGTTATAAAGAAAGATATAAAGATTAGAGCTAAAAAAATTTTAATCACGCAGTATAAAATATTTTAAATGACCGGTAATGAATTAAATAATAAAATTCCCTCTCTAATTTCAAGAGAGGGAATTACGGAAAATACTTATTAGATCAGGTTATTTAAGCAGAATCATTTTCTTTATATCAGTAAAGTTACCAGCGGTCAATTTATAGAAATAAACGCCATTGGATAAGTTTCTAGCATTAAAGTTTACCTGGTAACTTCCCTGCTCTTTGTCGCCATTCACAAGAGTAACAACTTCTCTTCCTAAAGCATCATATATTTTCAATGTAACAAATGAATTTTGTTTAATAGAAAAATTAATCATGGTTGAAGGATTGAAGGGGTTAGGATAATTCTGGGACAAATCAAAATTCAAAGGTTTGGTAGAATTATCTTTTATACCTGTAACAGTATAATCAAGAGAGTTTTCAGTTGTACCTGCTACCCTGGCGAGAGCTACATAAACATAATTTGTGGGGGAAGAATTGAGCACAATTACATTGGCAGGAGCAAGGGAATCGCCATAAATTGTTCTTGGTTGAGATGTAAGACTGGTAGAATCAGTATGTGTAGTTTGGGTTAAACCAATCCAGTCAGCTCTTTCATCAACAGAATATGCAACACGCAGGTTTTGATTTCCCGGAGCTACACCATCATCGGTTCCATAACTTGGGGCAAATCTATCGAAACTCATTGTTGGAGCAGGAAGAGTACCTGTCATATAATAGCCGTAAGATATTTGATAATAACGAACTGATGAAACTTTATCAATATCTGCAGTCAGTACACTGCTTCCAGTGTTGGCATTATTATGTATACAACTCACCCTTACATAATTTCCTGTTTGTTGACCCGATGTAGTTGATCGAATATTAAAAGGACGATAACCATAGCCATCACCAACCGTAAAATTATTGGTTTTACCAGCAGTATTTGACATTCCACGGCCCATAGTTCCCAAGACATAATGAGTGGAATCAGCACCAACAAGATCGGCAGAACTTGTTGAAAGCATAGTCCAACCAAAATTACCCGTAATGATTTTACCACTCACAAAGATTAATTTTGCGGAAATATGAGTTGAATTTCCTCCAGACTGAACAACTTCGCTGCCACAGATAACATTTGCACCATTAGTTTTATTAATTGTAACAGCATTAAATTCATTATTTGTAGTTGTATATACAGACATTGTGACAGTTGAATTTGAAGAACCTAAAAAGGTTGTATTTACAGCGCTCAATGTAGTTCCATTAGTTCCAGTTCTGAAATCCATTGTTCCGTTATTTGTAAAGTTTCCATAAACATATAAATTATGGAGCAGATCGCCAGGTATTGCCAAGGTATTGGACAGAACCTTATAAATTCCACCTACATCAATCAAGACATTCCCAGCTACTGTAAGATTTGTGGGTGCAGTTTTTGAAGGTTCAAATGTGCCGTCTATGGTAAGGTTATTACAGGCAGCCAAAGAATCATCAAGCGTGATGGTTGTTGTTCCGACAATAAAGACATTCTTGGTGCTGTCAGGCAAAGAAGCAGCGGGAGTGCTGTAAGCAGAGCCATCCCATAATGCCCAATTGCTTAAAGTAGTCCATGTTCCAGATTTAATATTACCATAGTCACCCACATTTTGGGCAAAGGCAGTAATTCCCACAAGTAGAAAGAAAGCTAAGAATAGATATTTTTTCATTGTGACCTCATTTTAAATTATTACAATTATATTATATTTTTTATTCAAAATTTATTTAATAAGAATCATCTTTTTAATACTTACATAGTCATTAGTTTTTAATCTGTAAAAATAAATACCAGTGGACAAGTTATTTGCATTAAAATGGACTGAATAATTTCCAGATTCCTGATAATTATTTATTAAACGGGAGACTTCCTGGCCAATAGAATTGAAAACAGTAAGCTCGACATTTCCAGCTTTAGGAAGAGCATATTCAATAGTAGTAGAAGGATTAAATGGATTTGGGAAATTCTGATTTAGTGAATATTCTTTGGGCTGAACAATTTCAACTTCGACAATGTTAGAATAGGTAAAATTTCCATTCAAATCATTCTGTTTTAATCTATACTGATATGTTCCTGAGACAAAAGAACCTTTGTCAGAGAATGAATAATTGTTACGTGAATTGCTGGTACCGGCTCCTTTAACAAAACCAATTTTTCCCATGAAGGTATACCAGCGATTCTCTTTTCCACATCATAACCATTATTACTTAATTCCGTAGCAGTTGTCCAACTCAGATTAACGCTGTTACTTGAATATGCAGCAGTAAAGGAAGTTAGTTCGACAGGCAAAGGATTAGCGCCTCCAGCTGTATCAGCCAAAGCAACAAATATTGAACTTCCACCTGCGAGGACATTAATAGGTGAAGTTAACGCGTCAGGGACAATAATTGTTTGCGGATCAGATGCGGCAATAATAGTGGTATGCGGAGTTGACTGTAATATGCCATTCCATGTAGCCATACTGTCAATAGAATAGGCAACTTTAAGGTTAGTATTTCCAGCGATAACACCATCGTCTGCTCCATAACTAACTTCAAATCTATCGAAACTCATATTGGCTGCACCCGCTCCAGTATTATTATAACCTATTTTAAAATATCTTATATGTGAAACTCTATCTATTCCATTAGTATATACACTACCTGCCTGATTAGCATCTCCAGAGACACATTTTACGATAGCATATTGTCCTGTGGCTGAGCCGGAAGTAGTAGAACGCAGGTTAATTAATCTAAATGCATTTGCATCACCCACAGGGAAATTCTTGGTTGCTCCAGCAGTGGTTGACATACCTCTGCCCATATTGCCTTTAACATAACTAGCTGAGGAATAGCCGGTAACACTAGCTTCTGCGGAACTTAGCGATATAAACAAATAGTTTCCTGTTTCGATTAAGCCGTTTACAAAAGTCACTATAGAATTAGCAGATGAAGGACCATTTGTAGATCCACCATCTACGACAATATTACTACCAAGAATTACTTTCGCTCCGTTAGTTTTGTTAATTGTTAATCCATTAAAATCACCATTTGTAGAACTATATGCAGTCGGGCTGGAAATGGTACAACTAGTAGTACCAGACAGAGTTAAATTAATACATCCTAGCGAGGATCCTGCAGATCCAACTCTAAAGTCCATAGCTGTTCCATTATTAGTAAAATCACCTTTTAGATCTATAGTACTTACCAGTCCACCAGTTGAAGTAATTCCAAGGGTGTTAGACTGGGCTTTAAAAACACCTGAAGCCTGAATAGTTAAATTCCCATTGACCTGCATAGCAGTGCTGGTAGTTTTGCAAGTCAGCAAAGAGCCAGCAATATTCAAGTTATTACAGGTAATAACAGCAGCATTCAGAGAATCAGTATGCCCGGCACGAATCCAGACATTTGTAGAAGCAGTGGGTGCACCAGGCGCAGGAGTAGCGTCGCTCCAATCTGAACTGGAAACAAACACAAGCCAGTTTGAACCATCAGTGCCCCACCCTCCGGAACCAGCTGAACCATAATCACCAGCCGACTGGCCGAATAAATTAAAGCTGAAAAAAACCAATAATAGAAAAAGTAATTTTTTCACATGGACCTCCTAGGATATTATTTAATTAGATCATTTTTTTATTTCAACAATTATCAGATCAACATTCGGATTTTGGCACCAATTTTAAATGGCATACCGATTAAAAAGAATAGAATAGTTCTGCAAAAGGCCTATTCGATTGTGCAGAAAAATTAAATATCGACTGTACCAGAATAAGAATAAGAACCATTACTATCAAACCTTTTTAACCGATAATTATTATTACAAATCCTTTTATTTAGTTATTTAACAGATACCTACATTAGAGCGACCTTAATGAAAATAACAAACATGGTCAACAGGGTCAATTCCAATATTAAGTACGATTTTTTTCAGTATTCTCGTCACCAGAAATAAGTTTTACAATTAGATATTGATTAAACTCTTTACTTTACTAAAATCATTTTTTTAATGTCAGTATAATCACCGGTTTTCAAGCGGTAGAAATAAATACCGCTACTCAAGCCGGAAGCCTTGAAGTTGACGGAATAATTTCCAGCTTCTTTGTTTTCATTAACCAGACACATAACTTCCTGACCAATAGTATTAAATACTTTTAATTCCACATTACCTTCTTTAGGAACTGAATATTGGATTATGGTTGTAGGATTAAAAGGATTAGGATAATTCTGTTTAAGTGAATAGGTAAATATAATTCCAGTTTCAACTTCGACTTCTTTAGAATATTTATATTGACCGTTATTATCCATCTGTTTCAAGCGGTAGGAATAATTTCCGTTTTGATTTATTGACTTATCATCAAAAGCATATTCATATACAACATTGCTATTTCCATGACCTTTAATAAATCCTATTTTTACCCATGTTTTAGCATTATTATCAATTAAAGCTCTTTGAATTTCCCAACCCTGGTTGTTGACCTCGGATTTAGTTATCCATTGCAAAGAAACTTTCTGACCATTTGATTTTGCAGTAAATATATCCATTTCAACAGGAAGGGGATTAGTAATCAAGTACTTAACAAAGAAGTCAACGCTTGATTGAGTTACATTACCAGAATAAACTGATGGATATAACAGATTGCATGGAATATTAAATTTTGCAAGAGTGTCTCTCAAGTGAGTACCAAATTCGACATGATGAATAGCTTCACTAGATGTAGTAGGAGGATCTTCATAATCGTACCACATCCATACAGGAGGATCATCAGCGGTGACATAATTAACCGGCGAAGCCATAACGTAGAGGGAATCTGCAGTTGGAGTAGATAGTGAATCAGGACTTAATCCAAATACAGAGCCGCCGAAATAAGTTGTAAACTGTAAAACCATTGGCCCAATCCAGGCTTCACAAACGGCCGGATCGATTGATGTCTGGGCTCCCCAGTTTGCAATGCAACTTAATCTTGATGACATACGAAGTACGGAATCGGCATTATTAGGATCGGCTAAGTCATTATGCATTGCCAGCCATGTACTTATTAACCCGCCGGCAGAACTTCCTGTAGCGCCAATGAGATTGGGATTGATATTATAATCTTTAGCATGGTACCGCATAAACTGAATGGCCCGCGCACAATCAAGGTAATGTTGAGGAATAATAACTTCGGGAGTCAGCCGATAATTGATTGAAATAAACGAGATTCCTGCAGCAAGAAGGCTAGTAATCATTGATGTTGAAACATCAGCTTTACTGCCAGATGTTAATCCTCCTCCGTGAATCCTGACAACAAGCGGTGTAGGAGTGGAGGAAGTGGCCTGCCAGAAATCAAGAGTATTAGATAAAGTAGCGCCATATTGAATATTAACCTTGGTCGGAATTGGTCCGGAAGATGGTCCCCAAGCTAGACAGACATAAAACACTGAATCAGCTCTAATTGTAAAAGCGGGGCTTATAACAGAACTTTGAATTGCGGTAGGCGGATCAAGAAAATCCGTAATATGGTTTGGAGGACCGGCATCATACCAGTTAGCTCTATTATTATAAGAATAGGCTACCATAAGACCCGATACCCCTTCAGCAATATTATCATCCCAATTATAAGTTGGAGCAAATTGATTAAACTGCATTGTATCTGCACCACTAGCACCCTTGACGTAACCTATCTGGTAATATCTTAAAGTAGTTATACTGTCAAGGCCGCTACCAATAATGCTGGTTCCGGTATTAGGGTTTCCTGTTACAAGTTTAGCCCATACATAATGACCACTTCCGCTTCCGGTTGCATTATAAACAGTAATAGGGCGATAACCATTAGCATCACCAATTTCCATTTTTTTGTATGCTGCGGCGCTGCTATTCATACCGCGGCCCATAATTCCATTAACATAACAAGTAGTTGAGGCTCCCACAACGCCAGCATTGCTAGTAGGCATATAAACCCAGATATTATTTCCGGTCTCAATTATGCCTGAGATAAATGTTAATATTACAGGCCCGACAGAGGAGCTGTTATTCATAAAAACATTTCCGGAAGCAAGGACTACCTTTGCGCCATTTGTTTTATTTATAGTAACTCCATTAAATTCTTCACCGCTTGACTGGTAAGTAGTATACTGGAATGAAATAACTGAATTCTGGGTGCCTAAAAATGTTGTCAGAACGCCATTACTTGAACCTCCCGTAGTACTTCCAGCGCGCATATCAAATGATCCATAATTTGTAAGGTTTCCGTAAAGATTTAGAAAATGCTGAACAAAACTATTTGCGGCACCTACAGGTGATCTGGTATAAGCACGGAATCTTCCTGTTGCATTTATTAGTATGTTACCCCAAACAGTAATTCCAGATACGCTACCATCGATTGCAAACTGCAAAGTTGCGCTACTACCCATTACGGTTATGTTCTTACATTGAGCATTTGTATCATTAAGTGATACAGTATGACCCGCAGCAATAATAACATTATCATTCGGTCCCGGGACCACACCTCCAACCCATGTAGTTCCAACACTCCACGGCCCGGTACCTGCAGAAGTAATGTCAGCCAATGATAATCCACTGAAGAACATGAAACAGACGATTAACATCAGAAAGTAGATTTTTTTGAACATAATGAGCCCTCTTATTTTAAATATATCATTTTAATAGTTTTTGAATTTTCCGGCGTTATCAATTGGCAGAAATAAATTCCGCCGGCCATATTTTTACAGTCAATTTTAAATTTATAAGTTCCTGAATTTTTGAATTCATTTAATAATTCGTCAACTTTTTCCCCAAGAGTATTATATAAATATATTTCCACGCGACTATCATTCGGAATCGAATATTCTATTTCAGTATCAGGATTAAATGGATTAGGATAATTCTGATTGATATAAAATTTCACTGGGCTGTTAAAATCAACTTTTATTTTACCTGAATAACTAAACATACCGTTAGCATCAACCTGCTTAAGTCGATATAAATAATCATGATTTCCCTGAACCATATCATCAGTATATTCATATTTAGATATATTAAAAGTTGTACCCTTTCCTTTTATTGAGGCGATATGAATGAAATCAGAATTATTTACAGACCGCTCGATATCGAAGTATTCATTAGATAATTCAGAAGCGGTTTCCCAAGATAATTTTATTTTATTATCCAGCTCAGGAACTGCATTGAAAGATTTCAACTCAACAGGTAATACTGAATTTGTATTAAAACTTATCGTACTGTCACCAACAACTGAATAATTAAGAGCCATATTATTAAATTTAAGCGATGAGAGTGAAGCAGCAGCGAAAGGTAGTTTTATCTGTAAAGTAACAGACATCTGAAGGGAGTCACTAAAAATAGAAAGGCTATTATTAATAAAATATGCCTCAAGCGAAACAATAACCGGCGAACTGAGAATCTGATTACCATGCCAATAAACCGATTCACCTTCAGTTACTGCAAACGCAATAATAGCAGAAGATTTTGTTGCCAGCCAGGAATATAAGGCATCAGTTTTGATATTTCCCACAGTCACTAATTGATTATTTTTTTTGAAAAGATGAGTATCAATTGTATCACCATACGAAATGATTGCCCCAAGGTAACCTGATCCATTCTGACCAGTAACGACAGGTTTTGAAGTATTGTATGGGTGAGGATATAAGACCGAAAGAAACATAGAAGCAGTATCTTTATTACTCACACTTATATATGAGACCGTATCTTCATATCCCCAGAATGGACTGATAAATCCAGGCTGAGTCAATAAAGGAGAATTTGCGGATGAGTATATATATGAATCAAATAAGGCTTTTGAGCCAAATATATCCTGGGGAGTAGTCCAGCCAGCATTATTTCCGGCCAGGGTAATTGTGCCTCTTGAATGTAAGGTTAGTATACTTGTTGTGCTTGCAGAAGAACGGACAATATCATTAACTATCCAGTAATTTTGATGCGGGAAACTTATTCCCCTTTTCCAGTCTGCACCATTAGCGTAACTAATTTCTTTTTCAATATAATTATAGTTTGTTCCACTTATAAAGTGTCTGCTATTCGGTGTAACATTTACGGCTGAATCTATCGACGCAGTGCTATCCACAATTATTCCGTTATTTGCCTCCGGAGTTAGATACCAGTTATTCCTGTTAGGATCAGAAGAGCCTGCCGGACCATATCCGCAATTAGAAGCCATCACAGAATTTTCGGCTTCTATATTAAAAGTTAATTGATCCGGATGGTTATGATTATCAGCTTCGGCGACTCCATTAAAAACGAGATAACGGTTTGAGTGATCTTTATAGTTCCATGATTTCCTTAATATTGTTTCACCCCATTTCATATCAATAGAAGGGGAAACAGAGGGTGCTGTTTGGTTTATTGTATTGTCATACAACAGGTATTCATCAATATCCCAACAAACATCATTAGAAGCGCCAGTATAAGCGGGATCAAAAATATTTGTATTGAAGAAATGCCATTGAAGGAGTTCAGAAAATTTAACAGTTGGATTTAGATACGATGTAGAATTTGTATAAGCTCTTGCAACCATATGTGTGGGAAATGGTTTAAGATAACTATCCTCGAACATTGGAAGCCATCCTTGTCCCATTCTTGCTGCTAAAGGCCACTCAAACATCGGCTGATTTATTGCAAATAAGTCAACACCTGAAACATTTTTATAATGCCAAAGAAATGGAATAGCATTTACTGCAGCGTATAAATCATAGTGGCCGCCTTCTCTATAAATTCCGTCTGCACTGAATTGATAAGCGGTAACAGTATTTATCTGAGTCAGAACAAATTGCAACCAACCGGAAGCTCTTGAATCGTTACTAAAAGTGAGACAAGCCGTTCCAATTGCATAAGCAGGTTTAGACCTATGGTTATGAGGACGCGGAGCATACTTAATGCTATCAACCATATTGTCTTTTAAAATCATAGTATGATAAAGAAGTTTTCCCCGGATAGTTTGGTCCTGAGCAGGAGTTAATTGGGAATATATCCAATCATATGCTTCGCAATAATTCTGAAGCCAAGTGGCACGATAAATCTCATCATAATTGCCCCCAAAATCTGCGGCAGTTGTGGTCTGGGGTATATTATCGAAAGCGATCATTAATGCATCAATAGCTTTTTGTTTAGCAGTTGTGTCGCCATTGATTATCCAGGCAAAGGCACAGTATTTGGCCATTCTAGGGCGATCACTTTCATCCATAGCAGATGCAGTTTTGGATTTATAAGTTTTAACATTTGAAGTGATGCTAGCCCAAATAGATGAAAAATATGAATTGAGGCTTGCTCTATTTTTAATTTCGTTTATATCAGATAATTTAAAAAATAGTGAGGGATGCAATTCGCCGGAAGGAAGTACCGGGGTAGTCGGAGTAGTGAAGCCACTATAAGTAGTATACATACTTTGCGACTTTAAAATATTAATGATTAGAAGTGTAAGTATAAGGCAATATTTGATACTTTTATTAATCATTTATTTTAGGTACACCATTTTTTTGAAAGGCCTTTTATTTTCAAATTAAACATTTCTCATCCAATTGGGGCCCACATTTTGTTTGATCAATGGAGCGTTTTTTATTTGTTCATCCGAGATCTGTTCACAGCCAATATTTTTATCTCCTTTCCTTTCTTGTCCAAAAATATTTAGTTTGACTATAGGATAATCTCCTTTAGCGTTACCAATTGCAGGGCTGTGTTTAGTAATCCTCCAAAAGCCGCCGGGGCCAATTTGTAGTTCCGGATTTATTACATATATACCATCGAGTACTGCAATTCCGACGGGTGCTCCAAATAAAATATTTCCTTCCCATCTAATATTCTGCGGAGCTACAATTTCATTTATTAAATTTTCTCTTGTCCCACTTATGATATTATTAGCTATGACGCAGTCAACGGGTGGAAGGCTTAATTCCGAATTTGCACCGACACCAATTGTGATACTAAATCTATTATCAACAAGTGTATTAAAGGCAACAAGCGCATTTTTAACCTGAAAATACCTAAAGGCAGGCGAATTTTTTACACCATTCATAAATGCTAAAGCTGAAAATGCATCCTGACCTTCTATTCCTTCAAGATAGTTATTTATAACTACGTGATTCTCTCCTATTATCCTGATTCCGCCCGTCCCTTTAACATGCTGGCCAAAAAAGAAATTTCCCTCAACAAGGCAGTTGTTTCCATGCCTTAAAGTTAGTGTACCTTTACATCTGACAAATGTGTTGTATCTGTAAATATTAAAACAAGATTTGTTTGAGATGACTTCTGTTTCTCCATTGCAATCTTCAAAATAATTATGTTCAACTACGGTATGGGAAGGATTCATTGAGACTTCACTGGTACCGACCCTGATTATTTCAGCGCCATTAAAGCCAAGTTTTGGCCTGAAGGCAAAATAATTTGAATCTATCAAATGGAAATTTGGTTTATCTGAAACCCAAACGACCAAAAGGCAGCCTGCATTTTTTTTATTTTTTGTGAAACAGTGATCTATTCTATTATGGTCGCCATATAAAGAAATCCATTTGGTGTCTTTTTCAGGGTCAGTTGGGTTATAATTTTCTATAGAACAGTTCGTTAACCGGCAATAAGCAGATTCTTTTTTATCGCCCCGGAATTCAATTACAGCGCCTCCGGCAATGTTACCACCATTGAAACATAGTCCATCTACTATCAAATAATCACCGGCGATATTTAATCTGCTATTTCCAGACAAAATTACTTTTCCAGGTATTTCAGCGCGAAGTAAAATTGGTTTATCTAAAACCCCTGCACCTGTGAACAATATTTCCTGATCTATCCATTTGCCGGCTTTCATTATTAAAATATCGCCTGGATTAGTTTTTTTACAAACTTCGCTAATCTCTGCGGCAGTTGACACCTCATAAGTACTGCATAGAGGCTGGTAAAAAGACAGAGCAATAAAACAAAATATTTTTAATGAGAATCCCATTCTTCCTATTTCTTTTTAAGAAATGAATCGTCTACATCTTTATTCACACTACCAGGTGTTGCATCTTCAGGTTTAGAAGTACTTATCCAATTTGCCGGAGAAGTATTATCCGAAAAATTACCTGCAGTCGGTTTGAAATATGCTATATAACCATTATCCAGTGATTCAGGCGTTAATTCAGTTAATTTACATCCTTCCCATTTGCTTGCGCCTCCCCAGGACACTGCATCAACACATTTCTTTTTATCCCATCCAGAAGTTAGGGCTAAATTGTCTTTTCCAGTAAGTACAACTTTACCACCCGCGGTATCAATATTTTCAGGTGAATGATATGCAAATACCACTATTCGATTGTTGCCGTGATTAGACTTTAAGTTTTCGGTGATTGCATTTGATCCATAATTTGCATCTGTGTCTCCAAGGCAAATAAGAATATAAGTCCCTTTAGGAATTATATTATTAAAGATTGATTTAGGACCATCAGAGAATTTTATAGCACCTTCAGTTTCTTTAGGAACACTTGTTGGTGAAGTAAGATCGGTAAGATACCAACCTGCGAGTTTAATGCCATCCTCTTTCAAAACTAATAATTCAACATATTTCCCGCCTGAGTAGAGTGCTTTTTTAGTTCCTCCATTACCTATTTCATTAATTATTACATCCCCTTCTTTTTGTGCAAATAAGCAACTGGCATATAATACCAGGAAAAAAAGAATAGCTGATAATTTACTCACAAATCCTCCGAGGTTTAATTTTAATTAATTTTTGCATATTATTTTTGGTTGATTAAATTAAAATCAGTTCTGAACGGCGAAGCAGGAAGCATTGCTTTATTATATAAATTGCATTTAGGGTCATCACCCCATGCATATCGAGCTGAAACAGGATCTTGAATTGTATCATTCCAAACGATAACATCGTTTCCTTCAATTCTTGCTTCAGCCGGTAAAATTTTCCCATCTTTTGTCAGAACTTCAAAACCAACCAATTTATCCGATCCTTTGCAGACCAGTCCATCTCCGACCTGATTGAATTTAAGTCTGATTGTTTTACCGGAAATTGTAGAGCTATTAAATAAAGGTCCTGAATAATTCTTATTTTTTCCATATAAATTTGATTCTGCGATTAAGGCTAACCTGTGTCCAACATCCTGCTTGTTTTTGGGATGAAGATTAGTGGGATCTCCAATATCAATGGTTACCGCCATGCCTGTATTGGGGACTGACAAAGCCAACAATTGGGATTCCCGAAGTTCAGGCCACCCGCTTTTAGTTGGTTCGGGTTCGCGATAGAGGTTAGGTAGTTGTACGAAGTAAAATGGAAAATCTCCAGATCCCCATCTATCTCTCCAGTTTTTTATCAAGGCTGGAAATAACCGTCTATACAAGTAAGCATTTTTTACATTTGCTTCTCCCTGATACCAGATAACCCCCTGAATAGAGTAAGGAATAAGAGGAGTTATCATACCATTAAACAACCCGCATGGAGTATTTCTTGAACCTGGAGCTTCAGGAGGGCTTGGTTTTCTAGGAGGTGCCATTCCTTTGGCCACAGCATCAGCAGAATCCAGATACCATTTTTTAAGAGACGATTCACGATTTTCATTAAAATTTGCTAATTCCGAAGGATATTTTTGCATTTTATTGTCCCATTTCTTCAGAATTAAATTAAACTCTTTATCCGATTCAAGAACCTTTTTTTCCATCCAGCATTCTGCTTCAGTACCTCCAAAAGCGGATTCAATCAGTCCAATTGGTACATTCAATTCCTTAAATAACTCTCTTCCGAAATAATAAGCCGCAGCAGAAAAACCGCTAACAGATTTAGGTGAACACTCGGCCCATGAACCATTGCAATAAAATTGTTCAGAATCTGAGACCATCCGTTTCACATTAAATAATCTTATCATGGGATATTTCGCATTCGCAATTTCTTCTTCACCATTGGCCGCACTTTTAACTGCAAGTCCCATATTGGATTGTCCTGAACAAATCCAAACTTCTCCGATTAAAATATTCTTTAGAACAATCTGATTTTCGCCAGTAATTTTCATTTCATAGGGTCCACCTGCGATCATAGGATCAAGTACAATTTTCCAGTTATTATTTGCATCTGTCACAGTTTGTTTTGACTGGTTAAGGAATGAAACAGTAACTTTTTCTCCCGGTTCTGCTTTACCCCAGATATTTATCTCTTTATTCCTCTGCAGCACAAGATTATCGGTAAATAAACTTGCCGGTATAATTTTAGAGAATAAATCAATTGACATAAAAATTGATAAAACAATTACATATATTATTTTTTTCATCACCTTAAATATTCCTTACTTTAATAACATACTTTTTTTTCTGTCGGCATAATTACCGCTCTTCAATTCAAAAATGTAAACGCCCGATGAAACAGTTCTGCTATAATCATCCCGTCCATCCCATACTTTATTGTAATTTCCCGGAATTAGATCTTGACTAATTAAAGTTCTGATTAACTTCCCAAGAGTATTATAGACCTTTAGAGTAACAGTCCCGTGTTCTACAATATTGAAATTAACTGTGGTCGACGGATTAAATGGGTTTGGATAGTTGTTAACTATAGCCAATTTAGACGGAGTAACAATTCTATTATTGTTAATGCCCGATACGGAATTTTTGATGATCTGTAGTGTACCGGTACCTGATAGTTTAAATGAAATCATTCCATTTGAAATGGTAAAGGGAATAGCTGTACCATTAAAAAGAATTGTTTCTGTGCTATCAGCTGAGAATGAGGGTAAATAATAAAAGGTCGTAATTGAAGAAAGTGTGTCGACAACAATAACATTAGTATCTTTTCCAGATAAATCCGCTGACAATGTACAATAATTATTTGCACTAATTATTTGTTTACCATACCAGGAAAATGATTCCCCTTCATTAATTGAAAAGCCATTTAATACACTATTTGAATGATTTATCCATGTTAATAATCCATCGGAAACAACATTTTGAACATTTAAATAAAGATTAGTTTTCTGAAAAATGAAGATATCCTTTGATGCAATATTGGTAAGCTCAAAGCCTATAAAATTTTTAGATGATAGGTTAGTTACAATCGGGAAAGAAGAAGTAATTGTATCAGGGTAGAGAATATGTAAAAAAACTGCAGTATCCTGAGTTTGATTTACATCGAGATAAGTTTGAGCTACCTGATCTTTGTATAGGCTTGTATAGCCTGATTTACTTGCAAATGTATTTGCTCCTAAAGATAAAATATAAGAGTAAAGCTTTTGAGATGACCCATAAATATCATTAGGTGTAATCCAAGTTGCCTGATTTCCTGTCAATGAAAGACTGCCCCTTCCATGAATTAATAGATCATAAGCAGCAGAAGAAGGTGAATACCCAATATCTGCAACAACCCAATATTTTTTATTAGGGAAAGCTATTGACCTTCGGATTTTTCTATCCGGCGAACCGAGAGTTATTTTATCGGAAAAGACATTATTAGATGAATTTATAAAGTGCAAATCTGTTGGTCCAACATCATTGCTCCAGTCAAGAGGGCCAACACCATTTATGGTTACAACATTATGGGCAGTATCAGAAATATACCAATTTCTAAGTGAATCAGATGATCCATATTTACCATATCCAGCATCTGTAGCAAGAATATCTCCATTATATTCTATTATATAGCTTAAATCATCGGGATGCTGATGGTTATCGCAATCTGGAACGCCATTAAAATAGAGTTGCCTTATAGGAGTGGTAGAATAATTTTGGTTATCCCTCATAATAACTACACCACAATTATTTTTATAACTAGTTGGAAATTGCGGGGCAACTTGTTCAATTGATTGATCATATGTGAGATATTCATCTATATCAAGGGTTGCATCACTGGACGCTCCTGTAAAATCATGAGCAACAAAATTTGTATTAAACCAGTTCCACTGGAGCAATTTTGATAAGGGAGCAGTAGGATGAAGTAAAGTAGAAGTATTTGTATAAGCAGCAGCCACCATATCTGTCGGGAAAGGTTTAATGTATCCATCTTCAATATTTGGAAGCCATCCTTTGCTGTTCCTGACTTTTAGAGCCCATTCAAAAGCATGATTATAATACTGGAAATGATCAACTCCTGAAACATTTTTGTAATGCCAAAGGTATGGAATAGCGTTAACCATAGCATACACATTATAGTGTGAACCTTCCCTATATATTCCATCTGCACTGAACATATATTTAGTAACAGTATTTATCTGGGTTAGGGCATATTGCAACCAATCAGAGGCTCTTGAATCTGATGAAAATGTTAATGCAGCTGTTACCAGAGCGTAAGCAGGTTTTGATCTGTGGTTATGAGGGCGAGGGGCATAAATAACACCAGAAGTCATATTATTTCGCAATAAAAGGACCTCAGCTATTATTTTATTTCTAATATTAGTATTCTGTGCCGCAGTTAAATTATTTTTTAACCAATCATAAGCAGCGCAATAATTTTGCAGCCATGTAGCCCGGTAAATTTCATCGTAATTACCATCAAAATTTGAAGAGGTAGCAGTCCGCGGAACATTATCATAAGCGATCATTAAAGCACTGATAGCACTATCTCTGGCAACAGAATCATTATTCATCATCCAAGCGAAGGCAAGAGTCTTTGCAAGAATTGGTCTATCACTTTGATCAGTTTGGGAAACGATAAGAGCTTTATAAGAATTAATATTGCCCGAAACATAATTCCAGATTTGAGCCGCATAACCGCCTAGGTTTTTCTTATTCTTTACCGAACTGATTTGTTGAGTATTAAACCACAATGTAGGGTGAACCTCAGAGGAAGGCAGAACTGGTGTAGTGGGAACGGTAAAACCTGAATAGTCATCATAATTTTGAGCGGTTAATATTGCGCAATAAAAGAATGCGATTATGAATATTTTAGTTTTACTAATCATGAAATTCTTATTTTAATTTAACGCGTTCGATTTTTGGTGCGAACAAATAAATGCTTAAAATTGCCAGGGGAATTAAAGCTGCCCCTAAATAAAAGAATGGAAGATAATTTTTTCCTGAAGTTATAACAGGGACAAGAAGAGTTGTTATGAGTACACCTGCAGAGGCAGCAAATCCTCCCATACCGGCAAGTGAACCTACAGATTTACCGGAGAAAAAATCACTAGGCAGAGTTTGAATATTCTGAACAGCAAACTGAAACCCGAAAAGAGTAAATGCAGACAATACAACAGCGAAAAAAGGTTGGATAGAATAGGCTGTGAAAATTAGGGCAGGGAAAGAAATTGAACAGCCAATTAATATTGAAGTTTTCCTTGTCCTGTCAATTGTCCAACCATTTTTAAGGAAACGCCCGGCTATCCATCCTCCAGACAGACTTCCTAAGGCAGCACCGAAATATGGTATCCAGCCATATATACCAATTTCTTTTATATTAAAATTGAATTTTTCAAAAAGGTAAATCGGCAACCAGTTAACAAACAACCACCAAATACTATCAAGAAAGAATCTTGAGGTTATAACTGACCAACTTTGTCTGTAGGTGAGCAATTCTCCCCAAGAAGGAACTCGTTCTTCAGACACCTCATTATTGGTTTTCTGTCCTGTTAAAATATATTCACGTTCCTCATCGGATAGCCAGGGATGTTTTTTAGGCTCTGCCCGGTTAATAACAATCCAGGGGATTATCCAAATTAAACATAAACCTGCAATCACTAGAAATGTAGCTTTCCAACCGACCCAAATATATAAAAAGGCTACTAAAGGAGCGGATATTACAGCACCCAGTGAGGCGCCTGCATTAAATATTCCCTGTGCAAGCGCACGTTCTTTAATCGGGAACCATTCTGCATTTGATTTTGTTGCACCGGGCCAGTTTCCAGCTTCTGCGAAACCAATTACAGATCGAAACAAACTAAAACTTAATACTCCTCTTGCCAATCCCTGCATAGCTCCAGCAATTGACCAAATCGATATTGTAAAAATGAAACCGATTCTAGTTCCAACCCAATCAAAAAATTTTCCCGCAACAGCCTGCCCTATTGCATATGATATAGTGAAGAAAATTATTATATAGGCAAGCTGTTGTTTTGCCTGATCTGCAGGAAATCCCAGATCTTTTGAAATACTCGGCCACATGATTTGGAGAGAAGTTCTATCGATATAGTTAATTATAGTAGCAACAGCTATCAGAGTAATTATCCACCAGCGAAGACCGTTTATTTTTTTCAGAACCTATCTCCTATAAAATTATTTATTAAGAAAATCTTCTCTATAAGGAGCAAATACATCAACAAGAATACTTTCTTCAAGTGCTATGACACCGTGATTCAACGATGGAAGAACAAGAAAGCTATCACCTTCTTTTAATATTTTTTTTTCGTTTTCAATCTGAACTTCAAATATGCCCTGCGTTATAAAAGTTATTTGTCGATGAGAATGATTATGAATAATTCCGATAGCTCCTTTTTTAAATTCAGAAACAGCCATCATCAAGTTTTCATCATAACTCAATACCTTTCTCCGGATCCCATCATCAATTTTTTCCCATTCAACTTCATCCTGAGAAATAAACCAATTTGGACTTATATTTAATATTTCATTAGTTAAATTATCTGCTTTCATTTTGGAAATCTTTTCTTAATGAGTAATTGCCTATCCATGTATATTTTTTGTTGTTTAGAGTAATTTCATGTTTTACATTATCCTTTGCTTCTCCATTATTTACCAATAGCAACCAACTGAAATTATTCCCAATTATTTGTATAGCAGTAAACTCGTTATTTGAAGCAAGAACATTCACGTTTTTAATTTTACTTGTCGCATCTGCTGAAAATTCGTTAACACCATCCCATAGTCCATGAGGTTCAATAACAGAAGCAAAAATCATTGAATTTCCATTACGTCTTAAGATAACTCCAGGCTCGTGACGAAGATTAAAATTCGGATCTCCTGCACCAATTCTCACGAAATATATTTTTGTTGCACTATCTGCATTTGTAATTACAGAATAATATCGATTCCCCTGAAGCCACGAAAAGGAGAAGGTAGAATCCGTCTGACCTTCAGCTTCATTCCATAAGTGCTGATAACCATTTTTATTACCCAATGCAATCATTTTCTTATCATTGGGTTTATAATTAATATTCGTATAAGTTAATTGACCCATATAATAAAATGGAAGATCGTACTGATGTTGTTCTTTTGAATCAACTTTAAATATATCAACGATAATTGGCCTTGAAAATGAATTATCATTTATCATCGCCATTGTTCTTTGCATTTGCACTCCAGGGTATGCGTTTGAAACTTTTGCACTCATAATCTGGAAGTTAGAGTCAGTACAGGAGAAAAAATGTTTGTCACAATGATTTTTTTCTGAAATACTTTCTTTTCCTTCATAATCAGACTTTCCGTCAACAGAAATAGTATTATGGGCAATAGTTTGTCTTGTAAATGTTTTAGTTTCAGGGAGATATTTACCACCGTCCTTTGTCTCAACATTTAAAAACCTGGCAGCTCCATAATCCTGAAAAATTTCATTACCCTGATCATATAGAAGCATGGATAGTTTATCATAATGACCATGGGACAATCCATGGCCTGTATATTTCATCAATAACAAAGCCTGATCTTTAACTGGTCCATATCTAAGAATACCAAGGCCGCCTTCATCACCTTTTGCACCGTCAGAAAGTTCAATACTTCTATAAGGAAAATCCGGATAAAAACTAATAGTCTGTAAATCTTTTGCAACCCTCAATCCATCACCGCTTAGCATAACGGCATTTTGTTTAGCGGCAATATTTAAAAGTGATTTATCGCCTCCATACATACTATATGTCATATCAAGTGCAGTAATAATTTCTGGTGAGAGGATATTTTTTTCCTTTAAAGCATCGTTTATTGGTATTAAGGCACCATTAGTATAACTAAGCTGAATAGTAGAATAGAAATCTTTTTTAAATATCTGATTTCTTCTTTGGAAGATCTTCAAATCCGGTTGATTATTTTGAATCGCCCTTGCAAATGTAAAAAAAGGAAGGAGGGCATATCTTGCGTAATATGCTCCTTCAGTATAAAATCCATCCGGAGAAATTAATTCATCAATCTGTCGGATAAAACCGCCCGATCCATCTTTTTTCGAACCATAAAGAGATTTGTCAACCAGGTCCTTATCCCCCATTACATAGCCAATCATGCCTACAGCGGTTACGGTCCAAGTACCATGATTATGAATTCGATCAAATTCATCGACTTTTTCTTCAGTTAGAAACTTTGCCATTGGTTTGAAAACGCCTGCTTCAATTTTGTTTCTATCATCAGCACTTAGCCAGTCATAAATACAATCATATGCTTGCGCAGCATTAACCAACCAGACGGTTTCATTAAGAGACTGCCAAAAAAGTCTTCCTGCAGACTCGTTGGAAGCAGCCGGATGTTTTCCCAAAGTGGGGTAAAGAATTGCATATTTCAGAAGCATTTCTCTGATAAAAGAGGCGTACTTTGTTTCACCTGTTACGGCAAAAAGTATTCCTGCTGCCTGCATTTCAGTATAATTTAGTTTATGTCTTTCATGAGTATAGCCGCCTGCATCTTTTGGAATCGGAACATCAATTGGATTCGCAAGGGCTTTATCAACCATATCTTTTGCTTTGTTGTACGCATTATCAAAAATTTGATATTTCCCCAGGGAGGCCTTTATTTCTTCCACATCACTATTATTAATTAATAAATTTGGATGTAGATTTCCCGGAAAAGCATTAAATGTAAGTGATAATAAAATTGTAATAAAAGAAATTATTTTTGTCATTTTTTTTTGATTTAAATAAAATATGTTCCACCATTTATTTCAATTGAAGCACCATTTATAAATGAAGATTCAGGAGATGCTAAATAATAGACAAGATCAGCTACTTCATACGCTTCACCTTCTCTTCCAAGCGGGGTCGATCCTGCGACTTTTTGTCTAATTTCAGGTTTAGTAAACGTATTATGAAAAGTAGTATTTATCATCCCTGGAGACACACAGTTTACCCGGATTTTTCTTGACCCTAATTCTTTTGCAAGTCCTCTTGTAAAGGTGAGAACACCACCCTTGGCAGCAGAATAAGCAAGTGCGCCGCCGCCGCCGCCATCCCTGGCCGCTTGTGATGAAAAATTAATAATAGAACCACCATTGGGCATATAGGGAAGTACTGCTTTTGTAACAAGAAAGGTACTTTTTAAATTTAGGTTAATAACAAAGTCCCAAAAATCTTCATCCATTTCTTCCATTTTTTTTCTGCCAACCAAGCCACCGCAGACATTTACCAAGATATCAATATTATTGCCAAATACTTCTAATGACATTTTCACACATTTTTCGATTTCGGCAGATTTTGTTGCATCAGCTTGACATGCAACTGCTTTACCACCTGCGGCCTTTATCAATCTGACGGTTTCATCAGAATCTTCTGGGTTATCATAATAATTAACCAGTACCGACGCTCCCTTTGAAGCTAATTTAAGACAAACTTCACGGCCAATATCTCTGGCTCCGCCAGTCACAAAGGCAACTTTATTAATAAGTTCTGACATTTTTGATCCTGTATTTATGTTTTGATTAGATAATTAATTTTAAAATAAGAGAATAATTTAATTGTTGAAATTGATTGAATGTTGAATTTTCTTTTTAGATATACCACGAATGATGTCATACAAGTTTGAATTAGATATAGTTATACATATATAATTTCTCAAGATATCAGGCTACTTCTTCAATTGTTTCTGTTTCGGCTACAGATTGTACCATCTGTTCAGTTTGCTTATTTGCCACCTCAAGATGTCCTTTCATGGCCTGATAAGCTTTTTGCGGATTTCCTTCTTCAATCGCATCTACAATTTTTTGATGCCATGTTAATGCTGCATCTTTTGCACCAGGGACAAAATCCATGATTTTCTTTTTAATATTCGGCATTAAGCGATGGATTGGATTAAGAATTAATGGCATAATAGGATTACCTGAGGCTTCCGCAATCAGATGATGAAACTTCATGTCTAATCTCGCGTGTTCTATCGGATCATTATTATTCGTCATAAGTTCAAGATTGCGCTTTAATCTAGAAATATCTTCAACACCACGATGAATTGCTGCATATTCTGAAATGGAAGGCTCAATTATCATTCTTGCCTGCATAACTTCAAGCGGGGAATTTTTATTACTTTTAATTTCAAGGTAGTTGTGCATGGAATTAATTACATGTTCAGAGGATAAATGAGAAACAAATATACCCCTACCCTTTTCTATATTAATCATTCCTTTTGCACTTAATGTACGAAGAGCTTCTCTAACAGCAGTTCTGCTGACGCCAAACTGGTTACAAAGTTCAAGTTCAGAAGGAAGCTTTTCACCCGGTGGTAATTTTTTCGAAAGTATTGCTTCTTCAATTTCTGAAGCAACTTTCTGACTTAACAATTCCTTGTTTCCTACAGAAGTAAAAATATCATTCACCTTACAAAAGTTTATAACATGTCATACATAATATATGTTTAGGGAGTAACAAAAGTCAAATTAATTCTTGCAAAAACTTAAATATAATTCAAATTGAGATCAATAGTTGCAATATCAAAACATTAAAATACAAATTGTATTATAAGTAATAAATTCAATTGTATAATCTCATTAACCGGCTCCAACAAAGCGGCGAATCCGGATAACGGTTTAAAAGGCGACAGTATAACCGATCGTAATTCTATTACTTAGTTGGGTGTTATAATTAGTATTAGAATAATATGAATCATAATATTTAAGGTTGTAAAATTCATAAACAATATCAAAACGTCCGAAGTCCAAATTAACTCCAGCCCCAAGGGTATAGCTTGTGCCGACAGAACCTTTATCATGGATTGCTGCTCCATCCGGGACATAACTTGTTGGAATGACCCTGTATCCGGCGGAAAAGCTAAGAAGTTTTATTGGCCGATATTCCATTCCGACACGCCAAATGATTTGATTAACCCACCCCTGGAAAAAAGTATCAGGTTGAGCCAATTCAAAATCAGAAGTTCCATATGGTACTACTTCTACATCACAAGCAAGGGTAATTTTTTTCGTAGCCTCGTAATTAAGTCCAATTGTAAAAGAAACCGGCATTTTCAATTTATCTTTGCCACTCGGATACATTGTAATTGTAGTATCATTATTATTTTTCACATAAGTAACATTACGGGTATATTTCCAATCACGTGTAAAAGTGTAAGGCAAATTAAAACTTATTCCGAGATGAAATTTTGAGTAAGATGCTATTAGGCCAAGAGTAGTAGTTAAAGACTTGAAATTAGAAGTGCCGCTTGTAGTATCAAGGCCTTTCTGAAGAGATATCATAAATTGATTTTGATTCACAAGACTTATAGTGGCATAATGATTCAAGCCCAAATTATCATCTGTATTTCCCCAGAGATATTTGGCTCTCAACCCTATTTGAATATTGTCATTTAATTTATAAGAAAAGGCAAAATGAAGGGTGTTAAGGTCGCCATGGCGTATTCTGTTATAACGATACCATTCAACATTCTGGGTACCAAATCCATTTGCAAGTGGAAGAGCTCCATAGAAAGTATAACCTGGATTAGGAGCTAAATAGGTGTTATTCCGATCAAAATCTGCGACTTTATTCTGATTGAAAGAAGCTGCGAAAACCAGGCCTTGAATAAAGTCATGTAAGGGGATAGCTATAGCAGCATTGACAGGATTATAATCAGTTCTAGCTGTCTGCCAATCGGCAGCATCTTTGCTAAAGGGATCAACTCCCATTTTTGGATTTTGAATTACATAAGCAGAATCACGGTATGCGATATAATCATAAATACCATCGTTATATGAGCCAATTTTAATTAAACCTTCTAAATATAACGATAAAGGTCCGAAATAAGATGTAGGGCGATATTCCTGATATTCGCGCCAAAGATTAAAATCACGATCTCCATAATAGGACATTGTAATTTTATTTATTTCAGCAAGGCCAGCCGGATTATAAAAGATAGAATTGATATCTCCTGTCATAGCAGAAAATGCTCCACCCATAGCTAGGCTTCGTGTTCCTTCGCTATTCGGAATATCCGTTCCCTGGTAAAAGAATTGGTCCCCTCTGTGCTGAGCGAATCCCATTGAAACAAATAGGATGGAAAAGATGCAGGACATTTGTAGTATTTTTTTCATTGTGATTTCCTTCTGGGTCAGCGTAATTCAAAACCAAGTGTAATGCGGTGAACTGCGGGCAGATAATCACCAAAGGCACTATAAGCATAGTCAACGCGAAGGGACTGGTAATGTAGACCAAATCCGGCGCTTAATCCTTCCTGATCCCCGTTAAATTTATATCCAACCCGGAGCGCGATCATGTTATCATAGGAGTATTCCATACCGACTGCATGTTCCTGAGCATAATCTCTTGGTTGAATAATATCATAAGCGAAAAGCAATTTATGTATATCAGAATCTACCAATAAATTATTTCCAGTATTGCCTATAAGATTGGTAGACACACCGATATTAAGAGTTTGAGGAATAGGATATGCTTTATCTATATATTTAACATCCTTCCCGAAATTTTTAATTGACGCACCAATCTGAATTGATTTATAGTTAGTATTAAAGTTTATGCCACCATCAAAAACTACTTCTCCGGTTTTCGCATATATTAAATTTTCTTCCACATATTTAACATTAATACCAAAAGAAAATTTATTTGTAAGAGATTTTGCATATGATATACCACCATAAAGCTGGTACGGGGTAAAAGTCCTTCCAGTCAAGCCAGGATTTATATTATCCCCTGATACACTAATAGCATCTCTTGTCGTTTCTTCAATTGTACCAACATCTGTATAAAGACCAAATATTCCAAAAGTACCCCAATCCTGGGTAGTATATGCAGCTGAGAAAGAATACATTTTGACATCGAGGAAATAGTCAATATACGAAATCGATGCATCCATGTTTTGCACTTTAACCAAACAAGCAGGATTCCAAAAAGATGCTTCGGAATTATCTGCAATCGTCGAGAAAGCTCCAGCCAGGGAAGCGGCTCTGGAAGAAGGGCGCACACTTAAGAATTGAAATGATGTAGTTCCTGATTTATCAAAAGAATAGGCAATATTTGAGCATAAGAAAGATACAAGTAATGCCAAAGGAATTAACTTATGAATAAAATTAGGAATCATAATTAAAACTTTACTTAATATTGTTTTCATTTTTAATATGCTCCTATTTAATCACAACAAATTTGCCTGAATACTTATCACCCTTAGGTGTTGTAGCTACGAAGAAATAAATACCGGAGGCAATTTCCTGCCCGTTTTTTGATACTTGAAAGGTAGGGACAGAATAAGAATTTTCATTATGTTCAATAGTTTGTACTAAATTTCCAGCAAATGAAAATATCCTAATAGTACAACGAACTGGTAATCCATAAAAACCAATTTCTGAATTGACATTTCCACTTCCACCAAAACCTGACTTTCCTACAAAAGGGTTCGGAACAGCATAAACTTTTTTCATCTTAGCAACTGCGCCAATATTTTTTTGGAACAAAGTCATATTGGTTCTTCCACTTCGATTGCCATTAGCATCTTCAGATGTAACAGAATACCATGCAGACTCACCGATTGTAAGTGATTGATCATTATCAATAAAATTGTACATATTATTTGAACCGAGATTTCCAATGCCTGCACTGATTGAGCCGAGTAATTTCCATGGCCCTTCACCCGAGTTACTACGCCAAATCTTATAAACAGCCAATTTTCCGGTTAATTTAGGATGAGAAAATGATTCAGCATTCGAATTCCAACTAATTACCACAGTTGCAGTATCAGTATTGGCTAAATTTAATCCGGGAGCTGGAGGAGGAACAGGAATATTATTATAAATACCTCGTGAAGGAATTATGGATGAGTCGGGGTGAATAGGAAGCAACGCACTAACATGAGCAGAATCCATTCCCAAATAAGCTTCAAATGCTTTATGTGTAACCTGCATAACATCGTGAACATTTGAATTTACAAAATCAGGGAAACCATAATCCTTAAGATAATTGTCGGTCATTTTTACTTTATTATGGTTCTTATCAAAAGAATAGGCAGGCTTATACCAAGAAGGAGCTGAATTCCACCTAGACAGAATACCATGTCCTGTTGAATCCCGACCACCTTCGACAGGTTTATACGGAGCAGCGCCATACCCGACAACTTCAGCAACGGTAAAACGTATAGTATCACCAAGTTGCATAGTATAGGGTCCAAAGTTAATGTTCTTTCTTCCAAAAGTTGTGTTGGTATTATTTAATTTTGCACGTCCCGTCCAATATGCTTTATAGGATGCCTGTTTGGTGGCATTATAATATGGTGCGCGAATTGGAGGCAGATTAGTTCCAGAAATAGAAGACCAGGCGGAACTTGATCTTAAAGTAGAAGTAAGTTCCCCAGTTTCCATTTTGCCTGAATTCACATCACCAGTCTGAATTCTGTTAGTCCAAGGCTGTTTAATATGAGAATGCGAGTCAAGTTGTGTGGGAATACTGCTTACGTAAGGAGCAAATTCAGATTCATTTCGTGCAGAATTATTAGGATCAACGATTGCAAGGTGGGTAGTATCAAAGTACATAATAGAAAAACCAGGAGCCTGGGGACTACATAAGCCACCACCATTAGCGCCAGTTCTGGCATTTATGCCAAATTGTGTCGAATCCGGTTCGGGTTTTCCTGCCAAGCTAGTATCAAGGTTAGTCTGGCGATCCATATTGAAGGTAAGCCAATAATCTGAATCCCAAAACATATCCTGATCACCCTTATAAATTCCACCATCGTATTTCCAATCATTGTAATGGCGCTCATAACCGTACATTGATGGAGCTAATCCATAAACAAAAGAAAATTGCAAATCTTTCCAGGTTTTAGTAACAGCGACTTTTCCAGAACCATTTACATCCCCATTATAAACAAATGCATATTCATAAATAATAAAGTCATCATAGTCCGGATAGCTATAAGCGCGAGAAGTTCTAATTACTTTAATACCCATGTTGGTTTGCCATGATGCAATAATTATTTCTTCTGCTTCATTCGGATCATAGGCAGGATTCAAATTTCCATTAGAATTTATTGGGTAGTTTTCTATTTTTTGAAGACCAGTTGGAAATGACCATACACCGAAAGTAATTTCGGGCAGGCTAGCTCCCACCCCACCGCAATGAGCAAACCACCTATTTGCCTGACCAGGAAGGCTATCAAGGTTCCCTGCAATCAAAACACCAGCGCCAATAGAATTATGTTGACCACTATAAGGGACATTATTAAAAGAAAGGGCAGAATGAGAAGGCCATTCCATAAGAGGAAGACTTGTTTGATCTCCCTGCGAACCAGTTTCCCAGGGTCGACCTAATTCGCCAGTATTATATACGGTTTGGTGAAGCATACCGCGATCATGGACACGATAATCCTGGGATTGTCCATAGAGTAATCCAGAAATAGAAATCACAAAAAAGGGAAGAAAATAATTATTTAATTTCATAAATCGCCTCAAAATCCAAGTACCACACCAAGTCGAACCTGGAGCGGCTGATTACTATAAACATAAATTGATTGACTGGTGTTGTATGGAGCATATTGATCATAGGTGCTGATATCACCGTTAAATTGTCCTTCATATTGAGCTAAATAATGTCCGTTAGTAGAATTATTGAAAACCCCATCATAATTATATATTTTGGAATTAAGCAAATTAAAACCTTCGGCATACGCAGTAACACTTGTAGAACCAAATTTCCACGATTTTTGTACACGAGCCCGTACATCATATTCCCAAGGAGAACGTTCATTGAACTGAAGTCCTTGTCCATTAATATCCCAAGTAAAAGGCCGACCAGAAAACAAACGCAATGTCATACTGAAAACAGTATTTTCCAAAGGCTGTACTCCAAAAAGTTCAAAACCTTCATTATCGAGGAATCTATATAGCACATTAGCAACCATTTTATGAGTTCTGTCATAGTTCATATAGATATCGGCGGCCTGAGGAACATCAGTTGAAACGGCTGTTGATTGATCCTGGCGGATATAAACAGGAGCATCAAGTGAAGTAGCAGACTTTCCTGTAGCAGCCTCATAATTATATCTTATGAATAATTCGAAATTAGGATCGGTTTTAGTAAGAGTTATAAAAAATCCTTTTACATCAGAATAATCCCGGTTTGAATATGACTGATAATTATTTCCAGCCTTATCTATATAAAAAGTTGCATCTACCAAATCAGATATATCTTTGTAGTACGCAGAAACATCAAGATTAAAACCGCTTGGCAATGCAGTTACAACGCCAATATCATACATTTTAGTATTTTCAGGTTTGAGTTGTGGGTTACCTAATATTTCGGCACTATTATTAGTTGTGATTTGATTCCAAAAGATTTGATCATAACTAGGTCGTTGAGTAAATGTACCATAATTGATATGAAAAACCGCATTTTCAGAAAGCGGGAATGAGAACCCCAATCTCGGTTGAAGCTTTGTATATAGTTTGGTTTGCTGCTGCAAAGCTAATTTAGGATCAAACTGATTTGAATTGGCGGTACTATCATAATATGGATTTAAAGTAGGTTCAAACTCATTAGTATAATAATTAGTGTTCATATTATAATAATCGAGGCGAAGGCCAATATTTGCAATGAATCCTTCAAATTCAATTTTATCTTGTACATATAGTCCGCCTTCATATGGTTTTACATTAAATCGCACATTACGGTAACTTGAGATGTTTGACTGATTGATATCGCGATCGACATTAAGATGATTCCCAATAAACTGAAAACCAAACTTAAATAGGTTCGTTTTATTTACTTGAGCATCTAAGAGGGCCTGTAAATTGAAATCTGATATCACATCATTCTGTTCATTCAGTGGGATATAATTATCCTGGAAATTGGCAGGGTTTGTATACTGCTGCCAATTTAGTTTTTGGGAATAAGCGTATCCAAACTGACCATCCTGGAGTAATTCAGATGCAGTTATTGTATTTACCTGCAACCAGTTAGCTTTTAAGGTCAAAACATATGCAGGTGATAGGATTTTTTGATAATCACCACCCCATTGATATGTATTTTGTTCAAACTTTGAAGCACCTAACGAAGTATTAAATAGAAATTTTAGAAAATTAGAAGCAGTAAACACATTTTGGAACTGATTGTCCCAAATGAATCTGAAACTAAATTTATCATCTGCTGAAGGCTGGAAAACCAAGTTAGACATTACCTGCCTCTGCATGTCAGGCTGAGCAGTGGGCAAAATTGAATAAGTTGTTTTACTTCTACCTGCGACGAATAAACGTGTTGAATTATCAAGCGGGCCACCTAAAGAAAAATCGACTCTTGTATCGACAGTGTTGTCAAAAGAGAGTCCCAAATTCCTAATAGATTGAAGAAACATTGCCTGGGCAATTCTAGCAAGTTTTAAAGTATCATTATGTGCGTTAAATGGGGGAATTGTATTCCCATCCGGGTCTTTCAGATATGAACTGAATCCCGAGCCAATGTACCAGAGTGCATTATTTGAATTTGGATTAAAGTTTAACCAAGCAGAAGTATTTTGCAATGCCTGATAGAAACCCAAATTTCCTTGTGAATAGGGACTGCCTCCCCATGTTTTATATCCTGGAACATAGCCAGAAATGTCAAGCGAAGTTTCCCATTTTTCGCCACCCTCGCGAGGGATCATGTTGACAACACCAGATTGAGCTTGCCCATATTCAGCGCTAAAACCGCTGGTCAAAACTTCAACTGTTTTCATGCCTGTTACTATTGGAGTGAAAGCTGCCGTATTAGTCAGAGGATTCACAATAGAAGTGCCACTTAGGAGATAATTGGATTGTCCAGCTCTTCCACCACGAAAATGGTTATCAATGATATCGGGCTGAAGCTGTAAAATATCTGTTAAATCTTCAACACCAGCAATCTGTTTAACATCTTCAATTTCATATGTTTGTTTTGTAGCAGTTAGGTCAAGCTCGACTTTATGAGGATTAAAAGCAGTTATAACAACTTCATTAGTAACGTGAGTAGACGGAACCATAGCAAAAGTGTAATTTGTAGATTTGTCAATGCTAATTTTAACCTTAGTAACTGTTTCATCTTTATAGCCTATGAAGGTACACTTAACATTATAGGTGCCAGATGGAACATTCATAATTAAAAAACCGCCATCTTTATCGGAAGTACTCCCTAAAACCCGGTTCATTTTTTCCGGATTTCCCTCATCATTGATTCTTTCAAAAATGACCACATTTGCCATATAAATGGGTTCATTAGTAACATTATCTATTACTTTTCCGGCAAATTTACCTGTTTCACCTCCTTTAACGGGAATGGCGAAGAAAAGAGCGAAAAGTAATATAAGCTTATAGTATCGTTTTGTTTTCATTCACGAGTCCTTTCTGACTACGATTTATAAAAGAAAGAATGCATTATTTCCGGACAACTCGAAAACCAATGTTGAATTCAGAACTAGTTGTAGATTCATACATACGAACTGTTGTCGTACAATATTGGGAATCCCATCCCCAGGAACCACCACGTATAACATGAACAGCTCCAGAAACAGGCCCTATTGGATTCGAAACTGAATCTTTAGTATATGACCCATAATAATCATTGCACCATTCCCAGGCATTACCGCTCATATCATAGATACCTAAACTATTTGGCTGTTTTTCCGCAACGGGTTGAGTTTCACTACCGTCAAACCAGGCATAATTAGAAATCAAATTGATATCACTTGTACCTGAATAAATTGTATGTTGAGATCCACCTCCAGCCGCATATTCCCATTCTGCTTCAGTTGGAAGACGCACTGAATCGCCTAATTGTTTAGTTAGCCAAACACAAAAATCGTTAGCGTCTTTCCAAGTGACCCATATAACAGGACGATCACCTCTTCCCCATCCATAATCGCCAGGTTTTCTTCTTTTGGTTGAATCGCAAAAGGCATCATATTGTCCAAAGGTTATTTCAGTAGCACTAATTTTGAAAGTGTCTAATTTTACAGTGTGGATAGGATATTCGTCTGTATTTACTGCATATGCAGTATCACCCATTTGGAATGAACCACCGGGGACAGAAACCCATTTGATAGAAGATGGGGAATAATCATGTTGGGGAGTTACCGGATTAGAATCTTTTTTACAAGAAGCAACCAATAAAACTAACAAGATCAGTCCAGAAAAGAGGTAATTTTTTGATTTCATACACGAGTCCTTATCGACTACAGTTAACTTTAAAAACTAATAATTAAATAAGTGAACTACTTAATCGCATAAAAAAATATTTTGAGAGCTTAGATCTACAGAATGGTATTATCTTTTTTGTTAACAATAGGACAAGTAAAAGAAAAGGAGCACTTTGTAGGGGAATAAAAAAGGGTACTCATTTGTTTATTTGTCTGTATGAATGTGAGAATTAACATATAAAGTAAAAATAATAATCAACCTGTGATACATCATACAAATATATTTTACTGTGTTCTAAATGTCAATAAAAATTAAATTATTTTTAACTAAGGGTAAAGAATATAAAAGGAAGAGTGCAAAAAATGTTAGAATATATTCATATTTAACAATATTCACACTCTGTCCAAAAAATTATCCCTGAAAATAATTTCCCTATTAATTATCTTTGGATACGAGCAGAACCACCTTTAGCAAATGCACGTACCTCTTCAACAGTTGCCATAGAAGTATCACCAGGGAAAGTAGTCAGAAGGGCACCATGAGCCCAACCTAATTTCACAGCTTCTTCAGGAGTTTCACCTGAGAGCAGGCCATAAATAATTCCGCTAGCAAATCCATCACCTCCACCAACACGATCTAACACATGAAGTTCAGTTGTTGGAGCTGTATAAGTTTTACCATTTATCCATGCTACAGCGCTCCAGCTATGGTGGACTGTAGAGTGAACTTCTCTTAAAGTAGTAGCCACTGCTTTAACTTTAGGATATTTTGCGACAACTTTATCAATCATACCAAAGAATGTTGAAGGATCAAGTTTTGACTTTGCGGCAACTTCCGGGCCTTGTACATCGAGACCCTTCTGGAGATCTTCCTCATTTCCGACCAGAAAGTCGACATTTTCAACTATACGTGCAATAACTTCAACAGCTTTTTTCTGCCCACCCCATATATTCCATAATTTTTCACGATAGTTAAGGTCAAAACTTGTAACGGCTCCAGCGGCTCTCGCAGCTTTCATTCCTTCAATTATTAATTCTCCAGTTGATTCGGAAAGAGAAGCAAATATGCCACCGCTATGAAACCATCGCACACCGCTTTTAAAGATAGAATCCCAGTCAAAATCTCCAGGTTTCAAAAATGAAGCTGCTTCATTACAACGGTTATAAAAAACGACAGGTGCGCGGACACCAAAACCCTGATCACTGTATACAGCAGCCATATTAGGTCCATTGACACCATTATGTTTAAACTCTTTGTAAAAAGATTTTACTCCCATTGACCTGACTCTTTCCGAAATAAGTTCGCCAATAGGATAGTTTACCATTGCGCTTGCAATTCCAGTATTCATTCGGAAACAATAAGATAAATTTGCAGCTACATTGAATTCTCCTCCACTTACATGAATTTTACATTCATTAGCTCTCCGGAATGGAATCTGCCCAGGGTCAAGTCTGTGAACCAGAGCTCCAAGTGAAAGCAGATCAAGCGAACCACCAGTTTTAATATTTAGTCCATTGTCCATATAATTTAGTCCTTTTAATTATTTATTAAACCTAATTTTTTTATTTAATTACTTAAACGGTTACTTAAACGATATCTAAAATATTTACTTATATCAATTTAGGGAATATGGCTTTATATGTCAACATCTATTTATAAAAATTTATGATTCATATAATTCCCTTCACCAAAAACAAGAAAAGATATAGATGGCTTAGTGACGGTACAATTATTAATCCTTATAAATTCATAAACGCTTTAAATCCTCGGTGACACTTAGTATATTTAGAAGCAGAAAATTGAACAATAAAAGATCTAATTGGAGATGAATTTCGTATGAATAATTTATTTAATCTTGAAGGAAAGACAGCAATTGTTACTGGAGCCAGCACCGGCTTAGGACAGGGAATGACTTTAGGCCTTGCTGAAGCAGGCGCTAATATAATTTTAGTTGACCACGTATCATCTGATGATACTTTAAAAGAAGTGCTTGCTATGGGAAGAAAAGCAGAACAAATTGTTATAGATTTAATGAAAGACGATGCAATTGAAACTGTAGTTTCCAGAACATTACAAGTATTTAATAGAATAGATATATTGGTTAATAATGCAGGAATTATAAGAAGAACACCCGCAATTGAGTTTTCAGAGAAGGATTGGGATGATGTTATGAATCTTAATTCTCGAGTAGTTTTCTTTTTAAGTCAGGCAGTTGCAAAGGATATGATGAAGCGTAATAGCGGAAAAATTATAAATGTTGCATCATTACTGAGTTTCCAAGGAGGAGTTATAGTTCCTTCCTATTCTGCAAGTAAGGGAGCAGTTGCACAAACCACAAAAGCTCTAGCTAATGAATGGGCAAAATTTGGATTAAATATAAATGCAATAGCTCCTGGTTATATGGCAACAAATAATACTAAGGCATTGAGGGCAGATGAAATAAGGACGAAATCAATTTTGGACAGAATACCGGCAGAAAGATGGGGAACCCCAGATGATCTAAAAGGAGCCGTGGTATTCTTGGCTTCCAAAGCATCTGATTATGTAAATGGACATGTCCTGGTAGTTGACGGAGGCTGGTTAGCAAGATAAATTATTTGTAATAAAGTAAAAAATTCTATTTGAATCATATAAAAAGCCGCTTATTCAAGCGGCTTTTTATTTACTGAAATAAAACCAACGATGAAGTTAAACAGTATAGGTAGTTGAGGCTGTTGAACCCCCTCTTCCTGTCCAGTTAGTATGGAAAAATTCTCCTCTTGGTTTATCAGTTCTTTCATAAGTGTGAGCACCGAAATAATCTCTTTGTGCCTGCAGCAGGTTTGCTGGTAATCTGTTATTCCGATAGCCGTCAAAATAGTTCAAAGCGGTAGACATTGCTGGAATCCAGATTCCATTCAAAGCTGCGGTTGCAATTACTTTTCTCCATGATTCCTGAGATGTTTCCATTTTATTAGTGAAGTAGGGATCGAGTAATAAATTTGTAAGTTCAGGGTTAGTATCAAAAGCATCTTTAATTTTACCAAGAAAAACTGAACGGATAATACAACCGCCTCTCCACATTAAAGCGATTCCACCGTTATTGAGATTCCATTTATATTCCTGGGCAGCAGCTCTCATAAGTACATAACCCTGTGCATAAGAAACCAACTTTGATGCAAATAAAGCTTTTCGAATATCTTCTATAAATGCTTTTTTGTCTCCTATGAAATTAACTTTAGGACCTGCAAGAATTTTTGAAGCCTCAACTCTTTCTGCTTTCTGAGCAGAAATGCACCGAGCATAAACTGCTTCGCCGATAAGTGTAAGCGGAACGCCAAGATCGAGGGAAGCAATGCCGGTCCATTTACCAGTTCCCTTTTGTCCAGCAGTGTCCAGAATTTTATCTACCAACGGGAGGCCGTCTGCATCTTTTACGGCCAGAATATCCCGTGTAATTTCGATAAGGTAACTATCAAGTTCGGTTTTATTCCATTCTTTGAAAACCTCATGCATTTCATCAGCAGACATTCCCAGGAGGTCTTTCATAATCATATAGGCTTCACAGATCAACTGCATGTCTCCATACTCAATTCCATTATGAACCATCTTGACAAAATGCCCAGCTCCATTCTCTCCAACCCAATCGCAGCAGGGTGTACCGTCTTCGACTTTTGCAGCTATAGCCTGGAAAATTGGTTTTACAGCAGGCCAAGCGGCTACTGAGCCACCGGGCATTATTGATGGTCCTTTAAGAGCGCCTTCTTCACCGCCTGAAACGCCGGTTCCTATATATAGAAATCCTTTACTTTCAAGATATGATGTCCGTCTAATAGTGTCGGGGAAATGTGAATTCCCACCATCAATTATAATGTCACCTTTTTCAAGATAAGGAATAATCAGTTCAATGAAATCATCAACTGGTTTTCCAGCTTTTACCATAAGCATTATTTTCCGAGGTCCTTTCAAGTTCTTTACAAGATCTTCAATAGAACGACAACCTATTATATTTTTACCTTTACCCCGGCCGTTAATAAAGTTATCAACTTTATCAATAGTTCTATTATAGACTGCAACAGTGAATCCTTTGCTTTCCATATTGAGGACTAAATTCTCCCCCATGACAGCAAGGCCTACGAGTCCAATGTCTGCTTTATTGTTCATATATATATTCCTTCATTATATTTATTGTAACATGTGTTATTTGAATTTTTCTTTCCAAGCCCATAATCCGAGAGCCGGGTTTGATATGTAAAAAATTTCTTCCCCGTCCGACATTATATTATAGCCATCTTTTAGTTTATTAGGATCATATAATTTCATCATACTATCCAGATCCGCATAGTTGAAGTTGACGTTTTGAATTTCTTCTTTGGTTAAATGACCGGGGCAATATGTTATTCTGAATCTTCCTTCAGAGGAACCATGTATCAGATGGGCGGCTGCGCTCAAGTTATTTTTAAGATCGTTAGTATCTTTAACGTATTTGAGTACTTCCGGAGTATTAACATAACCATATTTTCTAATCAGGGAATCGATTGTTTTATCTTCACCGAATTCTCTTAACCCAGGCGCCAATACTATTAGATCACCATCATCTTCTATAGCCATTCTAGTTCTGTAAATACTTTTGTTCCCAAGCCATGTACTTTTAAATTCAGAAGGGTCAAGATATACGACAACTTTTTTTAGAGGTTTATCTAACATTTCAAAGTTTACTTTCAGTGAAAGATCCGCAGCAAGTTTAAAAGTTTCGTAATCGTCACCTATAAATAATCCCCTGACCACAAGCTTGTTGTTTTCATCTTTACCTATTACAGTTAATAAGTAAACAATGGGCAGGTGCGAAGCGAAATTATCAGAGGCATAGTTAAGCACTTTTCTTACTGGTGTCTCGGCACGTCCCATCATTTTTTCCATTCCATAGACAGCGCCAAGGAAATGACTTTTATTAATGCCTTCCTGACCGCCGGTTCCAACAAAAATATTCTTATTATAATTAGCCATCCCCACCACCTCGTGAGGGACGACCTGACCAATGGAAAGAATGAGATCATGTCCCCCTTCATGCAGAAGTTTGTTTACCTGTGCCGGCCAATTGTAAGTAACCTTCCCATCAGAAACTTTACTTACAAATTCAGACGGAACCACTCCCAATGTAGTCAGATCACTTCGCCAGTTATGGACGCGGAATAAATTTTTAGGCACACCATTAAACATAACATCAATTTCTTTTTCAGTCATCTGAAAATGAGTACCTAAGGCAGGAAGAATATCAGTTAAATTTTCATTATAATAATCGTAAGAAAGCCGTGTGAGGATTCCTGCATGAGAATGAAACCGTGTAAAATCAGGAGGCAGAGCAAGTACTTTCTTTTTTATTCCAAGTTTATTTAATGCTGAATATAATCCTTCCTTTAAATCATTGAGTCCTAAAACATCTGAATCGTTGCCTCTGACAAAGTACTGCATAAATATATATTTTCCTTTAAATTTTTCTTTCTTTAATTAATAGTAACGAGAGAAGAAAATTATTTTTCGTAGACTCAAAGTTATTAAATACTGGGAATAGAGAAAACATAACTGTTTATACACCGCCATAGGCGTTAAATCCTCCGTCAACAGGAATTACCACGCCAGTAACAAATTTTGAATGATCGGAGGTTAGATACAAAATAGTACCATTAAGTTCTTCTGGTTCGCCGAAACGCCCCATAGGAGTATTGTCAATAATTTTATGTCCCCGGGCAGTTAATTCGCCAGTTTTTTCATCAGTTAGTAAAAACCTATTTTGATTTGTTAGGAAAAATCCGGGAGCGATTGCATTAACTCTTATATTCACTTTTGCAAAATGGACAGCAAGCCATTCTGTAAAATTATTTACAGCGGACTTTGCAGCAGAATAAGCGGGAATTTTGGTTAAAGGTCTATAAGAATTCATGGACGATATATTTATTATAGACCCTCCTCTTCCGAGCATATCTTCAGCGAAGACCATAGTCGGCAGCATTGTGCCCAGGAAATTAAGATCAAAGACACTCCTGAATCCATTGAGGTCTAATCCAAAAAATGTTTTAGAAAGATCGTTAATATTGTCTTCAGTGATAAATTCATCTTTTGTAGTAGCGGTAGGTGCATTTCCTCCAGCACCATTTATAAGAACATCAATTTTGCCAAATTCCTCATTTATCAATTTCTTAGCAGCAAGAAGACTTTCTTTATCCAAAACATTTGCAACTGCGCATAGAACAGGTTTGCCGGCCGCTTTTGCTATACCCTGAGCACATGATTCACATCTTCCCTGCTTATAATCAAGGATTGCGAGTTTTGCTCCTGCATTTATAAGAGCCATTGAAAAAACCCCGCCGAAAACGCCGCATCCGCCAGTTAAAACACAAACTTTATCTTTTATATCAGTAAACATTAGTTACACTCCGAAATTATAATTTATTTTTAAGATTATTTAATTTGAAACAATTATCCGACAATATCCCTTCCTGCGTTTGGACTTCTGACAATTAATTCCGTTTTAAGAACAATATTTTTAGGCGGCAATCCAGGGTTACATATTTTTTCAACCATGAGGCTAACAGCGTTGTTTCCTAATTCCTGAGTTGGCTGGTCCACGAAGTTGAACACAGAAGAACTGAAAGTATTAAAATTACTTTTCCCGAAGCAAGTCACCTCAATATCTTCAGGAATTTTTATTCCGTGTTCAGCCGCTGCGGAATAAACCCCCATGGCTATAGGGTAAGTAGCGGCAAAAATATATTCTGGCAGAATTCCTTTTGAAAATATTTTATTAAAACCAATATATCCATCAATTTCGTCGAAGCCACCCTCTATGAACCAGTCCGGGTTTAAGGGTATTTTAAAAGTATTCATAGCTCGTATAAATCCCTCATATCTTTTTCGCCCAATGTTTATATTCTGCAAGCCGCCGATATGGGCAATTTTAGTTAAACCTTTATGCACGGCATATTCGACAGCAGAAAAGGCGCCTCCCTCATTATCTACAGTAACGCTGGAAACCTCGGGTAAATCGGGTATGCGATCAATAAAAACTAAAGGGATACCGCTTTTAGATGCGCGTTGAAATATTTCTATATCTTTAGTTTCCTGAGTAACAGAAACGATCAATCCATCTACCCTCATAGATAAAAGAGAAAGAATTTGTTTTCTTTCTCTGTCGGCTTTTTCCTGTGAAACAGTAAGAACAATTTCATAGTTATTTTCGAAGGCAGTGTTATAAATTGAGTCTATAACTGATGCAAAAAAGACATGGGCAATTTTGGGGATCACCAAACCGATAGTATTAGATTTCCGGGCAGACAGATTTTTAGCCATTACATTAGGCATGTAGCCGAGCTTTTCTGCCAATTCTTTGACTTTAGCAGTTGTGGCAGATGAAATATCGGGATGATCTCTTAAGGCTTTAGATATAGTAACCTTGGAAACCTTAAGCTTTTTCGCTAAGTCTTCTAATTTAATTGGCCTGTACCTTTTGCTCATATTTAATTTTGACGATTTAATTTTATAGAATATAAATTGTTGCGGTAATACTATCAGTTATTTAATATTTTTGAGATTTATTGAATCCATATCATCAAACACCTGGTTTTCACCACCCATTCCCCATATAAAGGAGTAATTAGAACTCCCAACTCCTGAATGAATGGAGAATGCGGGAGAGATGACAGCCTGATTATTACGGATTATAATATGCCTGGTTTCATTTTCATCCCCCATGAAATGAAAAACCATCGAATCATCTTTCAGATCAAAGTATAGATAAATTTCAGTTCTTCGCTGATGAGTATGAGGAGGAAATGTATTCCAGACACTCCCACTTTCAAGTTCTGTAAGTCCCATAACCAGCTGGCAACTATCAACATTACCGGGAAGAATGTATTTATTAATAACCCTTTTATTACAATTTTCAGATGAGCCTAAAAATTGTTTAACTGCTTCAGAATATCTGATAAGCTTTGTTGGATACTCACGGTGGGCAGGATAACTAGAGATATAAAATGAAGCCGGATTATTTTTGTCATCACTGGTAAATATAATTTCTTTAGCACCTTTGCCAATATAAAGACAATCTTTGTTTTGCAAGGCATATTTATTACCGTCGACAGTTACAGCACCTAAATTTCCAATATTAATAATCCCAGCTTCTCTTCTATCCAGGAAATATTCAGACGCTGTTTCTTTCTTACTACCCTTTAGGTCAAGTGCGGTGTTTACCGGAACAGCAGAACCGATAATAGAACGGTCAACGTCAGTATATAATAAAGTTAATTCTCCAGAATTGAAAAGTGAATCAACGAGGAAATTATTTCTTAGTTCTTCAGTATTCATTTTTTTATAATAGTCAGGGTTATATGTATATCTTAATTCCACGGGAAACCTTATGTTTTTAATTATTTGAATTTGTTTTACTTAAAAGCCAGCCAGCTAAATTTTTGGCAGCGATAAAATTGTGAAAATCCTCAGGCAATTTTCTATTGTCAATATATTCATTATAAACCCAGGGGTCACCTACAGCAAAGATAAAACCTTTACCATATTCAGCCGAAGCCATAAAAACCATATTATTCCTAGTCAGGACAGGGACTGCGTTTTTACTTAATGTAAGCGAGGACATTTCTTTAATAAATATTTTTTTGACACCTCTGAATAAATCATTATCGGGCAGGCTGTCAAATTTGCCCATTTCATAATTCTTACCTAAGACTTTATTTTGACAATCTTCATTAAAATGAATACCGAATTCGCCAGCAAGCATATTCAGATGGGTAAATTCACAATTAGTGCTATCATTTGCCATAAGTACCAATACGCCGCCGTTTTTCACCCAATCAGTAATATTTTTTATAGCTTCCAATTCTATATAATTTGGTTTAGCAGTTTCATCGGGTGTATCCGGATCAACAATAATATAAATATTAAATTTATTCAGGTTCTTTGATGAGGGGGCAACAGTTAGAGAGTCAATATCAGCGCCATTTTGTTTAAAGATTTCACCTAAGCTAGAAAATCCAGAATTCTCTTTATCTTCCCAGATATAATGATATCTTTTTCCGTTTTTATATTCATTATTATAAAAGTAATCAAGACAAACCCTTACATTTTTGTAGCTTGCCTGATACAAAGGTGAATTAACCTGAGGAAACAAAGGATTTGAAGCAGATAATAAAATAATTGCATATAATAATATTTTCATTCGTATCCTTCGCCGAATCCGAAATAATTTTTTGCATTATAATAGCTGATATTTTTAACTAATGGGACAAAAAGATCCTCAGAATCAGGTATTAAACCATTCTCAACATCTTTACCGATTAGACTACATAATATTCTTCTAAAATAATCATGCCTAGGATAGGAAAGGAAACTTCTTGAATCAGTAAGCATTCCCACAAATCTGCTCAACAATCCCAAATTGGATAAAACATTTAATTGTTTCTCTATACCATCTTTCTGGTCAAGAAACCACCAACCACTCCCATATTGAATTTTTCCAGCAATCTTACCATCCTGGAAATTTCCTGTCATAGCAGCGATCATTTCATTATCAGCAGGATTCAGATTGTAGATAATTGTTTTAGGTAAATTATCCTGGTCATCAAGACTGCTCAGGAATTTTGCAAGAGGCTGGGCAATATTCAAATCTCCTATTGAATCAAATCCAGTATCCGGACCAAGGGTTCTATACTTTCTTGAATTTGTATTCCGAATAGCACCGATATGAAGCTGCTGAACCCAATTTTTTTCATGATCCATTAAACCAAATTCATACATCATAGCGGATTTGAATTTTAGAATTTCTTCACTACTTATTTTTTTGTTTACTAGAACTTTAGAGAAAATATTCTCGATTTCCGAGGAAGTATAGTCTTCGGCAGACAGATTATCGAAGCCATGGTCAGATAATCTGCAGCCATTTTCATGAAAGAACTGGTGTCTTTTTCTAAGTGCCTCTATATAAGACTGGAAATTATTAATATCGATATTGGATAATTCTTTTAGTCTTTTGAACCATAGATTGAACAACCCATAATTTTCAATCATCATTCCTTTATCCGGCCGGAAAGTTGGAAGGACATTAACAGAATAATTTTCTTTTTTAATTTTGATATGGTCATCTAAAGAGTCAATGGGATCATCAGTTGAACAAACAGTTTCAACCCTGGATTTTTTTATCAATTCTTTTGCGCTGAAGGAAGGAGTATTGAGCAATGAATTACATTCATCCCAAATAACTTTAGCTGTTTTCTCATTCAGCAGAATCTTTGAAATACCGAAAGTGTTTTTCAATTCTAAATGAGTCCAGTGGTATAGAGGATTTCTAACAGTAAAGGGAACAGTTTTAGCCCATGCGAGAAATTTGTCCCAATCAGGAGCGTCCCCTGTACAATATTTTTCATCTATTCCATTTGCCCTCATAGCACGCCACTTATAATGATCTCCGTTTAACCATAACTGAGTAAGATTTTGAAATTTCCGGTCTTCAGCAATTTCGTTTACGGGCAAGTGACAATGGTAGTCAATTATTGGAAGATTTTTTACATGATTATGATAAAGGTTTTCAGCAGTTTTATTTTCAAGCAGAAAATTATCAGTTATAAATTCATTCCTCTCAATCATTTTTTCCATATCAATATTTATCATTTGTTATCCCTAAATTAATTTAATTCCACTTGTTTCATTTTTGGTGCTAAGAGGTTAAATATTACCCATGCAGCCAGATAAGCAAAGCCGCATATGAAAAATAAAATATAGTAACCAGTTTCTATTGAACCCAAAGCCTTATAGTGATCTAGCAGGGCGCCAGCTAATTTGGCAAGAATAATTCCGCCTACCGCACCAGCCATGCCGCCAATGCCTGTAATTGAACCAAGTGCTTTTTTAGGGAACATATCTGAAGCTGTCGTGAAAATATTTGCTGACCATGCCTGATGGGCACTTGCAGCAAACCCCACAATAAGCACTGCATACCAAGGGTTGAATTTTCCTATATATTGAGCAAACACGACGGGCACAACGCAGATTGCAAAAATCAACATAGCAGTCATTCTTGCTTTATAAACAGGCCAGCCCCGTTTAATAAAATTTCCTGAAAGCCATCCGCCGAAAATACTTCCAAATGTAGTCATAGTATAAACTACCGCAATTGGCAAGGCTACCTGTGTTTTTGTCATATGGTATTGCTTATTGAGAAATGATGGAAGCCAATAAAGATAAAACCACCAAACGGGATCGGTAAGCAATTTCCCAAAAAAGAAAGCCCAAGTTTGTCTGATTGTGAAAAGTTTCAGCCATGATATTTTTTCACCGCTTTTATTTTCTCCGGATACTTCCCTATCGCTGTTAATGTAATTCAACTCTGCCTGAGAAACCTTTTTATGTTTAGAAGGGACCTGGTAAATCATAAGCCACAAAAACAGCCATAGAAACCCGATAGAACCAACAATAATAAAAGCCCACTGCCATCCCCATACGACTGCTATGAGCGGGACTGTAAGGGGACCGACTATTGCCCCGACGTTGGCACCAGAATTAAACAAACCTGTAGCAAGAGCTCTATCCTTTTGTGGAAACCACTCGGCTACGGTTTTTATAGCAACAGGAAAGTTACCTGATTCACATACACCAAGCGTTCCTCTGGCAGCCATAAATCCCAGAGAAGTTCTTGCTGCTGCATGAAGAATTACCGAAATGCTCCAAACTGCAATTGAAACAGCATAGCCAACTTTCGTACCAACCTTATCAATCACCCAACCCACTCCAAGCATTCCAAGCGCATAACAGATCTGAAATCCAACTACAATGTTTGCATAATCGGTTTCGGACCATTTAAATTTTGGGGCAAGGTAATCATCTTTCAAAAGGCTTATTACTTGTCTATCCAGGTAGATAATAGTAGTAGCAAAAAACACAAGAGATAATATTACCCAACGGTATCTGCCGATATTTACTTTAATTCCGCGTGCAGCCCCTGATTTTAATGTTGCTTCAATCATAAAAAGTCCAGTTTATTATTTTTATAAAAATTACTTTAATTCAATTATTATGGGGTTATTAAGGCATTCTATTGTATTTTCAAGATAGGATTGAAAATCCTTTAAAGATTTAATGCCATTCTTTTCTTTTTCCCAGCAAGCGGCGAAATAATAATTTGCTTTATTAATTTCGGACTTAAAAACTACTATTTGGCTAGTTTTATCTTCAGCAAGTTTTAATCTATCGTTAGTGTTGTAAAAAAGAGCGATACCAAGATTGTCGTTAATAATAGTTTGTTTGCCCCAAATACCAACATATCCCCATCCTTCTTTATTATCAGATATTAATGTCTGAGTATTCTCATGTTTAGCCAGACCGGTGCAGAAGGATTCAATAGGTTTATTAACTTTAGCCGAAACTTCAGTTAATCTTGAACCAGGGTAGATGGTATAATTTGTTTCCAAATTAATTTTGTCTTTACCTGTATTCCAGCCATAATGCTGAGATGATACAGAAGAGAAAACGCTATTGTTAACTACCTGACATTTTATACTATCTGTTTGTGAAACAGTAACGACACTTTTATCTATAAAAGCAGCAATAGAGCCAATACCAAGAGAATTTCCTACTTTAAAAATATCCTGTCCCCACCAAAGTGGTTTTTCATACGACTCATTACCAGAAAGCAAGTCATTTTTGCCGACAATATTGAGCACCAGCTTTGGAGTGGATTTTCCGAAAATATCAGTTCTGTTTCTATCATCGAGATAGAATCTGTATGCAATTTTATCAGATTCCCAAGCTGGACCTTCCATCTGATAAAGAGCATCGTGCTGATAATGTCCCTTAGGCATAATGACATTATTTACGCTTTCAAAATATCCACCAGTATAAACGCCATCTTTCAAAATATAATTTTTCTTCATTCCAAGATAAGCCTGTGTTCTTCCAGATTTCACATTAGGTTTGGCTTTTGACCATGAGAAAATTATCTGTTTCTGTTCTTTAGGCTGAAGACTAACCTGAAAGATTATATTGTTACCATCATTTACTATTTCATAAGGGAGAAGATTTCCTTTGTCTTTAACAGCAAGATGATATAAATCGAAACTGCCCGAAACTGCTTTTACTGCATTTACAGATACTGTAATTACTTCATCCTGCCGAACAAGATTTATAGGATTTTTAATTTTTATTGTTACCGGGTGAAATTTATCAGACCCATAGAGAGAGAAGGTGGCAATAAGAATGGAAAGTACACAAAAGTTAAAGATGTTTTTCATATGAATTATTTTTTTCAATGCTTTGTCGGAGAGTTCCAAGCAAAGCAGTTTTTACTTTACCGTTTAAGTAAACGTTTGATTTAATGATTACTAAATTCCAAATATTTTATTATATTGTCAAGGAAGAAATTGAATATTTTATACATATATCAATTTAAAAAACTCAAATTATCATATTAAAAAACAAAATTATCAGCATAACTATGAAAAAAGAAGAAATATTAAAAGAATTGTCCCGATTAGGAGCAGTTGCAGTTATAAGAATGAGCGATTCAGAGAAACTTAAAAAAGTGAGTGAAGCGATCCATAAGGGTGGAGTTTCGGCGCTTGAAATTACAATGACTACGCCAAATGCGCTTGCAGTTATTGAAAACTTGTCCAGATCGATGGGGGATGAAATTCTTGTTGGAGTAGGATCGGTATTAGATTCGCAAACAGCAATTTCTGCGATTAATGCAGGCGCCCAGTTCGTAGTCAGTCCAATATACAAACAAGAAATAGTGGAAACAGTTAAAAAATTAGGTATTCCAGTAATGCCAGGGGCATTCACACCAACCGAAATCCAGACCGCTTATGTTAATGGCGCTGACATAGTCAAAGTTTTTCCTGCTGATATAGTAGGAATGTCTTTTTTCAAATCGGTACTTGCACCAATGCCCCATTTAAAGTTAATGCCTACCGGTGGAGTTACATTAACAAATGCCGGTGACTGGTTAAAGGCAGGAGCAATTGCTGTCGGCGTTGGAACAGCTCTTTTGGAAAAGAAAGCGATTGATGAAAATAATTTTGCAAAACTAACTGAGAATGCCAAACTACTTGTAAAAAGTATTGCAGAAGGAAGACTTTAATTCCTGATGTGAACAATATTGATAAGGTTTCGCTATCACACACAACCCCATTAAACTGACAACATTAGAATGGTGACCGCATTTTTATGGGGAGGTTTGTTTTTTTATAACTAAAGATACAATTGAAATACAATCCCATGAAATATTTAATAGCTATTGCAGCAACTATATTAATTACATATAAAAGTGTTTTCCCCCAAATATCGGGGAAAATATTAGATGATAAAACAAACCTACCGATTTCAGATGTAACCATAACACTAGAGGGATCAGAGTTTTCGACAAATTCTGATAGTGCCGGATTATTTCTATTTAATGTAAGTCCGACCTCTTACAGACTTTCGCTTAATCATATTGGCTATATGCCAATTAGGGATTTAATTTATTTTTCCAAGAAAGATATTCCAACTCTTATCAGAATGAAGCCAGCGACAGTAACATATGGAGAGATAACTGTAACAAGCACAAGATTTGAACAACTTATTCGAGATATCCCACTTTCACTAGAAGTGGTAAATAAAGATTATATAACAGGGACGGCATCTGTTTCAATTCCTGACGCGATACAAAACCTACCGGGGATAACAATTGCAAGGGATGGTATTTGGGGAACGGATATAAGTATTCGGGGACTCGGAAGGCAGAATATTGTAACACTTGTTGACGGCAACCGTATTGAGACAGCATCAAATCATGCCGCCACTCTTGATCTTGTAGACATTAATGATATCGATAAGATTGAGATTATTAAAGGGGGAATATCTTCATTATATGGAACGGGAGCCGAGGGTGGAGTTGTAAATATAACAACCAAAACAGGTACATATTCGGAAAATTTTTCTTTAGCAGGATCACTCATAACAGGATATAATTCTGTAAATGCAGGCGGGTCGGGGTATTTATCTTTAATAACATCCTCTCCAAACTGGTATGCCAAAATAAGCGGCACACTTCGTTCTGCTGAAAACACAAACACACCAATAGGGGTGTTATTGAACAGTCAATACAACGACAATAATATTTCAGCAGCAATTGGATATAAGCCATTTGAAAAACAAGAACTTTTAATAAAATATCAGCGATTCCATGGTGAAGATATAGGAATCCCCGGCGCAAGCGTATTTCCAACTGCAGCTACGGCCAAATATCTGCTTGCTGAGAGGGATATGTACAGCGCAGAGTATTTATTTAAAGACCTATTCCCATCTTTATCTAATTTATCTATAAAATATTTTTTCCAGCAGATAAAAAGAGATGTGGAATTAACAGTAACGCCTAATCCAACCACCACACAAATAATCACTCCATCAGCTGTTCATAGCACTAATGGGATTCAGTTCCAGTCAGAATGGACACTAAATGAATTTAATCATCTTGTTGGTGGTATAGATATTTGGCAACGAGGATTTAAGGGAACAAGAGAAACTAAATTGGAAGCACCTGGTTTAATCAAAATTACGGAAGATTTCCCCGTTCCAAATTCAGATTATTTAAGTTCGGGAATATATGCTCAAGATGAAGCTAATTTATTAGACAGCAAGTTGAAAGTTTCACTAGGCGGAAGGTACGATTTTATTAGAATTACTAATGATAATGCACTTAATCCGTCTTATACAATTACAAATGGAGTTATAAATGATACGTCACATAGCAGCCTATCATCTTTCAATTCAAGCAATTCTCAAAACAATAGCTGGAGCGGAAACATTGGAATACTATACTCATTACTGAAAGATTTAGATTTTACTTTCAATCTTGCACACGCATTCCGGTCTCCAGTACAGGAAGAACGATTTCAATATATAAACCTTGGCGGAAATAGTAATATCTATCTTGGGAATCCTAATCTTAATCCTGAACAAGGAAATTTCATGGATTTAGGAGTCCGTATCTGGAAGTCAGATTTATCATTTAAGGGGAATATATTTTATAATAACATAACAGATCTAATAACAGATATACCAACAGATTCAACTATAATTAATCAGAAAATATACAGGAAAGGAAATGTTGGAAAGGCCCGACTTTATGGATATGATTTAGGCTTTGAATATAATATATGGAGGACATTTGTTACTTTTGGAGATGTATCCTATGTGCGAGGTGTAGATTTATTGCATCACACAGATCTTTCTCAGATTGCGCCATTAAATGGAAGATTGGGTCTCAGATTTCCAATCATTATGTATTTAAATGCGGAGGCAAGCTCAACACTTTTCGCAAAACAGGAAAGAACAGGCACGGGCGATGTTGCAACACCCGGTTATGCAGTATTCGACATACATTTAAGTACAGATTTGATTGACTGGAATTTGATTCATTTTAGGTTATTCGGAGGCATGGAAAATATTTTAAATAAGGCATACCGAGAATATCTTTCAACGAACCGCGGATTCATTAAGGATGAACCAGGCAGGAATTTCTTTTTAAAACTACAGGTTAACTGGTAATAATATGAATTGGTTTTTTATTGCATTTATTTCTGCTATTCTATCGGCAGCTTCAGCGATATCTCAGAAGAAAGTACTTTTTACGCTTTCAGCATTGGAGTTTTCATTATACGTATCACTATTAAATTTTCTATTTGCAATACCATTCTTTTTCGCATTTAATATCGGTTTAATTTCTCCTGAAAGCATAGCAATACTTTTTATAAAATCAATTATGGGTGCTATAGCTTTTTATTGCGTCATGCTGGCATTAAAAAATCTTGATATAAGCGGGGCATTACCTTTATTAGTACTTACGCCTGGATTTGTGGCACTCCTTGCATTCCTTTTTCAACTTGAGAAACTTTCGGTTATACAGATATCAGGAATGTTTTTACTATTGACCGGGACATATATACTTGAGATGAGGCCGAAGCAGAGTTTATCTGATCCATTCAAAGTATTTTCAAAATCCAAGAACTATCATTATGTCGGATTAGCTCTTTTGCTATTTACTGCCTCTTCAATCCTTGACAAAGTACTTCTGGGGAAATATAAGATGCCCCCTAATGCTTTTATGGCATTTCAGCAGACGTTCTATGCAATTGTAATTATGGTAATTTATTTTGTTTCATCTGGTAAAAAGCGTAATCCTATAATGTCATTTGATAAAAAGATCTGGTTATGGGTTGTACTTATAGCAATATTAACTGCCGGATACAGATATACTCAGATTAAAGCGATTAAAATTGCCCCGGTTTCACTAGTACTATCGGTAAAAAGAATTTCAGTTTTCATTGCGGTAGTAATAGGTGGAAAACTATTTAACGAAAAAAATCTTTTTAAGAAGGCATTAGCAACAGCGATAATGGTTGCAGGAGCAATCATGATAATGGAAGAGGGATAAAGTATTGGGACAATAAACATCAAATCACATTTGATGAGGGATCAGGAAGTGACAGTAATATTTGTTTTCTCTCCAGGAAGACTAACTGAAAAGACTGAGCCAACGCCCTTTTGACTCTCAACGTAAACTTTTCCTTTGTTGAGATCGACATAGTTTTTAACCAAGGCAAGACCAAGGCCATTGCCTTCAAACTCACGTTTCTGACCTACATCTTCCTGGGAAAAAGGGATAAAGATATCTTTTATATAATCCTGAGACATACCAATACCGGTATCGACTATTTTCACACAAACATTCTCACCATCTTCTTCAACAATAATATCTACTTTACCTTTTCTTGTATATTTGATTGCATTATCAATCAGATTCTGGAAAACCTGGTTAATTGTATACTTATCACCATAGATTTTTGTGTTATCTGTATTTTTAATCAAATTAAGATTAAGATCCCTCTGGGAAGCAAGTACAACGAATTCGTCATAAAACTTTCTTAGGTCGCTATATAAGTCGAAGACTTCAAATTCAGCCACATAGTTTCCTGATTGAACAGACGACAGGTCAAGAGTGAGATTAATAGTCCGCTGCAAACGTTTCCCTGCACTACTAATTGCTTCGAGCAAGTCTTCCAATTCATTGCGGTATTTATCATCAAGCTCATCAGTAATGAGCGTAGTACAATTTAGGATAACATTTAAAGGGGTGCGGATTTCATGTGAAATCTGTGCAAGGAAAGCACTTTTAAGTCTATCAGACTCTTCTGCTTTATCTCTAGCGATTATTAATTCTCTTTCAAATTTCTTTCTATCAGTAATATCAATAACCTGTTCAAGGAAACTAACGGGTTTTTGCTGTTGATCTCTGATCAGGATTGCTTTTTTAAAACAATCTACGACCACACCATTTTTATTGACAAATTTCTTTTCCATAGAGATTTCTTTAATAGCCGTATCCTCGGGATAAGACTTAAGCAAACTATAAAGAATATTTCTATCAATTTTGGGATCGTTAAAGAATTCATATACTTCCTGGTCTAGCATTCTTTTTCTTAGAAATTCTTCTTTAAACCAATCATCAGAATGAGTAAGTTTTTTTATATCCATTCCGATCAATTCTTTTTCAGAATAACCGATCATATCACAAAAAGCTTTGTTAGTTTTAGTAATCAACCCAGGTGGGGAAGTAAGAATCATTCCAACAGGGGCTCTTTCAAAGAGAAGTCTGAACTGTTCTTCGCTTAATCTAAGAGATAGTTCAGCTTTCTTCCGTTGATTTATTTCAAGATTTAGTTCAGAAACTTTATCCCTAAAAATGGATTTAAGTTCATAACTTAAGGCATTAACACGGTTAGTTGATTCAGTAAGGTTTTCGGATATTTTATTTAGAGATTGTGCAAAAGCATTAAGTTTACCTCTTTTTCCCGCTTTTATTTTATAATCAGGGTCCCCTGAAACAATTTTTTTAATAGCATATAAAATATTATTTAATTTATAGTTTGCTGCGGACTGTACCAAAAAGGTGAAAAAGAAAAAAAGAAGTGCAACGCTACCTATTAAATATAATTTTTCAAATAAAATATCTGCCCATTCTTTTTGCCTCAATCCATTTTGAAAAGCGAAATAAATGAACGCATTTTGATTTGCCGGGCTAAGAAGAGGGAAAGAATACTTATAAGTTCCTTTTTCTTTTATCCATTTATTGGAATCATCGGACACGAAGAAATTAGTACTATCGCCCTGGTGGTATTTGAAAGCGAAAGAAACTTTATCACCGGTAAAGATAATAAGATATTTGAGTTCGTTTGAAACTGCAATACTTGTAAGAATTGAATCCCGGGTTAGGTCTTTTTGAGAATTATAGTAAAGATTTACTATTTCCTGAATTTTGTCAGCCAGTTGAAAATTTTGGCTAAAGAGTTCAGCCGCATATTCTTTTTCAGCCTGTCTGACAGTAATATTATCCAAGTAGATCAAGGCTGGAGTAAAAACCGCTGTGACCAATAATGAAATAATTAAATCACGAGATATTAAGGAACCGAATAGTCTTTTGAAAAATTCCATTAGTAAAACAATTTATTTTTAAGCCCATTTATTTATATGGGATAATATAGTTATTAATATAACTAAATATTCAATACTATTTATATTAATATAGCTGAATCTAAATCAAAAGGAAATAATCAAGAAAGAAATTTCTTTGTTTTGTTCAAACCGAACTTAAAATTTTTGCAAGATATCTTTTAGTCAGTCCAGTTATTCAAAGCACGGCGCATCAAAATCAATATTCCAGTATGATAAGCAAGGTGATCAACAACCTGAAGGACTTCTTTAAAGATTGTTTGTCCCTTACCATGAGGAATTGGCGCCAATAAATTTGTCTCAGGGTTTTTAATTATGTTTTCGAGGCTTTTCAAATCTCTTTTTATCTGACTTAATGAATCATCCCACATACTCTTAGTTGCATTTTTATCGGGAGCCGGCCAATAATCCTTTGGCCATTCCAATTCCTTGTAATCGGAATTGCGAATAAAATCTATCATATCTAACTGTGAAATTCTTATATGCTCTAATAGCTGCCAGAAGGAATAAGGAACATTATCCGGTTTTGAGTTAATCAAATTGTCAGGGATACCCATTGCAGCATCAAAAATATTTTTGTGTGTAAAAGAGCCATTAAGGTAATTAATCAATTCGTTCCTAAGTTGTGAATCATCTTTCATATTGACCTCAAAATGTTATAGTATTTTCCCTTAATAAGATACATTTGAAAGACGAATAATATTGTGCTCTAGTCTTTTTTACCCCAGGTTGGGAGGAAATACAGATGTAACTACTTTAATAAGATCATCTTACGAGACATTGAAAAACCGCCACAGTCTAATTTGTAGAAATAAACTCCACTATTAAAACTCTTCCCATCAAATTCGACAGAATGTGTTCCTTCAATTAAATACCCTTCAAAGAGGTTTTTGATTTCTTGTCCAAGGAGATTGTAAATAGAAAGTTTAACATTCCCCGCAGAAGGTATTTCAAATTTAATTGTTGTAGTTGGATTAAAGGGATTAGGATAATTTTGTCCAAGGTTAAATGTTCTTAATACTGTTTCATTAGACTGGACACCAGTAGATGGATCCAATTTCAGAATCATGCTAGAATAAGGAGGTAAAGAAGCATTCAGAGAAAAATTTACGTTACCGCCATAATTAATATTAAGATTCCCTTCAAAATTTCCAGTTAACAAATCCTGAAGTTTATAATTTCCGTCAGGAATGGAGCTATTCATTATATATAATGAAGGATTATTAACAGTCAGGGAGGAAAAATTATGGACTGAAATAGTGATATCGTTATCGTCCTGATTATACCTACCAAAAGCATATAATCCCTGAACAGTTGTTAAAGGGACGTAAATTCCCCTGCGCAAGGAAGAATAATTTTCTCTGATTCTGATCAGTTTTTTATACCAACTTAACAAGGATGTGCTGTCAGCGCTCATAGTCTGAACATTATAAGTTGTATAAGTAGATGGGATTGAATGCCATGGGTTTACAGTAGTAAAACCAGCATTAGTTCCGTTTGTCCACTGCATTGGAGTTCTCTTGGAGGGGTCATCGCTACTACTAGTCATTCCAATTTCTTCGCCATAATACATAAAAGGAATACCAGGCATAGAAAGCAAGATACTGGCAGCGAGTTTGGATTTTGAGTAGTTATTATTGAGTTGGGAAAAGATTCTAACCTGGTCATGATTAGTGAGAAAAGTACCATACTGAAGAAAAGGATACCTTACAGTGACAAGATTATTCATTTGTGAAATAAGAGTTGTAGTATTGCCACTATTTATTGCATTGATAATATCTGTAGCGGTATCAAATTCAAAGTAAAAATCAATACCGGTTCCGTCGACATAAGGGATAACCGAAGCAGTATTTGTCCAAGCTTCGCCGACAGCCATAGCGTCGGGATTATCACTTTTATAATGATTTCTGAATTCTTTAAGATAGCTGAAAGTTGAAGGAGCATCAGCCATAACATTGCCATCTTCACAATAATATCTGACAGCGTCGAGCCTGAAACCATCGACCTTCACTGAGTCCAACCAATAATCGACTATACCTGAAACCTCATTTTTAACATTCTGGTTAAAGAAATTAAGATCAGGCATGCCTGAGTTAAAAACTGAGTAATAATAATAACCGCCATAGGAATTCCAGACGCTTTCACCCCACGGACCTGGAACACCGGGATTTGTAGTACTCCAAACGTACCAATTCCGATACACAGCACCCGCACCTGTTTTAGAATTTTGAAACCAGGGATGCTGGTCTGAAGTATGGTTAATAACAAGATCAATAATTACTTTAATTCCCCGGGCATGAGCGCTATCGAGGAAATCCTTAAAATCCTGATTAGTTCCATAATCATGTTCAATATTTTTATAATCTATGACATCATAACCATGATAACTAGGAGATTCAGTAACAGGCATTAACCATAAAGCAGTTACACCAAGAGACTTTGTTGAAGAAGGGTTCCCATCATTCAGGTAGTCAAGTTTTTTAGTTAAACCTTTAAAATCACCTATACCGTCATTATTACCATCATAGAAACTTCTGACGAAAATTTCATAAAAGACCTGGTCATTCCACCAGTAAGTTTTGCCCTGAGCGTTTAAAATTATTTGAAATGAGACAAACAAAAGGAGGAGTTTAAAATATTTCATCAAAGTATCTTGAATATGTGTTTTTATTTATATCAAACTTAACTAAAAACTATAATGATTCATATAAATAGATTGTAAGCCGGGATATATGAAAAAGAAATATAAGTTTTTATATTTTCTCAATTATATGAGTCGGTTGATGCGAATAAATGCTACACTTTATATTGTGTTTATTTTTATTGTATTGCAGACAAATAGAATAAACGCGGACGAGACGGGATATGTAAACAGAATAACAGTTACACAAGGCGATTCGCTAAAATTATATATCTCGACAAAGAATGATCCATTTACCCTAACAATTTACAAATATGAATCAACGGATGAATTAATACAGACATTCGAGAATATTTCAGGTGGTGAAAGGGTTTTACCTGACAGCAGCTATTATTATGGATGTAACTGGCCATTATCTTTTGTAATAGTTATACCAGATAATTGGCATCCGGGAGTATATTATGCATCATTCCCGACTTCTGTTGGGACAAAGTCGGTAGTGTTTTTTGTGAGATCAAAAAACCCAGGTTCATATTCCAAGATATTATATCTTGCGAGTGCGAACACTTGGGAAGCCTACAATCCATATGGCGGGAAGAGTATTTACGATTACAACTCAACAAACGATATGAGATCTTATAAAGTTTCTTTTCTTCGTCCTGGCCGAGCATATGATGGATTTCCAGAATTTTCAAATGAATTACCAATAATGTTATGGTTATGTAATAATAATATTAATGTAGAATACGCTGTAAATTATGATCTTTATTCAAACCCGGAACTTCTTACAAATTATAATATTCTTATAATTGGCGGCCACAGTGAATATTGGGCATATCCTGAAAGAATAGAGGTTCAGAATTTTGAAAAAGCTGGTGGAAACGTGATAATTTTATCGGGGAATACATTATGGTGGCAAGTGAGATATGAAAACGATGGAAACACTTTGGTTTGCTATAAAGATCAGGCACTTGATCCATTGACAGGAGTTCAGGACTCATTTGTGACTGTGAATTGGAGGATGCCACCAGTAAATGATCCAGAGAATAAGATGACCGGATTAAGTTTTATTGCAGCAGGATATGTAAATGACGATTCACTTTTACCAAGATCGGCTGGATGGGGCGGATATAGTGTCATTAATCATCATAACTGGGTATATAGCGGGACAAATCTCATGGATGGCGACCAATTCGGTTATGCAGATTCTATTGTCGGAGATGAAACTGACGGTGCATTATTTAAATGGGAAAATGGAATTCCACTATTAACCGGAGGAGACGGCAGTCCAGTTAATTACAGAGTACTGGGAATATCGCCTGCATATTCAGATTGGGGATTCACCCCTGACCCTTATGCGATGATGGGAATTTTTCATATTCCAAGCGGAGGGAGTGTTTTCAATGCGGCTACTATTTTTTGGTCAAATGGATTTAACCATAATTATTATGTTCAGAAGATAACACATAATGTTATTGATAAATTCGAGCAGAACAGATTTCCGCCTGACATAGTAAACTGGACGCCATACAATATTGATACAGAATTTATTCATAATGAAAATGAAGCTATAAATAACAGGGATTTTTTAATAACAAAACCCCAGAACATTAATTTCAGTATTCATACAGAAGATCCATATAACAAATCTGTCAGTTACAAGTGGCAAATTAACGGGCAGAATTTATCAGGCGAAGATTCTGTAAACAGTATTAACACAAACGTATTTCCAAAGGGAAGAAAATTTAATATTATTACATCACTTGCGTATAACGAGGTAGATACTTCAAAAATTTCATGGAATTTCTTTACAACTCAATTAGCCATATATTCTGAACCTGCAACCGAAATAAAAGTTAACTCACTTTACTTTTACAGAATTAATGTATTTAATTATTACAAAGACACACTTATATTTAAGGTGAATGGTCCTTCGTGGCTAAGCATTAACAATTCCGGTGAATTATCAGGAACGCCCTTAACGACCGGCCAATATTTTATTACAATAACTGTAACAAACAGACATAATCAGTCCGACAGCCAAACATTTTCTATTAACGTAGATCCTTTATTATCTGTAAAATCAAATATAAGTTCACTTCCATCTTCTTATAAATTAGAGCAAAATTTTCCAAATCCATTTAATCCAACTACAACGATCGGATATTCTCTTCCATATGAAAGTAATGTGAGACTTTTGGTATATAATTTAATAGGTAAAAAGGTCGGAGAAATAATCTCCCGAGTTGAGAATGCCGGGAATTACAATATTATATATAATGCAGCAGGATTATCAAGCGGAATTTATTTTTACACATTAGAGGCAAATTCCACAGATGGTAAAGAGAATTTTAAAGAAACTAAAAAATTCATAGTGCTAAAATGATTATTTCATTAGGATCATTTTCCGGCTGCTTTGGAATCCAGATTCTCCATTTAGTGTATTAAATTCTATTGAATAAATATAAACCCCACTTGGCAATTCAGAGGCATTAAAGTTAAAGTTATAAAAACCGGATTGTTTTGTTCCAAGTGATATTTGTTTGACCATCTCCCCAAGTACATTGTAAATTTTAAGAAAAACTTTGCTTGTGTATTGAACTGAGTACTTAATTACAGTTGCCGGGTTAAACGGGTTAGGATAATTCTGGAACAAATTAAACCCGATTGGATTAGAATTGTTTTGATTAACAGATAGGGCATGGGAATCGACAGACCAGCTTATAGATGAAGTATCTTTTGAATTATAAACAAATGCAGTCAGATTATAATTAAGGAGAATGGGACTTTCCGGTTGAAACAAATAAAATGAATCCCTACTTACAATAGAATTATCTAAAATCCAGATATATGACAACTGCCCATTGTAGGGATCAACAGCGGTAACTGAAAACCTGACCGAATCCTGTTGAACTGCCACATTCCTTGAATTTATCATGATGCTTTCGTTATGAATGGTTTTGGGAATCAAATTAAAAGGAGCCCATTGAACAATGTCCGGAGGCAAGCGATTTTCCACGAATTTCTTTAATACATTAAAAGTAATTTTTTGAACTGTAGTATCAAAGGTAAGTCCCATAACCCAGTTAATTGAAGCGGCATTAAAGACACACGCGCCGGCACTGGTAGAATAAAATCCCATACAGGCATGTTTGGAGAAATTAAAGGTTGTAGTATCATTAGCTGCCGGTGAAATGCCCAGGATGCGATAATTTAAGGGAGATCCATCAATCCCAGTGGTGAAAGGGACACCATTTATATAGTTAAAAAAAGCGCCATCTACTTCATACCCGACAGAGTAATCAGCGGAGTTGGCAGGGTTCCTTCCGAATAGATCACCATTCTGAACTCCAGTATTTTTATAAATCCAATAGTGTGAATTATTAACAGAATAATCTCCAAAACCGTGGGAAAAAGGAAGAGTATAATCATTATTAACATAACCAGAATATTGATAGCCAGCTCCGAGCAATAAATTTTCGGGATTATTAACGGGAGGATACCACCAGTTAGTAGTAACGATGGAATCGAAAATATTATTATAGGGGTCCAATTTTGCATCTTTATAGCAAACCAAAGTTCGTCCATTATCTTCATATCTACTCTGGTATCCGCAAGTATTACCAGAGAGTATCATTAATTTTCCACCATTATTTATGAATTTTTGAATATTATTTCTTTCATTAAGTGCCCAATATTCCGAATGACCTGTTATGATCAGAATTTTATAATTATTTAATAAGTTATTATTGTTAAAGACATCGTATTGGGACACAAATTCGCAAGACAAGTTTTTATTCAGCAACCATTTATAAAATGTTATGGGATAATTTCCCCAGCTCCCAAGGCCATTATTATCTGCAAGGGGGCGATTCAAAGAGACTTTATAGCTTCTGCAGGTGGAACAATTCAGACA